>QQTW01001445.1_pt1 | contig 16642 bp, 14 predicted proteins | sample 1904831 | NCBI WGS metagenome assembly QQTW01 (sample SAMN09435610, study PRJNA476489) | Subsurface metagenome, whole genome shotgun sequencing project. | reverse complement strand
GAGTGACCTAATGACTCTGTGACCTTGTTGCAGCTGGTTAGAGACTCTGAAAGTGGCATAGGCATAGAAGTTCGGGACCGAACAGACGATGCTGCGCAGACAGAACCAACGATCCTACGCAGGGGTAGGCTTTTATTAGTGCATAATCTGGAGCATGCACATGCTAATGTCGTTTTGTTTCCAGACCCTACCGCCTACCTACCGGCGGAGTTGATTACGCATATACTATGTTACCTCGATGCTACGTCGCTGTTGCAGGCCGAGCTGGTATCGCGAACCTGGCACAGCGCGGCTAGGAGTCACTACGTTTGGAAGCACACATTTCGCGGTGTGTATGGTAAATCGTTACCGCCAGGGTGCAACAAACCCTCAACTACGAATGTTGGAGGTGCAGGCCTGGGCAGGCTGGTCCCGGACCAAGACTGGAAGAGGATGTTTCATCTTCGGAAGACGCTTGAAGCGAACTGGAAAAAGGGGGCTGCAACGGCAATCTATTTGGAGGGGCATAAGGACAGCGTCTATTGTGTTCAGTTCGACGAGTGAGTTGGTCTCCGTTCCCATGCAACGTAGCGTGTTAACCAATCTTTGCAGAAACAAGATCATTACTGGTTCCCGTGACCAGACGATTCGAGTCTGGGATATGCACACTTTCGAGTGCATTAGAGTTATTGGTGCACCTTCATCCCTTGCAAAGTCTGAATGCCTTGAGAATGTCGGATATCTAAATCCGCCAGAGCACATCCTAACATCAGAATATCACCGAGCGTCCATCTTGTCCCTTCAATTTGACAAGGAGATCTTGGTCACTGGTTCGTCTGATTGCACTTGCATCGTGTGGGATATCCAGCTTAATTATAGACCTATCCATCGTCTTCGATGCCACACGGCGGGGGTCCTGGATGTTTGTTTTGATGACAAACATATTGTGTCCTGTTCCAAGGATACTACACTTTGTTTATGGAATCGACGAACTGGGGAGTTGCTCAAGCGGCTAGTTGGTCACCGTGGTCCTGTCAACGCAGTGCAACTTCGTGGCAACCTTGCCGTGTCCGCAAGCGGAGACGGTATTGCAAAATTATGGAACTTGACATCCGGCCTCTGCATCAAGGAATTTCCCAGCAAGGACCGTGGCTTGGCCTGTATCGAATTTAGCGAAGATGCTCGGTTCATTTTCGCTGGTGGCAATGATCAAGTCATCTATCGATTTGACGCGAACACTGGAGAGCTCATCAACGAATTGAGAGGCCACAAAGGGCTTGTTCGGTCTTTGCACGTGGACACAGCAAATGGAAGGATCATCAGTGGGAGCTACGATATGAGTGTCAAGGTTTTCGATGTTGAGTCTGGTAACCTTATTATCGATTTCCCTGGTTGGACAACCAGTTGGATGCTCAGTGCGAAAGCAGATTATCGACGTATCGTAGCGACGAGTCAAGATAGTCGGGCGGTGATCATGGACTTTGGGTTCGGTCTCCCAGATATCGAGATGCTGGAAGGCTAGTTGCCCTAGGTTGCTGCAGCGCCTTTTCAGACCAATCCTCTCGGTCAATCACGGCATTGTCGCGTGTATTATACTGTCTTCGGCCTTCTTGCAAGCGTTACGTTCAAGAACCATGTACAATTTCTTCTACACTCACCAACCTGCGGTGGAGTTTCGGAACCTTAGATGGCAGCACTTTATCATACTGGGAGTTTCTTCTCTCAACAGCCGTAGATTAGAACACCAAGCGAAGTCTGGCTCAATTCCCCACGGGTTGCTAGACGGGGCTATGAATCTGAGAAATAGCTTCATAGCAGTTCACTCGACAAGGTTCTAATCCGATTGATGAAAGTCACTACTCTGCGTAAATGGGCTGGTTCTGACTGAGGATTATTCCGGTTCAAAATTATGACTAGGTAGGTAGGATTTTCACCTGTAGATGGGAGCGAGCCAAGACTGGACCGTTGGTGTTACTGTATCCCACGTCGCGTCGCCCATTGGTTCGCAGGGTTTAGCGGCATCACTACAAAAGTTCCTGCCAAACAAACAAGATCGAGCCAGCTCACCAACTCTCTCGACAACGACAGTGTACGGCATTATTTACACCTACAGACTGATCGCCAGAGCCCCCTTTATCCTGTAGGGAAAGTTACGATTTTAAGGGTGTTAGGTCATTAAGAGTTTGGAATTTGGGCCTGACATGGGCGAGTCAAGGCAAGGCCATCCCAACACCGGACTGAGAGCCCTATTTATCGGTCTGACCACTGGTGATTGCATACAGGCAAGAGCTGTTGAGCTGGGTGAACAACCTCCTGCAGCTAAACCTGACGAAAGTTGAACAATGCGGGACCGGGTACGATTGCATTATCCCTCTACACTCTCCTTTGAAGGTGCCTCGTATCGAGCGCATCAGCAACTTAAGGGTACAGAAGCAGGTTATGGGTCCCGGAAGATGCTGATTTTACTCTTTTTATGACAGAGCAGCGCTATGTCAGATCTTCGACAGCATATACAGTGAGCTAGCTGGATTCTCTTGAAACTACTGGTGGGCGACTAATGGAAGCGGTTTGAAAAGTGGACGTGCCCATGAGTAGGGTCAAGTTTAATGTTAATACCGAGTACGCCTACCTTCAGAACTTCAAAATCCTTCAAAGTACGTCTATTCGGTGCGGCCAGTGCCAGTTACCTGTGCTCAAAGCAGTGCTAAATCAGTGAACGTTGCTGATGACCACTTTTAAGATTGCTTTACGAAGCACCAGATCGATCGACCTATTGGCGTTGAGCAACTCATCAAATGCAAGATGCAAGACAACCTTGAATTCCTGCAATGGACAAAGAGATATTGGGATCAATACTATCCTGGCGGAGATTATGACGCTGTCGGGCGACGGAAAGGTGCCGGTGCACCCCCGGCCGCAGCTCCAGTCAGCGCTCCTCGTACATCTGGCACAGGCGCAGCTCGTAGAGGTACCACACCCACAACGGCACCCGTAGGTAGAACGAGAACGCCGCAGAGCGGTGCAAACTCATCCGCCTTGCTCGCGGAGAACAATCAGCTAAAGGAGACCGTTGTGGGCCTGGAAAGAGAAAGAGACTTCTATTTTAGCAAATTGCGGGATATTGAGCTACTGATGCAGCAGGCTGTGGAGGCTGATCCAGAGATAGAAAAGGAGAATAATGAGTTGTTGAAGAACATCCAGGCGATACTGTACTCGACGGAGGTGAGGACGAACCTGACCTATTCTGCTTGGGAAACAATCATGGCTGATAACTGAAACAGGAAGGGTTTGAGATACCACTAGAAGCAGAAGGAGGCGGCGATGAACTGGAAACATTTTAAGCGGCTAGAGTCTTGCAGTAAGCATTAGCAACATGCGAATGTGTTTCCACCTTGTGGAGCGGTCGCTGGGTTGCTGATCCTTGGTCATCGTTTGAACAATTCGGACAAGTGCTTCTTGACCTTTGCCTGGATGCATGGGCTTGCACAGGATGGTATGGGTCTAGGTCATGACCTTATGTCTAGTGGGACTGTAATGAAAGCCTTTTCTCACCAAGGGATGTTTACCTTTTAAGACCTGGCACTGCTGGAACTTCGTGTTGCATTCTACCTACGTAGTCGCCCTCGACCTTTGCCCTCCAACCCACATATATCAGAGTAGATACCTACAGCACGACGATGAACAGGAGACATTAGCACTCGCTTTCACTGGCCGTTGTCCCATCAATATCATATGCACGACTAACAAACTGTACCACATTTTAATGATGGCTCCTTCTGTTGAAATCTCGATTCCAAACACCCAGATATCGACTACTCCAAAGCCATACACGCTCTACAACATCACCCTAAGACTACCGCTGCGCTCTTTTACGGTTCCGAAAAGATACTCAGACTTCCTCACCCTGCACGAAAACCTGACGTCACAAGCCGATGCGGCACCACCAGCCTCGCTGCCCCGAAAGTCATGGTTCACCCGCACCACATCCAATCCGCAGCTGACGGAGGAGCGAAGAAAAGGTCTGGAAGCGTACCTCCGGACAATCAACGAAACGAGTGACCCACGATGGCGAAACACCAGCGCATGGCGAACCTTCCTCAACCTACCCAGCAGTACCGCTTCCGCAAACTCTAGCACAGCGTCCGGTCTTCACAGCGTCCTTACTGCGCCCGAAGGCGGCGGAGCCCCAATCACCGATCCTACGGTGTGGCTGGACTGCCATCGAGATCTAAAATCACAACTACACGACGCGAGGCTACATCTCACGCGGCGGGATCAGGCTACGAAGGCGCAGGAGCAGCACGACAGCTCAGCCTTGGCGAAGAGATGTCTCGTCAAGGCTGGAGGCATGATCACCGCGTTGGAACAAGGCTTGAAGGACGGAGCCGGGTCCGGCAGCGGGAAGCTCGGGGAAGGCGAATTGAGGAGGCGGAGGGATCTAGTGGCCAGCGCGCGGAAAGACAAGGAGGGGTTGGAAAGCCTGTTGAACGCGATGGCTGCGAAGAGCAAGCTCGACCACACGGTCGCGACGGTGCAGCAGAAGCAGGCGCTGATGGGGTCGCAGCCGAAGCAAGGGAGGGTGTTGGGCAAGGAGACGGCGCGGACCAGGGAGTTGGATAATCAAGGGGTGCTGCAGTTGCAGAAGCAGATGATGCAGGATCAGGATCTGGACGTGGAAGAGTTGAGGAAGGTTGTTGTTCGGCAGAAGGAGTTGGGCATTGCGATCAACAATGAGCTGGAGGTGCAGAATGAGATGTTGAAGATGGTGGATGAGGATGTTACGAGGGTGCAGGGCAAGATGGAGATTGCCAAGAAGAGGATAGGCAAGATATCATAACTCCGAATGTTGCAATATCTGCTGGACTTCCCTGGAGTTGGCCGTTTGGTTAGTTTTCGATGACTTGGTCCTTGAACAACAATTACGAAAAAGCAGGGGTACAGGTGGATGCTCTCAAACAATCCTCTCTACACTACCGTAAGCTGAAAACAGCTGGGCAATTTGGTGTTCCAGGCGCCCAGCTACGGCTTGTTGAAGTCGCCGAGACAGCATTGAGACGTGATCACTTGCATCGGCGGCTACAAGAGAAGCCTACTTTCACTAGGGAACCCTGAACAAAGTCGGTCTCTCAAGTATCAGCAGCAAGACATGGACTAATCTGGTTTTGAAGTAGCTGAGGCAAGAAAGATCTCATGATTTGTTGAATCGACTTTTGTCACTTAGAATGTACTCTATTAAGGTCTCCTCTTTAATGCGATTTCTATGTATCATATATACGTCGAGCATCCACGGAACGCGCAGGTAATTTATAGGACATTGAAGGGCGGTGCAGGACTTATCTGCACAGCATCAACCGTTTGGTACACAAGACCAACTCCATCTCCAACCCAATTCCGAACCAACACATGCAAAGGTCAAGTACCAAAAGGTCACGTCACCTTTTCCCCTGTTTCGAACCAAAAAGCCCATCGATCGTGCGCTGCGCTTTCTCTTTCGCCTGGCCAATAACCCTCGCACTCTTCCGGCTACTCTCATTGCTACCCACCACTCTCTTCCTCTTCCTTCCCGCCCCCTCCGCCCCGGGATCCCCGCCTTTACTCTCGCCTCCCCGTTGCGCCGCCTCATCTCCGTATTCATCCACACCCATATCCCCCTTCTCCGTATCAACGTCCTTCTGGATCCTCTGCTTCGGTTTATCCTGGTTGAGCACGACATCCAACAAATTCTTCCCTTCAGTCGGGCCTTCGCCGTCATCGGGGAATAGTTCGCGCCAGGTGCCGTCCAAAACCCTCGGATCGTCACCATAGAGATTGACATGATAGGCATTCTTGATAGATTCGATGCAGATTGTCCTGCGCTCGTTGAAATCGAACATCGGTTTGGGATAGATCTGTACGCCACCCTCTTCCGCGTGCTCCGACCCATCACCGCGGACCAAACACCCCGCCTTCTTCTGATCCGCCACGGGCGCCTTCCATGGCTCGTAGATGTACTTTGCCGGAAAGTCCTTGAGTTCAGGCACGAAATGCCGGACGAAATCGCCGTTTTTATCCCATTTCTGCGGAAAGGCGACGGGTGAATAACAGCGGTAGAACTGCGAGAAAAACGCAGCGCATGCGAGCCATTGCCAATTGCCGATGTTGCACGCGGCCTCGTGATCGATGAGCCATTCTTCAAAGACCTCGGCGCCCCGTTCCCAGTCTATGTAGCAGCCCCCGCGAGTGAGGAAGCAAGCGACGGCGTGCCGGCCGAGGTGGTGGAGCCAGCCTTCGTAGCGGAGCTGGCGCATGAGGCCGTCAATCCAGGGGAAGCCGGTGCGGCCATACTTCCAGCGCTGGAACCATTCCTCAGCTTGTGGGGTGTCAATTGTGTAGGAGCCTGTGATGAGACCGTTTTGAGGGTCGATTTTAGAGGGTAGATGCCAAGGGATGAAACGGCAATGAGAGTTCCCGTACGCCTGCCCGAACTTATAGCCTAGGTAGGCTTGTGCACCGAAATACATATCGCGGAAGAGAAGTTGGCCTGTGAGGCTTGTCGGTGGTTGAGATGCATGGCCTTTGTATTTGTCCACAACGTCTTGAGCCCGCCAGTAGAAAAGGCGGCAACTCAGGGAGCCGAAGTGCATATGTGGGGAGAGGAGGGTTGTTGCTTGCGGCAAAAATGCTGTGGGTGCAGTCTTGGGTTTCTCGAAAGTGGCTGTGTATTTCTCGTTGGCAATGATGTCGTCCAATGCTTTCAACGCAACACTTTCGCCGCCACGATGAGATGTTGTTGCAGGTTTGAGGCCAAGTTCTTCCATTGTCGGTACGGCAAAATCGCCATTGGGTCCTGCGAGGTTTGCATATGAGTTCTCTTTTGCGTCCCTCTGAATGGCGTTGATGTCGGGCTCTTGCGCCGGTTGATCTTGGTCAAAGTCGAGAGGCGTCTCGCCTGGATCTGGGATTGACAATGGTGCCGGGATAGGACGAGGGATGTTGCCGACCTTTGGACCTGCCTAGAGCCAATTATTCTCTGTACTGCAGCCTTCTAAGCCAGTCTCTTGCTCACACGCTGTACTTGAGTAATACTCATGGTCGGCTTCCCTCCATTCGCCTTGACCAATTTATCCGAGTCATAGAGAGTTCTTCCACATCTAGTGATAACTTCAACCCCGGCCTCCCTTGCTAAATCAATGACCTGGCTATCCCTTTCCTTGGCATAGGCATCCGTATCCTTCTCGAAGACGAGATGTGAGATCCTCCAAGCTTTGAAAAGCTTAGGAAGAAGAGTAGTAGGGCCTTCACGTATCAAAAACAGCTTCGAATTGGGATTGAGTTTGGTCAGGGAGGCGGAGAGATCGTTTTGACAGTCGATCCTAGGTCAGAATGTCAGCCATGGCGTAGCGGTGATGAAATTAGGATCGCAAGTCCTTACAGGTACCTGAATCGATTCGGCCCCACTCTTGCTCGGTAGACATAGTGAGGATCCCAGCACCAGATGGGATAAAGACATTCTGGCTTGAGATCCAAAGCTGCTTTCAACGCAGGTGAGTCGTGCAGACGTAAGTCGGTGCGAAACCAGTAGATCACCCGCGGTTTAGACATTGGCGGTACCTAAAGGCGATAAACTTCAATGCGTCTTGAGGAATTGACGCTGCGAATTTTCGTCGAACGCGCAAGCGACCTTGGGATGCTGAAGTGATCGTAAATTATGCCTCCAACTTTGTCAGCCAACGGATGGGCACGACATTTTGTAGGCCGCGACAGCAAGGTAGCTCCATCGACCTGGCTGGATTCCATATCGATGATGTCGTAGGCCTACAATCTTCGGGCTACAGTAGCGTCATCTGCGGGAAGATCGCGCTAGTGCAACTCAATCTCATCGGCATGGCGTTACCCTAATGCGGTGTAATTGACATTGGCTTGTCGCAGCTCGTCCATAACTTTTGCTTTTCGTGAGGTATTGTCGTTATGGATAAGTGTAAATGAATGGATATGAGTTATACGCTGGATTGAACAGCTGGTGCTCGCTATGAATGAAGAGGCGCATGTACTGTACAAAGGCAAGAATGAGTGCGGTCGCCAAGAATGAAAGTATGCAACGGGCAACGCCACATCGATGACCGACACCGAGAGTTCCTTCATTAACTGTGTCATTGTTCGAAAAACGGTCGTTATCCAGTAACGCTGCTTGGGTAGTCCTTCCCCAACAAGGTTGACTGACGACTCCTTGCACTGCCACTCTTACCAAGCCCACGACTCTCCACACTGTTACTCCTCGACCGCCTTCCTTTACCTCCACCGAGGATCTCCGCCCTTACTTCTTTCAAAATGCCGTTACCATTCTCTATCTTGCCCAACCTAGAGGCAAGCGCCGTATTCTCTCTCTGTAACTCTCCGACTTGGGTCTTCAAGATATCTCTCTCTTTCTTAACAACATCTAGCTCAGCTTTGACCTCATCTTTCTCCCTCTGAAGCTTGGCTTTCTCATCTTTGTCATCCGCTTTCTTCTTTCTCTCTATGATCTTGGCAGCTTCCTTGTTCCTCTTCGCCTCCAGCTTGGCCATCTCTTTTTTATACTTCTCCTCTTGTTTCGCTACCTCCTTCGCATGCTTCTCTTCCGCCTTCTTAATATTCGCTTGCTCTTTTGAGGTCAGCTCCTCACGATCCTTCGTTTCCTTTTCCCGGGTTTTGGCAAGTCTCTCGTCCAGCTTCTTCTTACGCTCATTAAGCTTAGCAAGCTCTTTCTCTTGGCCTGTAAGAGCCTCTTTGCTATTAGAGGATGTTGTCTTCGAAGAGAGGGACTTCGCTTCACCGTCTTCGTCGCCAAAATGCGAATCTGCACTAGCAAAAGAAGCGATGGACGAGGTATCTGAGACAGATGACAAATCGTCATTGTCTTTGGTGCCATTGGAAATGGGTTCTCCATTTTTGTCCGGGCTTTGAGGCTTTGCCGGCTCAATATGACCTGGTAGGTGATTCACTACGGTCTGCGGCGCGTATGTTTCGATGCCGGCATACGCTGCACTGGCCAAGCTCTGCATGATCCCACTTCGTGGACGCTCATCAGAGTTTTCGGAAGAAACAGTGGGCGTTTGTCCTTCTTTTGGTAGATCTGCATTACTGTCATTCTCACTAACACCAGCCAAATGGCCATTGGCCTGGTATTCATTCAGAGTCTCCGGTTCAAGGGGGATGTGGACCTCGGTTTTGCCCTCAACGCCGTCCTGACCTTCTGACTCCGTGTGGTCTTTCACGCAAGCCCAATTCAAGAATTTTCCAGCATCAGCCACGATGCCCGAAGGCGTTCCTCTCTCAACCATCCATCTTGGCACGCTCCCCCCGGGGTCACTGCGTGTGATCATAATCCATTCGACGGGATTTGTCTCAATCTCGTCGTCCTCTCCGCCCTGATGTGTGTCCATTTGCTCACCTTTCGCTGTCTGGCCTCGCGACTCTGCAAATGAGATTGTTTTGCCTCGTCTTCTGACTTCAGAGTGCTTCTCTTCCTCGACTTCTGACGAGGGAGGTCTGATCTCACCATCAGGTTGCAATGGAAATGTGTGTGACTTCTGCTGCGCGCTCCTTATCATAGCCTCCTTGTTGATCGTTCTAGATTCCGGTCGGCGGCCTGCTTTCGAGAGATCCAATGTCGATGCTGATTTTCTAGGTTTAAGTGGGATCTCGCGGATGAACTCCACTGATTCGTACTCTCCACGTATGAAGCCCTCTCGAGGTGGGCAATCTGGATGTATGCAAGGCTTTGAGACTACCATGAAGTGTCGTGGTTCCTGGGTGAGATCGCAGTGATGCGAACCATTACTGATTTCAGACGGTGATGGCCCAGAAGAGGCCGAGCTTTTAAGCGCATTGGAGGACGTCAACAGTAACGTAACAAAGTCTCGAGGTGTGGTGGGACCTGGAAATTGGGCAGATAGATGATATACTGCAGCAAAATGGGCAATCAGTATCATAAGTATACACGCTCCTCCATGCAATCATCGGTATGTAGCTCACTCACCTTCGACCTTGCCAACACCCTCCACGTTTATGCTCTCCACCACCCTCTCCCCTCCGATCCCTCGAATATTACCCTCGCCAGGTCCTCCCTGAACCTTTAATGACTCTGGGAATTCTTTTTCTAAGCTCTTCTTCCACTGACTGAACCCTAATCCCTCGTGTACGCTGCGTCGTGCGAACCAAGCCCCCTTCCCATCTTTGCTGGGAAGCTTATGAACGGCGATTCCTAATGGATTATCTTTCGGAGCTAGTTTGATTGGCTTTCCCCATTCTTTTTGCAAGCTGGTATACTCTTGGCCTGGCGTTGCACTTCGTGCCGACGACGCTGATATTTGGGACGCATTGGACGCAACAGAAGTGGTGGTATTTGAACGAGAGCGGGTAGCGTTAGTGTCCTCGATGGAGGGTGGTGGGACGGATTCAAGGATGACCTGAGATTTCAAGAAAGCGTCTTGAAGGTAAGTTTTCAATTCGGATGTTTCTTGCGGAACGGAGGCGAAGGGGGTGGGTGAAAGGACTTTGAGGGCTGAATGAAGGGCTGCCATTGATTGAGAGGTCCTGGAAGGTGGTGGGTGTTGTTGTGCGTCGCGGAGTTGAGAAAGTCGTTGATCACTAATGTGAACTTATTGAACACGGGATGAGGACCAGGCCGTGTGCAAATTATGATGCAAATATATCCAGACCGTGCTGTGAATTCGAATGGCCTTGGTGCAGTTGAGCTGAAGCCTTTTAATGAAACTTATGGATTCCTCGTGTCATCATAAAATTCATGAGAGTGTTTTTCAGATAAAAGCAGGTCTATCCATCTTGTTGTATGCTTAGGAGGTTTATGACCGGATATATGACGTTGGAGGGGTACAATATACGTTAGCCAAAGGAAAAGGTCCGTCATTCATCGCTCCAATCCGCTGACTTAGATGGTCCTGGAGTCATATAGCATTGAACAACGCGCAAACATCATAGACGATCTTACCGTATAGTTGCAGTGCCAATCTTTGCCTCATTTTCACATGTTTCATTATGTTTATGCTACTATGAGAAGTCCAGCTTCGGATCCAGCATCCTTTTCCCTTCAATCCATGAAGAGCTCCTCCGGCTCCAGCCCGAAGTATAGGAGATGACCCTATCCACCATACCCAGCTCGCCTCGAGCGGTCCCGAAAAGGCGGCGGATCGTAAAGGAGAACCACAGATCCTCCTCAGCTTTACCATCACGGACGGCAAGCCTGACACGAATCCACTGCCACTCGTTGCCATCTTAGCTTGCCTAGTATAGCGGAACATAGTACTAACATGCCGGATGCGTATATGTTCGTCGTTGTCGTCGTCGTCTCTGTCCTTCCACCACCAAATGGTGCCAGCCGATAATCGTATCAGAATGGATGGGCAGCAGGTTGTGGCCATTGCAGAGCAGGTCTAGCCAGGCTCGCAGGGCATACTTCCCGTAGGGCGACGTCCAAGGAAATGGTGAAGGATATTCCAACAAATACACCGCCCTTGCCGTGAGGCTGCAGCCGTCTTATATAAAATGCAACACGTAAGCCTCCCAGGAGTGATCGTCGAAAGAAACGTGTGGACCGACCGGCCGGTGATGCAGTGTAATAGGAATGAAAACAGCAACGCTCGCTAAAAAGACGCAGCACAAGACAAAGATATAGAGAGGTGTACGTAAGGAAAAGAGGTATCCAGCTCAAATACAATCGCTAAGTCGATTACAATGCCCTTTGAGATTCACACCGTTGATGCCCAGCAAGATCCGCGTCTCGATATATTGGGCTGATGTCGCCAGTCTCGTGACGTTCCGAACACCATTAAACTCGGATGTTGACCATTTGCAACTTTCACCTTGAAAAACGGGCTCCAGACCAATATTCCATACTGCCAAAGTCCGAAGTCCGACGTGGTGATGGCTACATAGTGGTTCCGTACGGCAGCGCATAATCCTGATACCGGTCCCAGCCGAAGCCTCCAATGCCAACACTCGTACTGCATTGCTGCTGCGTGAGCATGCTCGGCATCGGAAGCTGTGGGATTGGTGCGGAGCTCATGGGTGCACTGTAATATTGTGATGCACTATAGCCAGCGCTGGTATATGGTTGACTATATGATGGTGTTGGCGATGGCAGTTGAAGTTCGTTCATACCCATGGCGGCCCACACGGAACACTGAGAATCTCCCGAGGAGGTTGCGCTAGGACTGGAGGGCACCACTTTCCACGACTCCATTGACGTTGGGTGAGGAGGAGGCAAAGTTGGTTGCCACCAGTTCTCGGCGCCGGAAGAGCTTGGTAGAAGCGGGGCAGGACGAACGACGTCGACGATCCTGGGTGGTGGAGGGAGTAACGGTAGGAACAATCCCATGATGGCATTCTTCACTTCGTCACTCCTCCCACACAAGAGCTCACCGGCACCGTCTTCTTCCAAGCCTTCTAACGCCGTAGCATGTGTGCGGTAAACGAACCTATTCGCTGCTTGAAAGAAGTCTTCTTGTAACTTCTTCAGCTGAATGTCCTTCTCAGACCAGTTCCATGTGTTGGCGGCCGTGTCAACGGAGTAGATTTCTTTATGGTAGTCAACAAGGGACTCTATCGTTTCTGGCGTAAGCTTGAAAGCGACTTCGTTCTGCGATACCATATCAACGTGAACAACGTAGGCCTCGATGTGGATGAGCTGATAATTGAACAGTGCTTCAATCAAAGGGTTGGAATCCTTCCTCAGCTCCGAATCCGGTGCCTTGGGTAGCATGATGGAGCAGAGTGTCCATATCGCCGACGGTGACGACAAGGTCTCAGTAAGACACCGGAAGTGTTGCGGCACGCTGTTCAACGGTCGTTTGATCCGGTTTATCCGCTTCAACGTAGCCGTTAACCATGGGTCTACCTTCGTGTTCAAGACAACATTGGGCGGTGATCGAGGCGCAAAGGCCGCAGCCGAGGCTGGTAGTAATATCGTGGGCATCGCAACGTCGTGAGTATAGACTGACTGACCGGATGTGATGATTGAATACCCAGGAGGGAAGGTGAAAGTAAAGAAGATATCACAGAATTGATGTGGTACAGCGGCCCCGAGAACAAGGGATTTAGTTTGCGCGCCTTTCTTGGAGGTCAGTTGTGATGTGTAAGAATGTAAAAGTACTGGATGTGATAGAAGCTGAAAAGAGATGGAAGTAGGTAGTAATAGTGAAAAGAAGAGGTAGAGTAGAAAAGGTAAGTGATGTCGGTGGTTTGTGATGTGGATGTGGAGAGGTGAGGAACCAGAAAGGCAACGCCGAGAATGGGTGGTGGGGGTTGAGGAGCGTCTTAAGGTTAGAGTACGGTACGTATTGAACTCAACTTTAAGTTCGTTATTTATATCTTCCTTCGCAATGGAGTCACCCAGAGCTAACCCGGAAGGTAACTCATAAGACTGCCTCGGGCGGCGAGAGGCGGTGGCGGCGAAGTCATCGTAAAGTATATCATACTACCCTGGTATTCATGGTCGGTAAAATTGGAGGTACTGTTTGTATTATTCAACACCCTGGTCAGCCTTCTTCGTCTTTCCCGGATCTTGCAGGTGCCCGCATGATGAATGCCTTAGTAAGGTACACATACGTGAGGTGCTGGTTAATGTTGCCTGTACCCGAGCGAGCTCATCCTCGCAGTCATTTTCTCGGTCAGATCAGGATTTCGAGGCGCTGAGTCTTTCGTTCGCTAAAGAGCTGCCTGCATAAGTGGGCCCATGCGACCGGTGTTCAAGGCCATCCATCCATCCACCCCGGCTGCACATCGCATTTATTTTCTCAGGTAAGTACATGTATATAGTACGAGTAGGAGTACGAGTAGGAGTACCGTAAGTGTCATAACGCACTTGAGGAGCCGTGCATGCAGCTATTCTCTAAGGCACTCCACTGATAAAACTTTCCTTCAGTAGGTCCTGGCTGTGTGAGGAATAGAGTAGAAGCCGTCGAGTCGTTGTTGCATTTTGTCCCATGACATTTGGCTCTTGGACGCTGTCCTCCTGCTCTGGTTCGTGAAGCCTGAGATTGATCTGACGCCTGGCTCAGCTCGGTGAAATTACGCCCACACCCTTGATGCCAGTGGCGGGACAGAAAGAGCATCGAGCATTTCAGTCTAACTCGAAAGGACAGGAGTAGACAAGACGGAAACGGTAATAGGAGTGGCTGCAATGACTTGTCCCTGATCTCAAAGGATGTTCATCACTGCGGCGGTGCGCCGTACTCGTTGAGTGCCTTACTCGTTGAGTTCCTAAGCGCGGCGTCCCCGACAAGATCTCAGATGACTTGCATGTAAGTACCCGGTGTGCTTTTTAGCAGATGGCAATATCGACATCACACAGTACAGTTATGCTTCTCACGGTTTGACGGCAAGGGACTGTGATATGCGACCCTGTCTCTGCTCTTGCTGTGCCTTCCTGTCGCCTGGTGCTTGCATATTCGCCCGAAGTCATGCTCCCGCCGTAGGACACTTGAGCTCCCGTAACCCGGGTATTGACGGGCCGCATCGCATCACATCATCTTGGATATTCCTTTTGAAGGGCGGTTACTGTAACGGAGCCAGTGCTCGTACTTGGTCCGAACGCTGAGGAAGCACAGACCGAACGGCGTTGATACTGTTTTGGAGTATAAACTTTTTCGGGTTGTTGGAACTGGGTCCACGCGAGTGTCCTCTTTCCGTCGTTACTAACTGCTGGTGACGAGTCATGACCAGTCGTTGGCTGTACGTTGGCACCAGATCCATGTTAGTTGAACACCCTTCCAGCTGAAGAGGACTGACTGCTTGGAAGCCTTCTAGCTGCAGATTCGCTGACCGCTTCGCGGTATGAAGTGACACTTGATGTCAGATCCCTGCTCTCGATTTTGATTGGTTTGAAACATCTCGTTAGTTGCGAGAATGCTCAACCATTGTCATGTGATGTTTGAGTCGCTCCCTCACTACTTAGAAGTAGGAGAAGTGTAAGAGCACGCGCTGATCCTCCGCGCGTGACCATGGTGACGATGATGCTCCATGCTTCATGCTGTCGCAATGAACTAAAGTACAGTATCAACCTTGTATCGACCTTCTGTACTGTACAGTCAACGGGGCTGTGTCTGTAATTTTGCTGCTATGAAGGGAGTACGCGCATTGTGGCTTTCGCCTTGGAAAGGCTTAGTCACGAATGGATGATCCGGAACTTTCGGGGCCGGGAAGATCTATTAATAGAACATCAGAATTACGATCTTGCCAATGGAGTAATAAAACCGAATTCATTTGGGGTGGTTGTGGTTGTGGTTGTGGTTGTGTCCCGCCTTGCCCTACTTGAGCTCACGAGAACGTAGGGGCCACTCATGGTGCTCATATATCCATATATCAAAGTGCGGCCCGTTTGATTTAAATGATTCATTGTCCCCGATCCATGGATGGGAGGTCAACGCCTATCGGGCAATCGATAACCTTGATAGCAATTCTCCCTCAACATGTTTCAAGCCATCTGGCACGGTCTCTATGGTAACTCAGTTACTAAGTTATCATTATTCATTATTCCCTCCCCCTAAGTCAGTCATTTGTCTGCCTTACTCACTCAACAGAAGGTATGGTAACCTAATGCACTCACTGCGCCTCGCTGCAAGCGCGATTCTCGGGCGAGCCCCGCCTTCGCGTTTGCCGCGGGCAGAATCAGTTAGCCCTGGCACTGACGTGACGAAGAGATGGCGAATTCCTCTGGGTTCAGCTGAGCAAGGGTAAATGGTAAATGTCCGGAGATAACGAGTTCCTGCACACAATAATGTATAAGGTACGAATAGATATATTTGCATATACTAACTACCTCATGGTCACGAGCTCTGTCTGCTTGTAGAGCCCGTCCATCAGATAATATGCCTTCTAGTACACACCAACTCATCATAAGCACTGCACTTTACAATACTTGCATAGTACTTGCAGAGTGCTTAGGTTCTGTGCGGCGTGATGGCTTGCATTCGGCTTGCTGCCCGGATGTTTCAAGATCGGCAGCTCAGCTGGGAAGTCAACCTGGACGCGACGTGTTCGCACCAACGCCACTTCACGAGGATGAGGGACTCGGTGAGTCACCGAAAAGCAAAACCACATCAGCACACGATGAAATTTGTGGGATGCTTCACAAAACGCATGGCGATCACACGTCGAATGGCATGTTTCAAGATGATAACTCACTAGTAAGTAAACCCGTTACTTAACCATGTCCTGAAAAGAGACGAGGGCATGAGCGGTGGTGCAGTGCTGGCATCGTATCAACCGATCTGCAAACATTTCCACAAACGTGCTAAGTTACTCGACTGCGGCTCATCTTTGTCAATACACCCTTGGCAAAATCCTCCAAGGAACCCTCTGTCGATACTCCTCCCAATCCTTGCCATACTTCCGCAGCACCAACAACGAGAAGAACCGCTTCCGTACGAACCCCAAAGATCCCAAAGTCGCACATCTGAAGTACATGGAGACGGCTTCAGGTAGCAAACTCCTCGTGTCCGGTTGGTGGGGCACCGCAAGACATATTAACTACCTGGGCGACTGGATCATGGGATGGTCGTACTGCCTTCCCACCGGCATCGCCGGCTACATAATCCAGCGGTCTTCTCCAGCGCTAAACAGTCCCGATACTCCATCTCGAGGCCACCCCGTCTCTTGCTTCAGCTTTGCAAGGCTTAATGTCGAT
>QQTW01001444.1_pt1 | contig 16642 bp, 11 predicted proteins | sample 1904831 | NCBI WGS metagenome assembly QQTW01 (sample SAMN09435610, study PRJNA476489) | Subsurface metagenome, whole genome shotgun sequencing project. | reverse complement strand
GGAAAAACGATCGCCTTCCTGCTTCCCATGTTCCGACATATCAAGGACCAGAGACCCCTCGAGCCTCTCGATGGCGCCATTGGCCTCATCATGACACCTACGCGGGAGTTGGCGACCCAGATCCACCGGGAGTGTAAGCCGTATCTGAAAGCATTGAATCTGAGAGCTGTATGCGCATACGGCGGGGCTCCCATCAAGGACCAGATTGCAGATCTCAAAAGAGGAGCGGAAGTCATCGTCTGCACGCCCGGTCGGATGATTGACTTGTTAGCCGCGAATTCTGGCAGAGTGACCAATCTTCGCCGAGTCACCTATGTGGTTCTGGACGAGGCGGACCGCATGTTCGACATGGGATTCGAGCCTCAGGTGATGAAGATCCTTGCCAACATTCGGCCGCAACGCCAAACAGTCCTCTTCTCCGCCACCTTTCCGCGCAACATGGAAGCTCTCGCCCGGAAAACTCTGACCAAGCCGGTGGAGATTATCGTCGGTGGTCGCAGTGTGGTCGCACCCGAAATAACCCAGCTGGTCGAGGTTCGATCTGAGGACACCAAATTCCATCGCGTGCTGGAATTGCTTGGCGAGTTGTACGATCAGGACGATGATGCGCGAACCCTGATCTTCGTGGACCGTCAGGAATCCGCAGACAATCTCTTGCGCGACCTGATGCAGAAGAATTACCCGTGTCACTCTATTCACGGAGGCAAGGATCAGATCGATCGAGACTCGGCCCTCGAAGATTTCAAGGCCGGCGTCGTCCCCATCATGGTTGCCACGTCGGTTGCGGCGCGTGGCCTGGATGTCAAACAGTTGAAATTGGTCATCAATTACGATGCTCCCAACCATCTCGAAGATTATGTTCATCGAGCGGGTCGAACCGGAAGAGCAGGTAACACGGGCACGGCTGTCACGTTCTTGACGGAGGAGCAGGAACGGTACTCTGTGGATATTGCAAAAGCGATGAGGCAGAGTGGGCAGGAGGTACCAGAGGCCGTCCAGAAGCTGGTGGATTCGTTTATGGAGAAGGTCAAAGCCGGCAAGGAGAAAGCCAGCGGGTCCGGATTCGGTGGCAAGGGCCTGGAACGGTTGGATCAGGAACGCGACGCTGCGCGCAACCGCGAGCGCAAGACATTCAAGACGGGAGACGAAGGAGACGAGGAGGAGAAGGTCGAGAAGAAGGACGAAGAGGAAATCGTCGTCAAAGCGTCCGGTACCGCCACGGCTGCCCCGGTTGCTGCTACGCCAACTCCGCTACCTGGTGTACCGAAGGGGATCGATCTGGATGGCAAGATTGTGGTCCACAAAACGGAAGCCAAAACCGACAACCCTCTCGACCGTGTGGGCTCCGTTGCAGCAGACATCAGTTCACGCCTGAGCGCCAAGGGTGTCCTCCGGCCGGGTGTGCCCATTGACAACAAGGGCCCCGACGCAGGCGCGTTCCACGCAACTCTGGAGATCAACGACTTTCCTCAAAAGGCCCGTTGGGCGGTCACCAATCGCACAAACGTGGCAAAGATTCTGGAAGCCACGGGGACGTCCATCACTACCAAGGGCAGCTTCTATCCGGCGGGCAAGGAGCCCCAGGCCGACGAGAATCCAAAGCTGTATATCCTTGTGGAGGGTGACACTGAGGTGGTGGTGACTAACGCGATGAGGGAGCTGTTGAGACTGTTGAAGGAGGGCACTATGGCTGCCGCGGACAGCGAATCCCGGGCGCCGGCCAGCGGACGATACAATGTTGTTTGATGCAAGGGAAGAGCTTACGAGGGAGCTGGGAGTGGTACGGAGCAGAGCACATCATCTTCTAGTTAAGGCTCGTAGCAGTAGCTGGATGGTGGTGCTCAATGCAAGCTCATCAACTCATGATCCCAATCTCGTTCTCAGTCAGCCATAGCTTGCGCCGCCCAGCTCTCTAAGGCCGTCCCAAACTGACGACAACGTGCCTTCGTAACCAACAGAATGCTCCAACCCTTATCAAACGCCAGACGCGCAACGTGAAGCTCTCCGCTGTCGATTCAATTCCAATTCCGCGCCTCCCTCGCCTCGTCCGCGTCTCTCGCAGTGCGGTTCTCATTGCTCGCCTGCTTCAACGCGGCGTTCATCGTCATCTGTCTCTGCACGCCCAGCTGCTTTCCCAACCGGCCATCTCCCTGCGCCTTCTTCGCCCGTTCCTGAAAGCAGCATGATTCAGTCTCCCTTCGTCAAAAGCTAATCAGGATGATCGCATACCTCAGCTGCCCGCGCCGCCGCCCCTCGCGGGTTTTGCGACGCATCTTCCGAGGGACCTGACGTCCCGCCGACGGTGCGGCCCTGGCCCGTTGTCGCTTGGGCGGGGATCGATGCGCGCCGGTTATTCCCGGATGGCGCTGGTGCTGGCACAGGAGCGCTGCCGAGGACTCTGCCTGGGCTGGAGAAGTGGTCGGATTCGGACTGCTTGCCGCATAGGTTTCCCATGCTTTTGCTGGAGAGAAGTGGGGATATTGTTGGATTGATGTGGGTCAATGTCCTGATCTTATCGATTGGACCGAGGAGACGCGTGGACGCCGGGATCGAGTCGCGATTGTTGCCGCTTTCGCTTAGATTATCAATGTCGACTTCACTTAAAGGTGTTGGATAAAAGCTCAATCAGACGAAACTGATTGAGTCGGCTCTTTTGGTTCAATAAAAGGTGGATCGATGCCGAGGATGTCATTTTTGCAAATCACAAGTGCTTTTAACGTATTACATAGATATTAAGAGACGTTTTGCTTTGAGTTGGTTCTTTTGTGTGATCAAAGGCGCAGACAGCATATGACCTGCTGTCGCACCTGCTTCCTCCCATATTGTGGCAACTCTATCTCCTAGGTCTATTACACTGCATCTGATGGCATTCATAACTACGCACATATGGACAATGGAATAACACTCAATGCATTCATCTGCCCTCCCTAGTTCACCGGTCTCCACAATTGTTCTTGGCTCGCATGACTTTTCTTGTCACCGGTAGAGATTTTGAATAGTCATACAAGGTCCGTGAGTGGGCAATGCCTGAAAAGATGTATGTCTGTGTAAGAGAGCATCCCCTTTGCGCACATCACTCGTGCTTGTCCAACCCTGGCAGGCGCTCTCCTACAGCCGGGAACGAATCGGCAGTTGCTTCGCCCTAAATGTGTTATTTCGGTGGTAAGCATGGATAAGTAGATACCAGACACAGGAAGGATCACCCACTTAGCCTTAAGGTCCACCTTTCTTGGGCTGTCACCTCCGGCTTGGTCTTGGGCCCAGGCTCGCACGAAGCCACAGCTGTAGGAGGTTAATATGTGGGGTTTAAGTGAACAGGGTTGATAGTACTAACAACTCATTCATCTGTTTCTCCAGGCGATCCATCGTAGCACTTATACGATCCAGCGAACCATTGATGCGATCCAGCGACTCGTTCATGCGATCCAGCGACCCGTAGATGTGATTGAAATGAGCCTGCATCGGGACAATCTCGTCACCGCTGAACATTGCCTCGATCTCAGCAGTCTCCATCTGTGTTGATGAGATGGATGCTTGAGCGTGGCCTGAGAAGGGTGCGATGGCTTCTTGGGATCCCGACATGACGTTGACCTTGAAGTAGGGGAAAGCCGAAGGCCGGAAATCTTGATGAAGGAGCTTATTCAAGCACGCGAGAATACGAAGATGATTCAGTTCGGACTTGAGGCGTCAAAAAGAAGAAATACACTTCAGCGTGGATGAATCTTCACTTCCCATGTTTAGACGGTTTTGGTAGGTGCGAAACATGACATTTCACACAGACTGAGTGAAACTACATCCGTACATAGTAGTCACAGAACATATATTGAGTATACTATGTAAGCAGCATACCCAGAGTATCCACATACATCAATTTTTGCTACGAGAACGGGGAGGTGGACAGTTTCCGAACGTCTCGGAGGCTCTCGAAATAAAATCCGAGGTTGCTCCGACTCTCCGAGGTTACGCCGGGAATTTGCCGATTCGACCTTGATGGTCATCTTATTCCACACAGTGACATCCGTCGGCAACTGCCCGTCGCCATCATCCAAAGATGACGCTCGGCAGATCGCGAGATGGGTATCGTCAAGCTGAAGGCACTGCTGCTGTTGCAACAGCCAACCACTCCTTTCCTGCCTTGAGCTCAACAGCACGCGTGTCGAATGCAACGCCGAATGCGGCCGTCAAGCGTCCTCACTCGACCGAGTCGTCACTCAGACGTGAGAGCAAGAGAGCAAGAACTGAGCCGTCGCGGAAGGATGTCGGCGATGCCAGCTTTGGTCCAGCTAACGACAGTCTGAGTGCTCAAGAGCAATGGCGGTGGCCTCTGCATCATGGAGATGCGCCCATCTTTCCCACTCATCAGCAGTCTTGGGGCACCTCAGAGTCTGCCTGCGAACTTCGGAATGCTCAGATGTTAGGCGAGCATCAAGCTCCCATGCCTGATGGCATCCAAAGCTCACCGCCCTGCAACGACTGTTTTGTGCCGCCAGACTGTTCTCCGGACTGTGGAGTCTCTTGCGACGGCTCTGACGAGTGCAGTGTCCCGAACGCGTGCGACGACCCTGACTGTGAACGGGATGTCTGCTTCGCCGAGAACTGTGCGAATGCCGAGTGTACGGATGAGTCCTGCCGGGCCAACCAATGTAGGGTCGAACCCTGCGTTTTGGAGACTTGCTTCGATGCCTCCTGGAGTCATATTGGCTTTGAACACTTTGACTCTGGCTATCACGTCACAGACCCTACGGGCAGCGAGAATGATTTCTATTTCAGAAGCTCGCTCGACGTCTCGGAGGATTACGGTCAGTTCTCACCTCAACATGCAGAGTTTCAGCCAGGTTCCTGCCCTGCAGGGTTGAGTTCATTTTCCGGTCAAAGTGGCCATGTGAGACTCTCTACTCCTCATGTCTGCACCTCGATATGCCCAGCCCTGTTGATGCAACAGCGGCATCATGGCACTGCTCCGTCCACTCTCTACAACTTCCACCATCCTCAGAACAACCCGAACAATCTATACGGGACACATACTGGGTCGCTCTCACATCCTATTTTTGCTCACTCAGGCATGCCAAGTCGCGGTTTCAATCCTGGTTTTATTCCTTCGGCCTCCTACCAGCACCCCTTCAACCCGAGCGCAAATCAAGAAAATCATCTTATGCACTTGCACCAAACAAGCAGGGAGAATCAAGCGCAGCTGCCTCTGCCACCATTTGTCTACGGACCGGAATCTGGTCAATCTACAGAGCCTCTGGGAACAGAACCGGCAGCGAGGACGGCTCGAACGCAGCCACAACCATGTAGTCACACCCCACATGCTACTTTGGCGCATGCTCAGGTTGATAAACGCAAATCTCCTGATGTCAAAAACGAGAGTGACTCTATGGCGACTTATTCTCTACCCGAATCCAGCGTCTATGTCTGCAAATGGGCTTCCGGCCATTCAAGCTCGTTGGCATCACCAGACATCTGCCTGAGTCAGTTCTCCTCCGAGAAGGAGCTCTGGCACCATGTCAAATCAGAGCATACAAGTCAGGTCTCCGAGGATTTCAGATGCCAATGGAGTGGCTGCGAGCGCAAAGATGCATTTGCCACCCGGAGTAAACTGGAAAGACACATGATTCCTCACACAGGCTGTTAGTGGAACATTTATTATATTCGAGAAATGCGCTAACCTATGAGAAGACAAGGAGCACGAATGTCCCGACTGCGATGCCGCGTTCTCTCTCAAGCAACAGCTTGACAATCATATACGCATACACACTGGCGATACGCCTTTCAAATGCCTGTCTTGTGACCAGTACTTCAAAACGGCACAAGCAAGAGGTTTGTTCCACGCCCGTCTGTTCATATCCTTTGCATACTAAACATATTCAAGACGATCACCAACGGAGACATGGCGGCGTGAGGGCTTTCAAATGCAGGATCTGCGGCATTGCCTGCACAGACGTAAGGCCTGGTCTTCAGTTTTGTGGTCACCCTTCGGCTGACTTGTGCGATATTACAGGCTTCCAATCGATCCAAGCATGAGAAGAGTAAGTTGGGCACGAGACAGTCTCGACAAGCAAATACTGTATGCTGATATCATTGCAGTCCATAGAGAGGAAGTATACAGATGCCTCCACGAGGGATGCACTGCAAAGGCTAAAAGATGGGGTACGTAATATTCAGAGCCTATTGTCCCCTTGCCTCATGCTCCAATTCTATACTAACCGACACGCAGACAACATCAAGCGACATTTCGAATCCAGCGGACATTGCACCGGGCTACTTTCTGATCGAAAGGCACAGAAGCGGTACAAGCAAGATGCCGAAGGAATCGCCAAGGCCGATGCCGCCAAAGCTGGACAGCATGCCGGCCACACATCGGCAGCGCCGGCGCAAGATGATCAAGAGTAGAAACCAAAAGTCTGATAAGGCGTCTGGCCTGCACGAGTCTTGCAGTGTCTTCGAACCTGTGCTGCGCGGCATTGCTGCATCTGTGGAATGTCATGATGCTGATGCATTCAGTAATGATGGATTATGAGCTCAATAATGTTGCATGAGTATACCACGGAAGTGCTTGAGAATCAGCACTGTTGCTTTAAGACCACAATAGAATTATAAGTCTCTCCATGCAGTTACCTGACTGCTTGCTCTACCAGGCTTCATGCTTAATGCTCTTGCCGGATCTACCAAAAGCCATAGGTCGGTGAATTATTACCTTTCTGATCCTTACGGAAGGATAGTCTTAGTATGGGCAGAGCAATGACAGCAAACGGTACTGTTAGGCCATAACCCTGACATGCTACAGCAAAGAAGCACAGTAGCTACCAGTAGGGCGGCCGGGACAGCCTATGAACGAATCAAGCAATCAGTCAATCCTTGTCAGCTCCAAATCTCCTATTGGCCTCTACTTCAGGTAGGGCCGGAGAACGAGTAATATCACCATGACGCTCAAACCCAAGATCCAGGCTCGAATCACAGGCGGGACTCCCCAGATGATGATTTGGATCATGTCCGAAGTGGTCTGCTTGCTGAAATTGCCGCCATCGCCCAAGTTGGCCGTAGCGGGTCCGTTCTCAGCACGCGGCCGGTCCTCCTCAAGGGTGGAGAGATCACGAGGAAAGGTCATGCTGCCGAAACGTAGCCAGAGATCACCCTTCTCATCATGCTCAGCCGCTCTCTCCTGCTCAGACATGGCGATGCTGAGAAGACGGTTTGCTCGCACAGTCAGACGGTGATCGGGTCCCAACATCTCCGTCGATGGCCCGATGAAAAGCTTGAAGACTTCGGCGGCTTCATCCAACGCGCCCTGAGCGAGCAGAATGCGGCCCATGGCGAGCCCTTCGAGTTTCAGGATGTGGGTCCGATCTCGACAGTACATGCGCTTGAAGCTCTGGGTCAGGCTTCGTGAATAGACGCTCTCCTCCTCGGGAAGTTGGAATCCCCACTTGATGGGCGCTTGCAGCATGAGCAGCTCAATATGGAGTATGCTCAAATTAACATCCACGCTGGCTTCTTTGATCGCCTGGTAAGCGGCGACTAGAGTATCCCGAGCCGCCACCGTCTGTCCTTGCCCTAACAGGGCCAGAACAAGTAGCTTGTGCGCCCAGACGTAAAACATACCAGGTTTGCTCGCTAGACGGGCCATTGAAAGGCCAGAGTAGGTTTTCAGCAGTTTTCGAGTTCGTGCCTCGACCTCCTGGTAACGGCCTTGCTTGATCAAGATCCTGCAGCAGTCATAAGTCACTGAACTCTCGAATTCTGCACCCGTCACTGTTCCGGGCGCCACGAAGTCGGCCATGAGGCGTAAAAATGGCCCCGGATCACGACCAGATGCAACATCAGATGCAGCACGAACAACTTCGGAAGTACTCAGGGCGAACGTGTTCATGCGACTGGTCCAAAGCGTTGGTCTCAGGTCTACCCAGCTGGTTAGAAGTAGAGCCTCAGACCATCTTTCGCTGCCCACATATCGAAAGGCTAGCCCACGGACAAGGCATAGCATTAAGATGAGAAAGCTTTGAGGAGCAGTTCGCCTGAAGACCTGTCCTAAGGAGACCGGGTAAAACCCGATTTTTTGCTGGGTGATGTTGGTGTTTCGCAATCGCGTGGCTTTTTCCAGGGCCAATGCTGCTGCCGAACGCAGCTGCTTGCGTACGAAACGTCGAATTATCATCTCTGATGTCTCATGAGTTTCCATATACTGGGTCGATTCGCACAGGAGAGCAACCGCAACCGCCCACTGGTGAACATGAAAATCGTCGGTGGCATCCTCCATAATTTCCACAGCCCGCTTACAAAATCGCTCACAATCTTGCGTCTTGCCGAGGGTGTGCCAGTACACCCGATATTGGGTGATAAGAAACGTCAGCATACACCACAGCTGGCGGCTCTTGTCTCTGCCGATAGGCTCTGCTATGGTGATTTCGGTGGCTTGCTGTAGTACTATCAGCAGATGTTTGAACCCACTATATGAGGTTTCCTGTGGCGGTTGTTCGTGAAAGGGATGGAGAATGAATCGGGCCACCTTTCCGGTCCATCGCCATCGATTAACAACATTCAGCCGAGCACGAGCCATATAATGGACTAGTGGGTGCAGAGAGAGCAGCATAGAGCCTCCCTCGCCGTGACAGTAGATCAATGCAAGAGACTGCAACTCCATGACTAGGTCGAGGAAGCCAAGCCTGTCTTCAATCGCGACCAAACCAGCGAGTGATTTAAGGGGCTGACCATCCTGGAAAAAGAGCTCTTCAGAAATGGTTGAATTGTCCAAGTAGCTCAACATTATCAGCAACCGAGCTGCATTCACATTCCGCTCCATGACCACTTCGAAAGAGAGCTGAAAAGTTCTGAAAACTGAAGTCTGATGTATCGACGTAGGGTCCGGGAGTTCGAGCACTTTTACCCTGTTTGAGTGGTAACTCTCCCAGTAATACTCCATGCCTTTGCAACCGATCAAAGCGCCGGCATGTTCAACCGCGAGCGCCAGATAACCAAGAAGCTTAACAATCTCCGCAGCACGGGGGTGCATCTCAGTTCGGCGGTCCCTGTCACGAATGTTCGCCTTGTCCAAGAGAAGGGTGACTGCATCTTCGGGGCCCATCTGCCCGACTTCGATTAACGGACCAAATCCGCCGAGCGCCCGATTTTGGCCAGTGATTATGACACTTCCCCAATCCGTACGAGGGACGAACTCTTGTATGTTGACCCGAGGGTCGACGTCGTCAATGATCAGCAGCCAGTCATTGTTCATGCGATCCGCGAACCATTCGTGAACCTTGAGTATGGTTCGTCGCATGATCATGTGCTTTTCCTCGGGCCCACAGTCCTTAGCTGGCTGCTTGGGGGAAGAATCTTGGTCGGCTTGCGGAAATATGCTAAGCATAATGTCCGCGAAATCCTGCTGAAGAGTCTCTAGAGTCCGTGCGGAGATCTTGAATATCGCCGAATGATCCTCTTTGGATTTGAGGGCATAAGCCAAAGCAAGCTGCGTCTTCCCTACTCCTCCAGGACCCCACAAGCACACTCGCCCTTGCACCTGCTTCTTCTTGGCTTCTTGAAGCTGTACCTTGATGGAGCTGAGTTCCAGTTCACGGCCCACAAAATGCACATTTTGAATGAAACCAATTTGACAAATGCTTTTCTTCGCGGATGGGGCTTGTCGACGGTTAGCTGACAGCCCAGCTCCACTTCAGTCTCACATTGAGTTCATGCTCACTATGTTGGAGTTTTTGAATCGCTTCAACATAACACTATTCTGAGACTCAGTAATCCGGCATCACAATGCACGTCAGAGGAATTGAGCTACCTGCACCATTCGGGCCAAGTCTAGAGGACTTTTAACTAAGAATGTCAGCGAGATGCCCGCATTCATGCCAGACGTATGGAACATCTACAGAAGCCGTACCAGTCTTTCCCATAAGCCTCGCGACGCAAGATTGCAGTCTGACCTTCTGAGACATCAAGGTCAGATAGTCATCAGTGGCCGCGTTGATCATGCCCTCCTGCTGATATTCATCCAGACGCACTGCCTGGAGGCCCTGTTCAACATTAAAACGAAAATATCTCTTCTGGTTCGATAAACCTCTGTGTGCGGCTTCGAAAGTCTGAGCCGTCCGCTCCGTCTGGGTGGCGATCTTCACTATCCTCTCGGAAAGCATTTTCCACGCGCTGTCGCTCAGTGGCTGGATACCCGGATTGCCCGTTCCGATTGACACAAAGCAGTTGACCAGAGGCTCAAGCGCCCCATCGTCATGACACCATATGTTCTGGGCTTCGTTCCACACTTCGGAGACCGGATTGTTGGCTCCCAGTGCGCCATCCGCATATTTTTGTTTGCCGATGATTGCTGGTTCGAAGAAAGAGGTGGCGGCAGATGTCGCCCTCGCTGCTTCCAACAAGGTGGCGCCACTATAATCCGGGTCTTCTTTTACATGGTAGGACTTGAGACGAACGGTCGACCCGGTCTCGAATTTTGTAGCGCAAACAAACCTAAAGCTCATCAGACATGATCGGAAACGTGCATCAGCAGCTGTACAACACGTACACCCGGCATAGACGCTCCTTTCCATCATTTAGCACTTCGTCCTTCGGGAAACCGAGCGAATTCATGGTGAGTTCGATCGATTCGGCCAGTTTCTGGGTATCATATCGTCCTTTTATCCTTCCTCTCCAGTCTAGAGACAGCGACTTTTTGCCAAAGATTTGACCCATCATTGTCGAGTACGCTTCGATGCATTGGTCTACGTCCATTTCGAGTCGACCAAGCATGATAGCGATGATCCTAAATCCTTTAAGTGAGCGACCTTTCGACCCGGCAGCACAAGTGACTAACCCCCCAGTACTTGTTCCTCCTATTAAATCGAACAATTCGCATGGCTTGGCGTTAGGAAGACCGGCGGCGGTTCTTTCGTCATTGATAGTGCCCATCAATCGTTTCAAGACGCGTAAGGTTGAGAGACCGCGGACTCCCCCGCCATCTATTACATCGATTCAATATACTTGCGACTTGCATATCAGGGTATAATTACCAAGTGATAACAAGCAGAGGCCAGATGAGCTTCGAGGGTCTTTAGGCAAGTCCGCAACTTCAGTCCCACGATGCGCAGTCATTAGTAGTTCCGCAGGAGATTGAGTCAGTGATGATTATATCCCGGTCATCCGCCTTGTCTCTGGGTTTCACAAACGAAGGAACATAGTGTATCAGCTCGGGCACGTTAGAACGAGCGGAAGAGTTTTGCCTAAGGCCCTCCAATCAAGGCGTGGGATTTAAGCCACGAAGATAGGGTGTTGATCTGGTCCACGCGAGGCCGGACTCGGCATCAGCCGCGGTGTGCCGAACTCCGCAACCCCGAGACAGCGCAGGACTCCAATCGGTAGGGACTCGAGCGTTCGCCAGGCTGAAATAAGCGTTGAAATGTCCTCCGCGGAGCCATCATTGCAGTCATCTGGAGGAAACGAATCTGGAGCATGGTTGTTCCTGCTGTCGATGTTGGTATCGTTCCCAGTCGCTACATCGTCAAGTTTACGGTCAGACCCAATGTCCCCTTCGTCATCAGCATCAAAGGGTATGCTCGGAAACGAGACGATCAGCAGGTCGATCGAAGGAACGTGCAGTTCGCGCAGTGCTAGGTCGATGGCCCCGCGGACGGAATCTGTCAAGCAGGCTTGTCTGTACCAAGTACAGCTATATTTGTGATTGCACTGGCTGCGGGTGCTAGTGTCCATTGGCTAGACTTGGTTATTTTGTACCCTTCAGCTGCTCAGCGGCATAACTGTAAGATCCTCTATCGTTACAGTTGGCTAACCGGTGATATGATGAGCGTGATTGAGTGTTTGAGCTCCATCTCTCCATGATTTCTCAGTGATACTAGAATGATGACATGCGCGCAGGTTGCGCCAATCTTGAACGAAAAAGGCGTACTAACTTCGAGTGGCCTTTTATGGCTTTCGGACGAACACTCATGTAAAGAAAGATACAAGTACATCGGTCCATATAGCTCAAGCATAAATAAATGGACAAATGTGAGGAGGTATATGGTACACCACTGCCCATCTCTGTATGTAGCCAGGTGCTGAGATATGCCGAAATATAAGTGTTCTTAGGCAAGAATAAGTCCTAAAACACCAATGGCACCTGCAACGCCAGCTCCAACGACTGCAGTTGGCACGGATGCCCCGGCAGAGGAAGATGACGATGACGCCTCCGTAACAGATGCTGCAGACTCCGTCGAGGAGCTAGTCTCACTCTCTCGTGACGACGACGATTCAGTGGTAGTAGAGCTTGCTTCATCCGTGATGCTGGAAGATGTTTCCGTCGCCTGTGAAAGGATCGAGCTGAACTGGCTCCCGGGGAAACTTGTCGCGAGGGGGACCAAGAACTGCTGCACGTCGGTCGGAAGCCCCGTGAACCAAGCAGGAGTGGAGCCCTCTTTGAATTGCGAGGCGATGATCATTGACGCTGACGGGGAGTTGGTCAGCGCCAGGCCAACGAGCGACGGAGGCAGAGCTGTTTGAAGGACTTGGAAGACGGATACACTGTGTCGTGTCAGTACGTTTCAACTGATCGATTCTCAGACTCAATGCCACATACATGCCCGCGGTCGTTGTGGGCGTGCTGCCATCCTGTCTTCTCTCCACCATCCAAGCTTGAGTCGAGGTTACGGAAAGGATCGCGAAAAGAGCGCCATTGAGCCGCATAATTATGACGTAATGTCAATTGAAGCTCTGACTGGAATTGATAATGGAAAACGATAGACTCGAGGTGCGCGGCTTAGAAAGTCAGTGTTGCCAACGTCGCAAGTTCGAAAGAGCCCCGGGAAGTATGCTAAGACTTATAAATGAGAAAGGTTGGTTCTTGCTGGACATCATTTTGCGAGAAAGCACCGGGATTTTAAGATGGGGTTCCTTGAATTTACGCCACAGCTACCCGTGGACTTTTGGCGTTCCTGGTTGCACGATTTCAAGATATGCATCCTGGTAAAGTTCCAATTGGTTGACAAGCTGCAGGCACCGCCACGATCTTCATGACGCAACCTTGGAACCCTTCCAAGGACTTTTGGGAGGCACCGCCCCGGTGCAGGACCGAATGTGCAGTCGTAGATCATGGCAACATGTATCATTGCGCCGTCGAAGCATTGGAGAGAAGGATGATGCGAAACAATATACACCTCGAGAGCAGTCGCGCGAGTCAGGTATCCGCACATTCGTTTCCAAGATTGAGTGCTGCCGCCAGCCGGCTAAGCGTGCGACAGTGTCAGCGTCGAACTCATCCGCGGAGGGCCGCATTGTGGCTACACGATATCGAGTGGAATGTACGGAGTAGGACGGGTGTGTGGTTAAGAGACTGTACCACATCCATGCTGAATATGGTGAATAATAATAGAGCGCCCTTTCACACGTCTTCGTCGTGACCCGTACTCCGTACTTCCGCGATTCCTGTAGGAAGCAACGTGCAAGCATGCTAACATGAAATAAATATTTGGCCTTTCCTTTTGCCACACTTTCCCATTGTCCAATTCATCCCCCATATTTTTTTCACTCCCAGCAGTAAGCTCTCTGTTCGATTTTGCATCGCAACCTCGGCTGTGCTTCTCATGGCGGGTTGGCCTTAGTTCGAAGTCATGCGTATTCGGCGTCGTTATGGCTGTCTGATCAACGCCTAGCCTACTGCCAGGTTCCATTAGCGGAGGTGTAAGATTGAGGTGTATATCCAGTATATAAAGCCAGAGCGGGCAAGTAACGTTGGAGCATTTTCCACGGTAAGGTTGGGAACAAACAGCGAAACCCAATTCCGTTCCTTTTAGCAGAGTGAACTTTCTTTCTCGCGCTTCGGGTTTATCAAGTCGAGCCGGACCAGCTTGTTCACATAGTAAATTGGTCCGATTCGGCCCCGTCCAACCATGTATAATGCTGGGAGGGGTTATTTTTTGCGCTCTGGTGGACTTCGGTGAACGTATATACGATTATACAAGTCCATTGCGTGCCAGACATACAGGCGAGTCTTTCTTTTTGTCATATATACTGCATAAATATGCCGAGTTAGGAGCTGCTGTGTCCGCCGATTGCCTTGAGTCTATCAGCTGTCAGTTATATTCAGTCCAACCAGCTGTCGAACAACTCACTGGTTGACCCAGGTCAGTTCAGTCGCTCGCGGCCCGAATAAATATTTGTCTCCACCCCTTTGCGGCTGACGGGCTTCTGCATCCAACCTTGAAAACGACTCACATGGCTGTAAATCAGATTTGCATGCGATCCAGCGAGGCAACAGGATGCTCTTGACAAATCGGCTGATAATCGTAGAGGCAAGACCTTGGTTGCTGCTGGGGATACGGCTCTTTGCAGGCTCGGTTGCTCTTATACTTCCTTTCCAGCGCTCTTGCATCTCTAGGACGGACAAGTTGTTCCGCGTCCCAATCCGGTTCCACGCAGACCAGGTTCTCGTGCCAGCAACGTGTAGATCGCGGAACAGAAAGACTAAATTCGCAGAACGCAGATCTCGGCTTCACAGACTTGTCCTTATATAGTCTGAGGGAATCGACAGGCGCTTGATCGTTGTTTGCGACATTTCTTCGAAGAGCCCTCAAGTTAGTTCCCGCCAAATTAAACGTCTAAGGAATTGGTCAACTCACAAATTCAGGGAACCATGGGCGCCCGAACATCAGTCCCTGCAGTTCACTCTCCACTTTTCTCCTTTTTCAATTATTGTCTTGTTGAGCAGTTCATCGATTCTGCTCCTCGTTAGAATGAGGAGGCTGTTGAGAGTACGATCATTGAGGCCGGCGCACAAGTGCATTGCAGGGATTTATCAGTAGTACTGAATAGCAGTTGTCAAATAGGCCTCAACAAGCTCTAGAAATTTATCGCACACTGTTCCCAGTGTCAGGTGAGTTAGACGACGAGATATGCTCCCCACGGAGAGACGCAATCGATGCCATCTGAACAGGTTCCGTTTCATACCATCGCCATGACTGCGTCAGTAGTAGCCACCGACGACTCCATAGTAGGGTTTAGGCTCAGCAGTCTGTACGTGAAAGCCTGGGCCCATCGGTTGGCCATGTATGTAAACTCCTCATGATACGTCGAACTTCCCGGCAAGTGTAGGTTGGACTCTTCGGGCGAAGCTTACCCTGCGCTACGAACACCCTCATCGGTCCGACCAGGTCTGAAGAGAGGATAGTCCTCGGAACTAGCAAGTCATCTGACGTGAAGCTCTGAATTATCAGGGGACGACGAGGCTGTTAGTTTAACCGAATATCGCATATATTTGATTTGGCCGCTGTCTTTTCTAGGCACGAGTGGAGGCCTATTGAAAGATGCGCAGGCCTAAGATGCAGCTATTTGTAAATGCCAGTTAGTTGAATTTGGGGTGTTGCAAACAATTCTCGGATAAAGTATACGTACAAAATGAGCAGACAAATTTTGATATAGAGGGTTTCACCCAACAGTAGTGTCACCATTCTCGTTACAGAGAACGACCGGCCGGAGTGTCATGGTTGTCGCGGAAGTGCTGCAACCAATTTGTGACAGACTGGCATTCAAAATCGATGAAGAGAACTCCGTCATGCGGTTCAAGGTTCACTACGCACTCGGCCTCCCTATCCCACTCGAAGAATTTCACGACCCAGCCTGCCGCGATCGCTCCGAACTTTCGCTTTTTGTCCCTTGAGGCAGCCCTGCCGAGAAGGCTGTTGAGCTGGCTGAGGCCGGGCTCCCAGCCGGGGTCTTGTGCCTCCACGGTAGGCGCTAGGCATTCGATGATTAAGAACTCGCATTGTCCGCCTGACTGGGTGGAGACCGCTTTAGCGACGTATAGGACGAGTGTTCCCTGAGTCGCCCGCACGTCGAAACCTGTGGTATATAGATCCGCGATGGGGAATTCCATGGCGAGAATTGCGTTCCAAACTCGAGCAGTCTCGCCCGCCGGCTCGCCGGACACCACTCGATACTTCAACAACCATTCAATCATTGGCTGGGTCATGTACTGGATCGGCATTAGCTATGTAATTTGACGATGAGCGGTTTCAACTAACCGTTCCCGCTGTGTCTTCCTGCGTTGGCATGGCTTCAATCTATTTTGCGGTAGTGATCAAATCAAAAAGGTTGATAAATATGACGAACTGACTAGAATAGTCGTTCGAGGTCGGCAGCTTTGCTGGTCTGGTGCTTGTTAGATGGCTAAGATAGTATATACTGCATGGTATTCTCCTGACTATCAAGGATTCCGCAGCTTTTATATATCACATTTCTAATACTCCGTCATCCCTTAAACTTTATTAGGCAAGTAGGAAAAGTAGATGATTTGAACGAAACGTCATCGAAAAAGTAGGATTTGATGTAGGTAATAGCATCCTAGCGATACGCTCATCTAGCGTTGATCGTAAGTAGCACTGGGCCTTATTCCAAGCTTATTGTCCCGTCGACTACCTTAGGTAGGTAGGTAGGTACGGAGTAGCGTTAGCTCATCGCCGATTGGTACTTCTGGGCAGGTATCCATTCCAACAGTACGCAGTACTCCCGTTCAATCGGTGACGTTATTCTACTCCTATTTACTAAAAACAAAAGCTAAAATCCTCATCATTTCATTGGAGCGAGATAGATAGCTTACACCCGAGAGACCTCATCATGGGGCCGCAGAGCAACATCAGGACGCGCCTGCCTTTAC
>QQTW01001443.1_pt1 | contig 16647 bp, 17 predicted proteins | sample 1904831 | NCBI WGS metagenome assembly QQTW01 (sample SAMN09435610, study PRJNA476489) | Subsurface metagenome, whole genome shotgun sequencing project. | reverse complement strand
ATTGTCAACCTCCAATATAACCGTAGGGGCGTGCCCCCGACCTGTCCGTGGCGGCGAATCTACAATCCCATCACAACCAACCTCAGCAGACAGTGCAGTGACATCACTCAGCCGTCCACGACAATGGATACTACCCTCCGAAGGCCAAGAAATAGAACCAAGCGAAAGGAGGATTGACAGTTTCGCCCTCCAACGCGATGCTATCCAAGGCGCCCTCCGTTTAATGGCCGAGTATCTCGTTGCCGGAGGGCAGAATATAACCATCATCACGTTCGGCGGCACAATCAGTGGCCTATTGCTAAAAGATCAACTGAAGCGTGAACACCTCGATTACATTGTCCTCGACGTAAGTGAAGAGCAACGCCGTATACTGGCAGTCGCAGCCCGATACGCCCAAAACTGCTACCGCCGAGAAATACTGGGAGCATGGTTCAGCTCCCACGGCGATGATACTCTCAAACTCCCCTTCAGCATCCATCGACAGGTCAGGCTGAAATCCATCACCCAAAACGAAGTCATCTTCCGAGCACCCGGTCTCAAGGTCATGGCTGCCCCTTGGGATTACGCCTTTGTCACCACGCTGGGTAGGATGACCAGTGACCGCATCCCTGCGCGACGACATGACCTAGATGATGCACTCGCCTATCTCAATCGCTATATCCAGGGGTGGTGGGATGAGCCGGTGACTATGGGCCATGTCGAGCTTTGTGCAAGGTCATATGGCATCCTTGGGATTGAGACTATGGCCAGATTCGTAGCCACGCGGTATCGTGCTGTGTATGGTTGTGATGGGATTGTAGATTCGCCGCCACGGACAGGTCGGGGGCACGCCCCTACGGTTATATTGGAGGTTGACAATGTCTCCCTGTAATTGGCTGCAAAGGGGTTTTGAGGTGCATGAAAGAAATGTTCCTATCTGTAACCTCACAGAATGTTGCTGTCAACCAGAAAACAGGCTCCAGGCTCACGGCTCACGGCTCACGGCTCACAGATGTGGAACATGATGTCCAACTGAACGATCTGCCTTTTCATACTTCTTTTCCACCGACACCAAAAGCGAGATGGAGACAAGATGGTGCAGACAACCTCTCCTCCATTGCCTCGCCCGCCAAACAATGGCTCTTTTTCGCTCAACCCTCTCACCGATATCTTCTCATTCTGTTCTCGAAAGCGACTTCCGCAACCTAAAAATACTCCAACGAGACGAGACGAGGCCAATCCGACGAGACAGGACATGACAGGACAGGACTTTCCATACTGGAGCCGAAGCACAAAAAGACCGAAATTGGTAGGTAGCATGGGCGGCCGCGGATCCACATATCATATCACCGAAGAAAAGACAGCACACCCACCGCCTCCCATCCAGTCCGGTCGTCCAAACATCCACATGCTACAAAACACCCTCAAGTTCTTATCCCTCTAAGTGAGGAAGACAAGACAAGACCAGACCAGACAAGAAATGGCACATCTCACACAACCGAGGCACAAACATGAAGACAAACATCAACATCAATTATCAGACCATTCCCTAACCAGCTTTTCAGCCTATTCACCTCCTCCGCCCCAACTATCTAACCAACCAACCGATCACTACCCAACGAATCAGCAAAACCCTCCCAACTCAGCCCTTCCATGCCCCATGCCCCATTCGTCAGCAGGTAGTAGGAGTAGGAGCAGAAGAAGAAGAAGTAGAAACGACAATTAGAAGTAAAAATAGAGCCAAAACCAGAAGCAGAATCATCCACAAAATGACAGATATAGAAATATAACCTCTCGAGTCAATACCCCAGAACCAATGTCCCGACACCGATCGATACCCATGTCACCTTCAACTTCACTTGGCTTAGTACTTGAAAGCATACCTCCCTCCCACCTAACCCTCTGATCTCTCATCTAAGCTTCTACCCTGCCGACTAGTCAGTCCTCCACCTCTCTATCTTATCAAGCCCAAAGCAAAGCAAAGCAAACCCAACCCGCAACTTAGGAAGAGGAAGAAAGGCCAGACAGTGACAGGATCGACTACAGTCATAACATAACATAACATAACATAACATACCATACCTGCTTAAATCAGAAGTATATGCATTTCTCCACCAACTGTATGTATATGTACGTATTTACTACTGAAATACCAAGTCCTAGCTAGCTACTACTCGAGCAGTAGCAGTAATAGTAAAGATATTTGCTTCTTCTTCTCTCCCACTCCGTCGTACTAGTACCATACTACTACTAACTCAGCGATGCTATCTTCCTAGCTAGATAGATAGATAGGAACGGCTTCTCCGATCCAATCCAATCACGCTGTTCCCCGATCAGGATCAGGAAATGGTGAAAAGCGAGGATCACGAGGCCTCGCTGAAAGGAGGGTCAATAAACTTCCTGTCTTGATTCCTTCTCTCGTTTCTGTGGTAGAAAACATAATGCATGGAACGCATAGTGCACCAGCACCCCTTCCTGTGCGCAACCGGCCTGGGGGAAAGAGACACGCTTCGTCGGAATTCTCCCTAACGCCAACACCAACGCCGACGCCGACGCCGACGCCGTAATATGCTGTGCTGTACTGTGCTGTGCTGAGCACATCCTGCACGGACCAACGGCTGCATGGAAATCATAATCTCCTCTCATCCGATCCCTCATTCCTCAATAACTTCCAACGAGAAATCGCCGCGTCTCTCCGCCCCGCAAACCGACCACCTCTTCCGCTTCTCCTTTCCACCAAACCGCATTTCGAGCGAGCTTTTCCTCCTAGTATCTCGTCCGTCGGATTCTTCACCCTCTCCTCCTGATCCTGATGCGACTCGATTCTTCAGGTACTCTTCCTCCTCGAGTCTTGCTGCTTCTTCTGCATCTGGTGTATCGGGTATGGTTTCGAGTGAACTGATGGAGGGTGAGCGGGAGCGAAAGGACGTTGGTGTGCTGGGCATCGAGGAGCCAGATCCAAAGAAGAAGGCTTGGTGAAGTGGGTAAGGCTCGTTTGCGTATCGTTGGGCGTTCAGTAAAGGTGAGCTGCCTCCAGATATGGGGCTGGCTGTGGCTTTTGGCAGGTTGGGACTGGAAGAGGAGTGGTAGAGGGGACTGGAGGATGTTCGTCTGGAGCGGGGAATGGTGTTGTATCCTGATGAAAGTGATGTGTAACCAGGCTCTCCTTCAGATAGCGCGGTATGAGGTAGCTGGGTGCTAGGCGATATGTCAAGCTCTGCATGCTCTGGAATATTTGGTTCAATGTAAAGACCACTCCATGTCGGGCCGCTCGGGTATGATTCCTCCATTGCTGATCTCAATGGACTGCGCCTGCGACCAGAATGCCCAAGAGGAGAAGCAGGTCTGTGCGGCCCCGAAGGAAGTGATACAATGTAGCGGCCAGTCGAATCTACCCCAGGGCTGCTGTGGGCTCGTTGCATGGGAGGTAGTGTGAGCGTGCCGGCACTAGAGTGAGAGCGTAGGTGTCCGCGAGACGTTGGGGATCGGTTGCGAGCTTTTTGTAATAGCTGGGTCGATAAGCCTACACTTGTGATGGTGGCGAGATCAGGCGGCGAGACTCTGTGCGGTGTCTTCGGCCGTGATGGTAAAGCCGAGAATGGTGAGGCTAGAGGACTGCGGTTGTTGTGGTTAAGCTCAAGAGGAGGAGATGGAGGCAACTCGATCTCTTCAGGGGCTTTCATTCTGGCTCCTGCTACCATCATGCAACAGCACTGAGGATGTTGCCGAAGGGTTGCAAGGGTTGCAAGTGTTGAATGTTTGTCAAAGTAGGTTGTACCAATGATTCATAACGACTGAGACCGAGTCAAGGTGTAACCGGTCTTACTCTGAGATTGTTTGTGAAGCAATCGTAGGCTTGGGTGGATTGTTTGTGAAGCTTGTGATGGAACATTCCCTCCATCAAAACATTTCGGCTTCCAGTCCCGTGCCAAGCCAAGCTGCAGAATGCAGTGCAGTGCCAGTCCAGCTATCACCGAGCTCGGAGCTGGTTCGCTTCGCGTATCGAACTCGGAGGAGTCCGGGGTGTAAGAGCTCGGTTTGAAAGGAGAAAGAGTAATATCTTTGGGCTTTCGATGGAGTCAGTGAGAGAGCAAGACTAGCGAGATGGGCCTGGGCTTGGCCAGGGATCAGGAGCTTTTAGTGGCTTTTAGTTAAGCATTGAAGGCTCGGCTTTGGCGACACCAGCCGTGCTAACTCGTAACTTAGCCTCCTGAAGCGGGGGAAGCTTAACCCAGGCGCCTACTGCGTAGTCACTCCAGGCATTCCTGAAGCTGCTTCTCCTTCATCTCTCCGCAATAAGGCATTAACTGTGATAGATAGTTACGTGTTTGGTGAGCTACACTCAGACGAAAGCATCTCGTGACTTTTGACTGATAGGTCATCTGCACTTCATAGATGGTGTGATCAAGACATGCGCCCTTCCTCTCTAGGGTCAGACAAGCCCATCTACATACTTACTACTACATAAGTACTCAGTTATGCATAGATTGAGTAATCAGCTGCTTACGCCTCCCGCCACTATCGAATGTGGCACCTTATTGGCAAAACTCAATCTCATCCTAAAATCGCTTGATGCGGCACCGTCTATGTTTCTGAAGTCGCGGGTTTCCTTTCCAGTGACAAATACATATTTCTGAACTGGCCAAAATGAGTAGTCTGAGGGAGGGCTCATAGTCGAGGCTACTCCTGTCACAGCCTGACATCCAACTGCAACTTCAAGCTGCATTTTCAGGGGACGCTTGTTGAAACATGTTTCCTGCATTGCATGATCGGTAGGGCCGACCACGTTGCGACCATTTCTGCGGAGTATTTGTTTACGTTGGAAATCCCAAACTACTATTGGTGCAGGTCAAAACTGCCGGTAGTCATAAACCAAATCGTAGTCACTACTTTCTTGTTACAACTTGTCTCATATGGAGGGCCTGAAGCTCCTATCTCAACTCTGGCCTCATAGCAACCGCAAAATCATGCCGTGTGCGAGTTCGACATTTCAGCAGAGCCGGCTTTCCTTCATTCCACAGGATAGACAACTTCCGGCCACCAACAAAAGACAGTTGTTGATGATGAATGAAGATGCATGATCTTCAGAGAGATTGTTGCGGATGGTGAAAGGATTGAAAGTAATGCAAGCCGCTTGAAAAAGCCTGCACCATCATTCTGTACCGCCCTGTTGCTTGATAATTGAGATGGTGCCAGCTGGATGTGAACGGCACTCTTAAACAACGGTTGAGGCTTGGTCCCTGGTCGGAATGGTCACCAGAGTATTCAAGGTGCTGGGAGGGTAAGCCAACGTTTTTGCCTTCTGAATTAGTTGTCTTTATCGAGCTTGCGACCTTCGGAAGTGTCCTCCCACCATCGAGGATCACTAAACACATCATCTTTATCCAAAACTGTCGTCGTTCTCTTCAGTAGGCTGACTGCATCTCCACAACCCGTTCCCCTGGTGGATCATTTTGCTGTCCAAAATCGCAGTCAAACTCTCTATCAATCCATCTTTAATGCCTTCCATCCAGACATCCTCAACCTGCAATTCCTGCAAAGAACCCTCGATGCAAAGAAAGCGAACAGTGTGAGCAACCAGTCCGTACGAGGTATTGAACTCCATCCATGCATCAACAAGGTCAATGTGACCCTTCGCGTCCATCAGCTCATCGTCAATGACACTGCTTCTGGGCTCCGGACAGAGGCGAAGACAAAGATGTTTCAAATTCGACATTTTGCGGATGTTCTTGAGAACATCATCCACGTGATTGTAAAAGGGAAATATTGCAGTGTAAGTAAACTTCTCTAGCTTGCTAAGCATGCAAGTCAGTCCTGAAGATGGACACAACAGGACTGTACTCAGCAGAGAAGGGGTCCGACGGAGAAAGTATTCATATTGTGAATATACCTTCAAGCTGGACCCTTCATTGATTGAAAACCCAGTCCATGGTCGAGCAGAAAATAAATCATGGTCGTCATTGAAGGACGTCTGTTGAATAGCAGCCAATTTGGACTGCTGAAAACGTATGACATGGTAGGGCATGTTGAAAGCCCAACTGTCCACGTCGACAATGCTAGTCGAAGCGAACTCCGCAAACACGTATGGAGGACAGATGATAGTAAAAGTCGAAGCCGGGATCGCGTTGAGGAGTCGTGCCCACCAAAGGGGATGTAAGATCAATCGACATGGCTCCGTCATATAAGCCACAATGCTTTTGACATGTACAGCCAAACCATGTTGATTGATGAAGTCGAGAAAGGCCGGAGATTGATTCGGATCGAGACAGACGTGAGCGAACAGACGCTTCAAAGTCGACGCCCGGACAGATCGTGATGCTAATGAAAGGTTTTTCAGGTACGTCTTCGTGGATTTGATAGTATTTAGATCTGGTCGTCGATGCCAATTCAGTTCAGATGGACATGGGTGGTGTAAGAACTCGAGAACATGGTCAAAGAGCTCATTGGGTAGATCCTCTAACGCAGAGGCTCCCAAGAAAGACCCATCATCAGTCGTTATATCCCTTGGTAAGGTTACCGGATCATCTGTGGAAGTGCTTTCAACTTTGATCACCGTCTCGCTTGTCTGTGGGCCAGGATAGCTTGGTAAAGTCATCATGATAATCGCTGCTCATTGAAACCGCTGCCCGGAGAATGATGGGACATAGCAGTGGCACATTTGTCTTGGTCCAAGAGAACGTGTCTTGGAAGCCTGACTCGAAGGCCTCCATGTCTCACTCTGGATTATCATCATGAACGAATGATGTGCCTGACCGTGGCTTAGAATCCGAGACAGATACAGGCTGCCTTCGGCTCATCTTCGGCTTTGGTGGGATATCCACGTCTTGGCGGTGGGGAAAGTCGAGTCTGGGGGTGGTGGTAGAGGCTTCATTTCAATACTACGGCAATGTTTTCGCGGAAATTCATGTGTAAATGGGAAATATCGACCACCACAGACAGAACCCGGCACAAGCTTCCCACGAGGCTCATCCGTCCAGGGCAGAACATCTCACCCGCTCCTTCACACCAAATAACTCTTGTAGAAGCGTGTAGCTCGCTGATGAGAGCCGTTTACAGGCATCAACCGCTCTTGAGATCAAGCACCCCAACCAATACCCGAAGGAGATTGTGGACCCGCAGCTGACAGGTAAGAACTGCAGTCAGAGTTTACGGTTCAAAAGAACATCTGAGTCTGAAGACTAGGCGTTGAAGGGGCGAGTGTGGGTTCCCAATGTAGGTTCAAGAAGGATACTCGTAGGAATGAGGGAGGTGAAGGGAAGGAGATCTCGGTTGAAAGGGTTGAAATGGACTGCAGCGGTAGGTCGCACGGAGAAGTGGATTGGCAAATCTCGAGGAGCAGATGTAGCAGAGAAGAAAGCTTTCCGGCTGCTGAAGGTCCTGCATACCTCAAACCACGTTTATTAGACTGGAACCAACCAGTCTCATACAGTAGGCGGCCCTCGAGCTGGAAGTGATCTGGGACATGGTGATTATCTTTCCAGCTTTGACAGGCCAATGAATGCCCCGTTTGTAGATATGTACCATCATGACCCTCTGTGGAGCAGAAAGAGATCGACTCTGTAGAAGTAGTATTCTCAATTCCGTCAAGTGAACCATCGGCCCCAGCGACCTCTCCTTCTGCCAAGAACGTAGGCCTACACCCCTACGTATGCAGGCACTGGAGAGTCCAAAGAGTCCGAGCTGACTGCTTCCGATCAACGGCCCCGGGGGGGACATCGATAAGGCGCGAGACTACAAGACCTGCACGGCATGCCTACTAGTGACTGTGGACACTACCGAGGAAGGCCAATCTGTGGGGAGAGAAGGGCGTCCTCCGGCGGTCGTTAACCATTCTTCTAGGAGGTGACCGCTATAGGATTTTTTCTGGTAGCAAGTTGATCGTCAAGGCTGTAGACAAATTCTGCTTGCTTGGATAAGGCTATTGAGGATCTGCCATCTCGCAACGGCACCGCCTCCTGTATCAACACAGGGAACCGCGTATCCATCGCGGCACATGACATCGTAGACAACCCGCCTTGGATTTTATCCAGGGCCAAGCCTCGGCATATCGTGGTGTTCACTTAGACCAGAAAGATACCGATTCAGCTCCTCGACACGTTGTTTATGGGTCTTCACACCCTCACGTTTGAGACGGTCATCGAGCTGTCGTACCAAGACTACGTCAGCCATCTCAGCCCAGGGTTTGTTGAGGACCTGGTAAAAAAAGGAGAGATTGATGCGCAGGGCCAGCGCCGTGATGATGAAGAGTAAACAAAACAAGGACAAACATACCCTCTTCCGCCTCTGCTCGTCATATCTCTTCTCCGCTTCTGTCTTGACCCTAACACCTGACTCTACAGGCCCTGGATCATCATCCATTGGCTCTTCAGGCTTTTCATTTCTCTTCTTCCCTTCCCTTCCCATCTCTCGATCCCCATTCTCCAGCTTCTTCAGCATGATAGAATTATCCTCAGCAAAATCTCCTGTGTGCTTCTCATCTTTGAATGTTTTGCTCTTCTTTTTCTTTGTAATTTTCGAGTCCTTGGCTCCTTTGAGTTTGAGTTTTCCAGTCGAGGCCGTGGAGATGTAATCTTCGGATGGCATTTTTGTGAGCAGGCCGACGGTGAATATGGGGAGAAGGGCCACCGGCTAAATTTTTGAGCGATTCATGTGACAGTCATTTAAAGTCTGGGATCCGCCTGCACAGGTGTTCAAGTGGAAGTCAGAATGACCCAACTCTACAATAGAAATTGAGCTTTAGAATTCTACGCGAGCACTTTCTGATGTTCGCCTGTTCCGGATGCTAAAGATTAAGCCGACAGCCGAGGACACGGCCTAGTATTTGCTTGCATTATTAGAGCACCCACCAGATCAGAGCAAGAACCATTTGAGCTCAAAACTCTGCCACAGGTTAATCGGATCCCAATTCTGGATCATTCTGACAACCAGCTGTCCACGTGGGGTGCTTCCAGGGATCGTCACCGCGTAATTAATCGTCCTCAACCCCTGACTAACCGCCTAACAGAACTCCTTCACAACCTTCTCATCGGCCAGGCTTGGCGCAACTGAACTACTAATAGTAGTGGTATCATCTTCCACACTCTTCCACGTTTTCTCACCCTTCTCGTTGAAGACTTTGAAATCGCCCTCGCTCTTCAATGTCTTCTCTTCCTTTCTTCTCTTCTGATCCTTCTGATCCTTCTTCTCCTTCTCCTTCTTCTTCTTCTCTTCCTCCGCCTTCAACCAGTCGGCCTCCGGCATGAACTTCTGCTTCTCACTCCTCCTTACACTGATCTTGTCCCCCACCCAATGTACTCCTCTACCAAGTCCCATCGTTACATGCCCAACACCCCTGATGGTCGCACCCGTGGCTCGTAATGGAGAAAGGAGAATTTTCTTTCCTACAGGTTCGTGCAACGTGACCATGGGCATGCGGGGGAGAACTTTGCGTTCGCCAGGTTTGAGGTTCAGGACCCAGTCCCAGGTATACTGGCTGGAAGGCCCGCGGTAACGGAACTGGAATCTGGTCTCTCCTGTAGCTCATCGCATTAGTAAGACGCCAATACCAATAATCGTCACTTCGCTGAGGGATTTTCTTCACTTACCAGATCGATCGACAACCTTCCACATCAACTTGTTTGGCTCAATTAACTCGGGTTTGGATGCTATAAGAGCGACGAATTGGAGCTTGGCGTCTTTGTGGTGCTTGCGAGCGTCCTTCAGAGCACAGTATTTGTGGTCTTTGTAGACTATGGAGTCGATCTTAAGCATCTCCGACTTGGGAATAAGGTGCAGGGTTTCGCGGACACTAAGAACGGTGACTATGCAGAGGTCAAGTAGGTCAGCTTGGGTTGCGAGCAAAGAATGTGAGGTGAGCGAGGCGGCACAAATCTAGAAATGGATGCTAAAGACCTGTGGATGCTTACAGAGCCATTTGAAGACTTTTTTGGAAATCTCTTCGGCTGTAATACCGTGAATGTTGATAATGATATGGTTGACTGGCCAATCATCCGCATTGACAGACAAGAAGTCCCGAAAAGTAGCATCATTGCAGAGATTGACACAAGCTGTATTGCAGCCTTGACTTAGAGCTCCGACCTGGCAGGTTCTCGCTATGCTCACAACCTGACTGGGCAGGGTAGACGACTTTGCCCAGATAGTGACGGCATCGGTTTTACGTGCCTTATTCATGCGGGTCATGAGGCCTGGCTCTGTGTAGACGCTGGAATGGGTGATGAGTGAGCACACAGCATCAGCGTAAACCGTCGAAGCGTCAGCAGAGTTGTTGATCAAGATCCATGGTGCAGGCGGCAGACCACTGTCGATCTTTCGAGATGCTTGCCTCGCTTTGGCTTTTGGTTTTTCGCACATACTTGACGCTCTTTGTAAGAGAATTTATGCCAAGTCAATTGGAAATAGTACTTGTGGGGCTTCAGGATACCTTGAAAGAGGGTGGAATGAGGTAGTAGATAGAAGTTCGGTAGTGTCTCTTGTAACAAAGGAAGAATAAGAGCTTGAGGAAGAGAACTTGATGGTGGTGAATGAGGATTTCAGTCAAAGTTATGGCATCAGCCACGCCCGCTTGAGCATGAGGGAGGGGTATCTTGCGCCTTGGAGCCTTGTTGATAGACGATGAGATTTCAGGCAGAATACAAGGCACATTCTGTAGGCAGAGTGGAGCCTATTGGACCTCAGTGAATAAGTCAAGGTCAAGAGCTACTATGCCCCGCTTCACAGCCTAGAGCGAGTCGCACACTTTGACTGCCTCAGGCTGATCAGATATGAGTTTGTCTCGTGGCACATGGCGTTGTGGCACTGAGGAGGCTGTGGGTGACTACAAGTAATAATACAGTATTCCCTAGCTTCATGCAAACGTAGAGTCTTGGCTAGGCGGAGCTTACTCACTAGACCACTTAGTGCTCGAAGTATCAAAGTTACTTAGTACAAGATTTACATCAGGGAGCACCATTTAGCATTTGCTGCGCATGAAGTGGCTCATGCAATATGGGAGTTTTTAGCATCGTGGAGTTCAATTATGCAGCATGCTGATGATGATAACAGTAATCTGAATACAAGCAATCAAAAGGTTTAGCTGTGCTCTATTTGTGGGGTGCCTTAAGCAAAAAGGCGGCCCCTAATATTCATTTAGCATGCTGCTTGATAGATGTCCAACAGTGACCTGTCCATCAGACATGACTTCCATAGCTCAGAAGCTCCAATATTGAACCCACTTATGACCACAGGAAACGCGGCCAGACTTCGTATCGAGCAGGACTAGCTGTTCTTCGCCCTTGCATCCTCGAATCGCAGTAGGCATTCGTCACAGATGCGAGATGCAACATGAATGTGTACTTCCGGATGAGGAGGTGGACAGTTTTGTCCGCATTTGATCAGCCCTCGCTTGTCCAGCATCTTATTCATGCAGTCATAAACAGAGCACTCAGCGTACTCCCATTCGATTTTGCACATCTCTTCTTGCTGTCAGAGGCCCTTGTCTCGCCGAAATTAAGTGATGACGTCGAGGGTAGAGGAGTGTGGTCGTCGAAGGACGAAGGCGTTTTACCAAACTGATGGTGGAGACGTTCGGCTGGTGATGAATGGTTGTTAAAGGTTGATAGTGGTTGCGATGTGGCGAATGGACCTGTCTTAAGAATTTCTCAAATGGCTGTATGAGGGTATTTGCAGGCTCAAGAGACCTTACGATGTTATATGGAAGCAGTGCTGAGTGCAAGTCACCGCCCAAACGGTGGTTGTGATAAATTTCCAACCAGCCTTCGTCACCAAAGGTTGAGCCACCATTCCCGATGACTCGCTAATGTCTATGTTGAACAAACTGTTGAGTGACAAAGGTCAAGATGGTGTTTCCTCGTTTGATTCAAGTCACAGGCCATGACTCCCTCTCTTACTCTACTTTTGAGAGCCCGAGATCGAGCGGCGTGGTTTCGGGCAGCTTGAGAGGGCGTTGACTGAAAGTCGACCTAGCAGTGCGCCAGTACAACAACCATGCAAATAACCATCCAACACTCACACGATATGGCCTTGAATAACACGTCGGCGATCCGCCCACTTTCTTCGGGGCTCGGGTTATGAAGATAAGACGTCGGGTGGGCTCGTTAGATCCAGTGAATCACAGCCTGCTCATAGCACCGCTAGTGCGTCAATCAAACGGGATCGGTCTCAATCCTCCACCACCAATTCTCTTCCTCATTTCCTCGCCAGCTGCAACTGTGCTTGGGACTTTGATGCCACAGCAATCTCCCCAATAATCCGCTTCGTGTCCGCGTTCTTGAATGTGCTTGATCCTTTCGTCCTGCTCTTTCATTGTGCTTTCTCCCATTCCTGCGACTGCAGGGACGAGGCCTCCAAACAAGAAATGCTGCATGATGGGTAGTTTTCCAAGCACCTCCTTTATGAACATCTTCTTCATGCCTCCTTCAACCTTCAGCCAACTTTTGGCGCCAGAAATATCATCTAGCATGGGGCTGTGCCACCGGAGTCCTTTCACACTTTTAACGCTGTCGACCCATCTGACCTGATCTAAGTATAGGTATTGATCGCCTTCTTCATCTAGGATAACACTGTTGTGGATCGCCTTTGGTGTGATGTAAGGATGGCCGATCAATTGGCTCGCACCGAATAGGAAGGGCAAGAAGTGGTAGTCATCCAGTCCCCATACTCCATGACTGCCCGCAGGCTCCAGATAATATGTAGTTTGTATCCTCCGCATCAAACGAAGGTATTGGGCGAAAACCACCAGCACCAAAGCCGGGAAATCCGAATTTTGTAAATATCCTAACCGGTAGAGGCACAAAAGCCACATCATGAAGTTGAGCTCGTGGCCAGATCCATAGTCCAAACGATCCTTTGAGCCGAAAGAGTTGATGAGGTATATGGAAAGCTCGTTAATAGCTCCATTGTCAATTATCTCTAGACTCAACGGATATCTAGACAAGGAACATATGACAAGGTCATTATAGAAGCCACGAAAGGCTGGATTACCGAAGCGGGAACCCGTATCTTCTGGCGGATTAACGTCGATGGACTTCTCAATAGAGGACAAAACGTAATCGATTCGCGTGATTGAACCAGACAGCTTTTCCTTATCCATGGAGGCCAGAGATTTGGACTTTACGCTCTCTGAGAGCGTAAAGATCCACGAGAGGACAAGATCGTAACTTTGAGATGAGAGGAAAGTCGTGTGGTCCTTGGATGACAATATTCGTCGTCTTGGCTTCTCGAATACCACTGATCCAAGCGGAGGATGGGGTGGAAGTGCTGGGGCTTCTGGAACAGGATCTGTATTTCCCGTCGATGTCCTGCGCCGGTTTCGTGGAATAAGCTTCGGAATCATCGTTGTCGCCTGGACTTTCTGACTGTTGACAGCGGTCTCTATTGCCGCCATGATTTGATAGTTGTCCCTATCTGTCTAGTCAATATCAGACGTAAAAACTTACGCCAAGTTCACTGCTCTTGGATATGGATGCCACGCTAAAGTGTTTGGGAAGTTTGACACTTTCTTCGAATTTTTGGAGGTTGGCACGGCAATTGAGACATCTGAAATAGTACGTTATGAGGATCAATGCATGCATATAAAATGGATAAGTCCCGAATCAAGATGTGATCGACCATCTTGCTATGCAGACGATATACATTCCTGTTGACACACACAATCTATGCCCGGGATATCGATTACATGCTGAAAACCCTCCATGACAATTGTGCGATAAAATAGAAATCAGTTGACATTGCCACGACACTGACAGGCAAACTGTCCTTGCGCTTTTTACACAGCTGATTCGTACTTTGCTTCGCACCTGAAATAGATTTCTCATTCACCGGACGCTGACTTCCTCTCAGCTCCGGTCCAACCGTTGCTCCATCTAACTCTCGCGGCCTTGGAGGCCGCGCTGCAAGCTCACTCCCATGCTTGCCATATACTTGCAACCCGTCGAGATTACTACCTAGCTTCGTCTCGACTTTTCTCCCCACATCAACTTTCAAGCCTTCAAACCCGCTATAACGAGTAAAATCGACCAAAATATTGCTCAAACGCCACTTCTACCCTCGCGCTTGCCCCAGTTCACCAGGGAGTCTTATGAACGTGGCAGAGGGCAGCGTGACAAGCATCCTGTTCGTAGCGGCGAACTTCTTCGCACGGATGCAGGTCATCCATGTCCGGTCTCTTCAATGGCAGGCTGATGGGAAGTATTTACCTGTGAGCATGAGTACTGTAATGACTGGTCAGACTTGCGGAGTCAAATGGTCATAAGCTGGGGTTGTAGAGCTAGAATTGAGTTCGTAGCGAATGTCAGCAGGTGACCTTAATAAACCACCGGCGGAGCTATAGTGCGGTATAATGAGGGAAATATACATCGGGCAGTGCATTGGTAAGGTTGCGTTTTCGGTAATGACTAGGAGAAGATTAGAAGTGGAACACGTGCAACAATGACCAGGTTGAACTTTTACAGGGGCGTCAGCACTGGAATAGGGTTCTTTCTCATTGTCAAAGATCGTTGATAGTCCTTCGGAAGCCTGTATCAAGCGAATCAGCCATCCTAAGGCATCGAAAGTTTCATGAGATGTTGGAAAAAGAGTTGGGGGTTTTCAAATTAGCATTGCGACTCCGGAGTGAACGACTCGCCCGTTAGGAGATGTTCTTACTGTGAACCGCTAGAGGGTTCAATCATAGAGTCCAAAGTCAGATATCCAAGATGTAATGCTGTTCTTTTAGTCAATGCCGCCACGCAGGCTTCGGGAAGAGTTCTATAGCAAGCAGGGTCATCATGCTGCCCTCTCCGGATGCTGTTCATTGGCAAGCCTTTCAGAATAAAGGCACATGCACTGAACGCGTTCTTGTGATCGTTTGAGTCTACTCCAAAGTATGGATCAAGCTGGATGTTGATTCCAGCGTCTGCGGAATCTTCTGTAGGATTACTGATGACTGAACCGATAGTGCTGGTGGTATAATTGGTTCTAACAATGAGGTCACACCAGCAAACCTCACTGAAGCTGGATCGAGTCGAACTGCCACCTCCCGCTAAGTAGGCATAATGTCGTCAGACATGAGCATATTTTTTATGGGGAGCAGAGGGCTGTGGTACAATCACGCCCGTGGCATCGAGTATGAATAGAGCCATCAGCGACAGATAGAGAAAGTATCGACACAATGACGGTAGTTCACCATGTTGATCGGAGCACCAACGTTGTCGCAGTTCGTCTTGGACGATCCGAGGAGGGGAAACGAGATGAGAGCATAACGTGAGAGGGATGCCTGCGCCTTACAAAACTGGGAGTCTATTGACAACGAGCCGCAGAAATGCTGATGCAAGGATTTACCGATCACTTCTGGGATGCGTTTCCAATGTTCTGCGGCTTTTTTGGCAACATGCCAGCCTCAGGCACTATGGCCATTTTGCAGTAAGCCGAGTTTCCCAGCAATGTTGGAGGCCTGTGTCCAAGTATACGCAAGATGTGGCAATGTCGCATGATTCTAGCTGAAAGAGGACTTCTCAAGTCCTTCACACTTCTTGGTTATATCTCTGAAGTCGCCTCAGGCTCGGTGCGGCGCAATTACTGAACCTTGGAAGCAGTGTGATGTGGATGAATATGGTCCGTTTTTCCTGCTTATCACAACTGGAAGGCAGCCACTCGAGCACCTTTAATGCTAATGCTAAGCTAGCCATCGCCAGTAGTAGTGTCCACTCAACCACCCACCCTAGGTATGGGCGAATCAGAAGCTACTACATAGTACTTACAAGTAATGATCTCGCGCCAGAGTCCAACGATGCAGGATCATCATGCTGCAGAGCCAGAAACATCTGCATCTGATTATCACGCCATCAATGCTGAGTTCCACATCATGCGAAAGCGGGCTTTGGTGAAGCTACTCTGCTTGGTTCTCTCATAATGTCCGGCGGTGCTGCGACACCCTTCCGAAGGTGAGTTGTCTGAACCGCGAAAGAACGTTGCAGAAGGACCTCACTTGCAAATCTATGTGATGGCCTCTGCTGCTATGCCAGGAAGCAACGCCCTTGATCACGAGCACTCGCTAACGTTAAGCATCAGTGGAAGCAACGTTTCACCAAGACAAAGCTCTCCAGGACGGCAGCGCACCATCTCCTTCTCCGAAGAAAGTCATCCCAATCGCTCCCAACACTCGATTTCTACAAGTGGTCCCTCCGATCACGAGGTGTCTCGTAGCAATGTGACGGGCGAGGCGGTGCTTGATGGTCGAGACCACAACAGAGACCTGAACGAGCAAAGCGAGCATTCTCCGCCAGATGGCCCTCCCTCAAGTTCTTCCGAATCAGAGCCCTCCGAAGAACTCAAACAACCGTGGTACCGCAAGGTCGCCTCCAACTACCAATCCATCTCGCTCGAGAACAAAGGCTCCGTGGCTCGAGACCACCTAGCACTCGAGTGTACCTTCCTCGCCTGGCTCAGAACGTCCCTAGCATTCGCCAGCATCGGCATTGCCATCACCCAGCTCTTCCGCCTGAATACCAGCTTGGCGGCGGAGAAACACCAGCGAAGACGGGACCTAGGCCACCTCCTCCGAAATCGCGAAGAAGGATCTCTCCCTTTAAGTCCTTTGATGGGCGCAAGCCTGACTCCGGAAATCTACTCGCACATCCAGACCATCATCCAGGAGCAATCCTACCCAATTTACAATCCCACCAAACTCGCAAT
>QQTW01001442.1_pt1 | contig 16653 bp, 17 predicted proteins | sample 1904831 | NCBI WGS metagenome assembly QQTW01 (sample SAMN09435610, study PRJNA476489) | Subsurface metagenome, whole genome shotgun sequencing project. | reverse complement strand
ATACCGCCCGATTTGCCTCTCCCTTCACCTCTTCAAAAGGCAAAGGGTATGATGGGGTTCTGAAGGAATTGCATTTTGGCAGCCCAATCTACCATGATTGACTGGAAAGTGACCTCGACACTGATTGGAGACTCGAAAGCCACTTGATAACAAGGATGCGGCTCATGAAACAAATATCCTTGCGCAATCAATGATAAGCTGACGCGACTGTAGGAGAGAATGATTAGTGACGAAACAATGAGGGCAGTTCAGTCTTTCATAAACCCAGTCAAGTCCGTTTCCTCTGTTCTCAAGAAGCACACATCTCCCCTTCAGCTTATTTCCCCACAAGGTGATTAGATTTGATCGTCCGCAGGCCACAGCAATAAAGATGAGTAAACCAGTACCACCGTATGTTAACCTGTTGGCAAAGAATGCCGAAAAGCGGTGTGCCTCTTGTCGCTGACCTTGATCAGCCCCGTCCAAGATGTCATGTATAAGCCCCATCCGAGCGAGAAGATGCTCGCGTGTCAGTATATGGGTCCAAAGAACATGCAGATCGGCTCCGTTCCCAAGCCAATGATCACGGCTCCCAAGGATGCAATCGTCAGAATCACCCATTGCACTATCTGTGGTTCTGATCTACATATGTGTAAGTCGTTGAAATCAAACCAGAGAGCAGTAATACATGGAGGTGCTGACAGCCCATATCCCGTCAGATGTTGGTGAATTGGACTCGGCCATGCAAAAGGGCGATATAATGGGTCATGAAGCCATTGGAGTCGTGGACGAGGTCGGTCCTGAAGTCAAAGAAATACAAAAGGGAGACCGGGTCATCATCCTACCTGTCATCTGTTGTGGAGAATGCTTCTACTGCAAACGTCAGGTCTGTCTAATCGACCATTCCGCCGTGACTTCGGCTGGTTGCTGCCATAAGACAGCTGACCGGGCTCATTATTAGGAATATTCGCTCTGCGACAAGACCAATCCATCACCAGAAATGGACAAAATGTGGTACGTACTAATTTCTGATCAGATTCGGTATGTAGTGAGGATCCCGGCTAAGATGTATTGTAGGGGCCACCGTCTCTCTGGCATTTTCGGCTACACCCAGCTCTGTGGAGGATATCCTGGTGACCAGGCTGAGTATTGTCGAGTTCCCAACGCTGATCTTATACTCGTCAAAGCACCAAAGGAAGGCGTATCTCCAGGCCAATTGCTTGCACTGGCGGACGTGGCGACAACAGCCTGGCATGGTTGTGAGCTGGCTGAAGTTGGCAAAGGTCACACCGTCGCAGTATGGGGATGCGGACCCATAGGGCTCAGCATTCAGAAACTCAGTTTCTTCCGTGGTGCCTCTAAGGTCTATGCAATTGATCCCGATCCACAGCGATTGAAGATTGCCGAGAGTTTTGGATGTATTCCCGTCAACGTTACCGAACATAAGGACGTCTCGGACTATCTCCTCGAAAAGGAGCCGCATGGAGTGGATAAGGGTATCGAGGCCAGCGGGTTCAGAAGTGCGCAGAGCTTGGCACATAAAACCATGCGAAGTATAGGTAAGCTATTTTCATTCCATTGCATTCGGCGCTGAATTCTGCTCAGGCGTCGAGGGAGATCAGTCCGATACAATTGCGGCTGCGATTAGGGCAACTCGGAAGGGCGGCAACCTTGCCTTGATAGGAGATTTCTTCTTTACCACGAATGAGTTTCCAATCGGCGCGCTGATGGAGAAGACGATCACTCTCCGTGGTGGTCAATTGTTTGCACAAAAGGTATGATACTGCATTTCCAGCCGCATACTCCAGGGGTTTCCGTATTGTTAACGTTTCTGCAGTATCACCCCTATCTTCTGGACATTACTGTCAAGGGCGAGTATGACCCGTCTTTCGTCTTCACCCACAAAGGTAAGCTCGCAATCAACCAAGACATCTTCCAAGTCGTAACTATCCAAACAGACAAGTTCGAAAACCTGCCCAATCTGTACAAAATGCAGAACGAACATACGATGCCAGGTGGACTCAAGGCTGTGGCAGTCACTCCCTACGGGCGTGAGATTGGGCAGGATTGCAAGTAGGGTCACAAAACTCTTTTTGAACTTCAAAGTTTGCGTGGCCATTGCTTGGAGCGTGCTCCTGGAGCTGCTTTCGTGAAACACAAATGTTACCCGCTCTTCCTTGCTGGGACCGTCTCATTAGTCTGTTCTAAATATTTTCGTGCTCGAAAATTGCTGCTGAATGGTGAGGACGGGTTGTTGCTGAAGCACAAACCACGTTCGAACCTTATGCAATTAAAAGTCTTGCTTACAATTAACTTTAGGTTGCTACTTCGAGGATTCACAATATCACTCTTATATTATTCTACTCCAGCGAAGCAAGGACATTGTCTCCCTCATTGATAGATAAGGTAACCACTCTTTCTCTGCGTAGTCTGGGAGAAAAGTCTCTCCAGCAGTAACGATGCTCAAAGCCGGCAGAGTGATATTGCTGACTCAGCGCACCAGGGCAACTTTTTCCTCCCCATTTCCCCACCTTTGCGTATCATGCAGATTCAGCATCACTAACAACACAACCAGCCTCCCTTACAGCGACGCCGTGCGTTGCGCGGGGACGAGGACATCCGTACTCGGACGACTTGTTCCTTTACTACATTTCTAGGACTGAGAGGCAGATATGGAGAGAAGCACTGTCCTCACAGGCAAGGGGTCACTGGACATCTGCTTCCTTTTTTCATCGCTGCTATGCTCTTTGAACTCACCCTGTCGATATCGCTTGACGTAGTTGTAAGGAAAAGCTGGGCAAAGCCAAGGATCTGGCGGCTCTGATCTCTATACAATACTACTACTACGTGACGTATATCGCTACTTGGCACTCCGCAGTCTTGCCAAACGATTCATACGTGTCCGAGAACCACTCCAATTCAATTGCCTAACATTACTAACCCCTCATGTGCCAAGGTACACTGTGTTACTGCAAAATAAGCGAGATACTACTTATAGAGATAGGTTTTCTATATGTAAGCTAGTTACTGCTCAGACAACTGCTGTCGCTGCGTATACTAATAATACTATACTAGTATTTTGATTTGAGAGGAACCCTGATCCCAAGTCATATGGAGGATGTTGCTCTCATGTACTCTCACCAGCACCAATGGCATTGAAATACCTGTAGAGTCAAGTTATTCTCCCAGCAATCTACACCCACTCCACTACTCATTATTTGATCAGCGATCAAAACGTTCGAGCCCACAGAAACATTACGAGTGTGACCAGGCGCCCCAATCAGCATGGCTGGCCAATGCATAAAGGGTAGGAAAACCAACACCAGCCCATTTTCGTGCAGTAGGATGTGCTTAAAGCTTGCCTACGTGCTGGCATAGAAAGATGGTTGGAATCTACTAGTCAGCGTTATCATAATCTCATATATTCTAACCGCATTCCAAGATGGTAGCACTCCTTATAGTTACCCAACAAGTAGTATCAATTCCAGGCTTCATGGTTGTGGACAGGGGCTTCCGAGTGAACATGTTCCTACGAGTTTTGCAACATAACCAATAAAAGGCAGTAACAAGTGAAATGATGCTACGTAGGATCAATGAAACATTAAAAGGTGTTGAGTCGGTATTGATTATTGTCTAGGCTACCCTCATTATCTGCGAAACCCGCATAAGAGCTACCATGGACACCCACTCCCTCTGGTCCATAACCAGCCCTACCTTTTCCAAGTTCGCTGCGGAACCCTCTTCAAGGCTAGACATGAACGACCCATCTTCCCTGGTCCGTGGCCGGCCTTAGCCTTACCCAAATAGACAGGACTCAACGTGCACGCTTTTCATCAGGGCCCGAAGCGTCATTAGCGGAGCGCTTGCCGAGTTTGGACACTTGGAGTGCATATGTGTGGCGAAGTGCATCTTGTTTGCCTACCTCCAGGTTGTGTTGAAAGTCCTGTTAGATTTGTCACGGATCATCGTCTCGATAAGCATCAGGTCCGAAGCTAAATAATTGACCTGCTTGCTGGTAATGGACTAGCAACCGATGGATAGGAAGATCTCTTCGAATCTTGTTGCGGGTAAGCCGACAGTCGGTGCTCGTCTTTAATCCTTTGAAGTTGCCAACGGGAAAGAAGCCAAATTGAGCTCTACTAATAGCGACACAAAGCCGATGACTGTCTTGAAGATGCACAGGGATACATTGATCTTGCTCATCGATGCCGTGGAAGACGAAGCTCAGGAAGATGATCTTGTTCTCTTTGCCTTGAAACGAGTCGACTGTCGAAACATCAATGACGTCGACATCCGAGGTGGCCGAGCCGATAGCGCCAGCAAGCAGCTTGCGAATAAGAATCGCTTGCGACTTGTACATGGCAATAATGGCGATCATATGAACCTTGATGACCTCCGGTAGACTGTGAAGAAGAGCTTTCACAGTCTCAACGATACATCTGGCCTCTGGGTAATTGATCCTAGATTGGCCGCCTTCATCTTTCCATGATATGGAATTGGGGATATCGATGAAAACGACCTCTTCAATCTTCTCAAGTGTCTTCTGACCCTTCCAGAGGTACATCGAGATGAATTGCCGTACAGCCAGCGTGATCGCTGTAGGCTTCTCGAGACCAGGGGCATCCTGAAGTGTGTTATCGTAGAAGAGCGCGCTGACTGGACGTGAGATTGCTGGGCTCATCCGATACTGCTTCACAAGGTGAGTCGAGTCGATATGGTCGAGTGCTCTGGCAATGAAGGTGGATCTACGAGCGGCAATAAACTCGTTTCGCATCGCAGATGTGACCGTGGGCTCTAGCTGCGTATTATCACCAAGCATCATGACTTGTCGGACAGTTTTGAAAGGGGTGATCGCCATCAGGATGTCCAGGTCAGTCTGCTGTTCAACTTCGTCTGCAAGAACGAGGTCTGGTTTGTATAATTCGACAACATTCTCAGAAGAGGCGTTGCTAGATGTGGTGATAAGCACACTAGTTCTGGTCAAGACCACTTTAGACAGGTACAAGTAGGCCTTGCGGAATTGTTGCTCGGCTACCGGATCTAGAACGGCACCTTTAAACAAGGCCACTGTTGCGCGGTAGCAAATTGCATTGGTCAGCGCTTCTTGCTCGTAAGGTTCCCGTTGGTGCTCCGGAATGTCAGAGATGGCGACATATATGGTAAGCGATTCTCTCCAAACCGCTTCGGCGAGCGATAGATCATATATGGTGATATGTCGTTCGTGCACTAGCTTGGCTTTATTACTGACGTTCTTCAACTTCTGTGGAGTGTAGCCCTGTAGGGTCGCAAGCGTAAATGTTGCCTTGAGTTGACGGACGCGCTCGGAGGGTTGACCACGGCGTTCAGCCGGAGGATATATTTCGTTGTCCTCATCATCTTTCTTGCCGTGCTCTTGCTGCGCGTAGTGATATTCAGCGCCTTCGACGTGCAATCGAATGACCAAGGCGTGGGCTATGCGCTCGTCGTCAGGCCGGTATTGTATGATCTTTGTAGCGATGGCATCCGTGGCTTCGTTGGAGCCGGCGACAACAAGGACTCTAGCATTGCCCTGGGAAGCTGCCAACGCAGCCCAGACAGCGCAGCCTCCAGTGAGAGACTTGCCTGTACCTGGTGGTCCTCTAACTAGCGTGACGAATTGTGAATTGGCTAAGTTGTTGATAGCTTGCAGTTGCGCGTTGTTCAAGCACCAGCCAGTGGGCCCAGTCGAACTGTTGTGGCGCATGATCCACCTGCCCCACTCTTGCCAACGTTGTACTTCTGCAGGAGTCCTGTCTTCGAACTCGCGATTCTTGATAGGGAAAAGAATCTTGTTCTTGTTACGAGGGACCTTAGCAGCCTCGTCATATCGACCCAAGAGCAACAGAGCGAATTGTCTGAAGTCAGGGTGAGACACTCTCTTAAACACGTTTTTGACTTTTGGGCTCAGGCGATTTTTACTCTGGAAGTGCAAGTGAAGTGACAGGCCACCGGCTCGCTTCGCTTCCTCAATGTTAGCATAAGCTTTCTGGAGGACACTGTCTTTGCGCGCATGTGCGACCATGGCAAAATGGCATCCAAAAAGCTCACCCTCTGGCAGCTGAACGACTGGGCCTTTCCAGCGCTTGTGTGGGTCGTCAAACTGAGCTTTAGCGGTATTTTCCCAGTTGATGGAGAGGATGCTTGCAGGCTCAGGAAGGATATCAACGAGATCATAGTCTTTTGAATTGAGAGTGACGAAGACGACGTAGATATCCTCGGCATCACGTTCTAACCGATCTGCCAACTGGGTAGAAGAACTAGCGACAACATAGGCGCGGTGTTGATTCACAGCGATCTTGTTCCGACTTGCTTCCTGGAATTGTAGCTCACGCAGATCTGCACATGCTTTGGCAATCATGTAAGAGTGTACGTTTTGGACGGCATTGACTATCGTTCTGACTCTGAAGGTCTCGATGCCGGTTTTGTCTTTTCGCGCAATGACGTTCATGCCTCCGCCGACCTCTTTGATGTGAGGGAAGTCCCAGGTGAGATTTCCATCAGAACCTAGATATGGGTAGTGGAAGATATGCCCATTTGCGAAGCTGTGTTCTAAGCATTGCAACACTTTGTGAACATCAGAGATATGCCGCTCATCAGAGTTACCCATGACGAAAGAAATATCTGCGCTACCACCAATTGTGCCAAATTGTTCGATGGCTTCAATATTCTGTGCGGCTTCATAGTGATAGAGGCTGCGATTAGCCTTGACATATTGAACGATCGGGCTGTCAAAGCCATCGAGAACGACCCCACCTCCAATCAGCCAATAGCAGCCGTTCATGCGCTTTTCCGTGTCGCCTTTGGTAGCATTCTTGCCTCCTACACGCTTGAAGAGTTCGTAAGCCTCGTCGGTCAATGTATGCGCAACTTTTGGCGCATAAGCGGAATCCCAAAGCAGCTTGTCGTCGGCAAGAGCACGGAATAGTCCTTTCGCCATTAGAATAGGCCCACAGGGTAGATCTGCCCGTAGGTGAATATTCTTGGCCTGGTTTTCGCCAACAGTCTGTGCAGGATTTGCACTAAGCTGCATATGGAATCGAATAACAGGGCAACCAAATTTACCACCATCCAACGTAAAGTTTGTGTGGCAGTTCTTGCTGTTATACTTCCCAGTGTTTGTGATGACGTATTGATTGTCGTTGGCTTCGCGGTTGGCCCAGTTAGGCTTCGAGATCACTGCGTAAAAAGCAGTGGTTCGAATTGGGTTTGGCATCTCCATGAAGGGTATGAATGGCTGTGGCCTGCCATTGGTGGCTGCCCTCTTGCCTCTTTGGTCTCGTTGGATATTTTTGATTGTATTTGCGAGATCGGCCATAGCTAGGGAGGGTTCCTGGGCCTCGCCGTCAGGCATGGCCTGGTCGCTGTCATTAGCAGCAGAGGCGGGTTCCAGGGGCTCGTCGCTTATAAGCTGGTCGTCGCCATCATTGGCAGCAGCCATAGGCTGATGTTCTGCAACTTGAGATTGGGGAGCACCACGTAGAACGCTAGGACCGACCTGCACAAGGTATTTGTCAGCTCGTGGGTGTCTTGCAACTTGAGATTGGGGAGCACCAAGTAAGACGCTAGGATCGACCTGCACAAGGGAGTTGTCAGTTCGTAGAACGGCATTTTGAGGCACAACTGAGGTTGTACTGACCGATGATTGAGGTTGTGTTGGAATCGGAGCACTTTGGCTGCCGGAAGGGGTGAGTTGTTGGGGAGGGTGTGGTTAGGGATTCGGGGCACTTTGGCCGCCAGAAGGGGTGAGTTGTTTGGGGGTGTGTTGTTGGGGGTTCGGGACGCTTTGATCACCAAGGACGGGGGAGGGTTTTTGGGATTCGAGACGCTCTGGTTCTCGGAGGTTGTGGATGAGGTTTAGCCACTGGCGGCCTGCTTCAAAGCGTCACTGGAAACTGACGCTGTACTCGACACGGGTTCCGGTGGGATTTTTCATGTTGTAGCCATGCCACTATCTGATCCTTTCCCACTGGGTGGGTTGGGCGGCGCCATGACGACGCGAGAGGAGAGTGAAGTATGAGATCAGCGCGTTTTAGCAGCTGGAGGACGAGAGAGCTTTAGGAAGCCAAATTGTCGATATTGTGTGATGCTGGGAATTTGAATTTTGAAAGTGTGCGGTGTCCGAAATTCAATTTATACAAAGAGTGAGTATCAAGTCTTGGCAAACACTTCGTGCCCAAATCCTGCCAAGACTCTATCTGCTGTGCAGTCAATTTTATTGCATGTCAACGAGCCACGCAGACAGTACACACATTTCCAGCAAACAACGACCAGGATCTGCTCATGTCTGAAAATTCAGACGGCATTGTGGCACCCGCGAGCGCCAAAGACCCTTGAATCCCTACTCTCTCCACCCCCAAACGATGGCCGAAGAGCCACGATCCCAAGGATTTGAGGATAAGCTGTTTCAGTAATGTATACCCTCAACAAGTGGACATCCCACAACCTGCCGTCAAGGCAGAAATCATCAAACAGCATCCGGCAGACCTGGTGGTATTGGATTAGGACTCTGACAGAGCTGTCTTCAACCAAGACATAGGGAGTACGCATGGAGAGCATGTGGATACCCAACATTGGTTTATGAAGCTATTAGACGAATGCAGCGAATGGCTGAACAGGGTGGTCAACTTCGGCTCGTCCACCATGTACCGCACCGGCAAAGAAATAACACCCAGAATGGCGCATTGCCAAATTTGGCATGCTGTGCAAACATGGAGCGGGCACGTCGGGATATCGAAGGTTGAAAAAAGGCCCGCAGGAGAAGTAGTGATGGCAGGGCGGATGGGGACGGTCTCGGGAATTGAGAGAATCATGGCAAGGGGTTAGGAAGAGAAGCACTTAGCTCAAGGGGAAAGACAATTGAGAACAGCACTCTTAGCAGCACGCAGGCCCGTAAGACATATTCCATTCCATGTTCGTCCCTGCTCTCATGGGAGGATGGGTGCCAGGGTATAGGATGGCCGCCAAATACTATGACCTTCGTCATTGCATACGTCGATTCAATATCCGAACGAGTGAACGTTAAGTGCCCTACTTCATCCAACCCCAGAGTCCCACCAGCCTGATGATATATAATCTTCCAACGCCATCACCTACCTCACATACCTTCTCCCATTTTGCAGCAATCTCGTCCAACATATGTAGCTGATGGGCTTCGGCATACAGTGACTGCAACGAGGTAGGTTCGCGAACCTCAGAATACGCCGCTACGTCCAGCTTCTTGATATCCATCATCTTACACCAGCTCCTCCAGAACGCATCTCCAGTATTTATGCATGAGAATTTTGCTCAAGTGAAAATGTCCCGTTGGGATCGAGACAGGCTTGCAAGCACGGGTGAATTGCTGTATAGGTAGCTCGGGTCGAGAAATGCCTCGGCGATGGCTCAGCAGAATAGGAATAACTTGAAGGTATCAGGATCAAAGAGATCGTGCGAGTTTGAGAAGAATAAAGAAGTAAATTTAAGGTTTGAAAATGGGTGCAAAGGTGGCACGAGAAAAAGTGGAAGTTGTGGCTAGTGGTGTGGCTGTCCAATTGGAAAAGTACAGATTGTCTAATGCGGAGGTAGATCGTCACGAGTATGTCTAATCTAATGATGAATGCTTGATTTTCTGTCAAGCAAAGGGCCTCATATCGGATTATCTGTTAATTCCTTTATATGATAACCCACTAATAGTGCTCGGTGGCTCGAAACAAATTGAAGAGGTGGCTTCTAGCATCAGGACGACTAAAAACCTTTCATAGTGCAGCAAAAGTCCTCATAAACCGGATATCAACGATTCGAAGGAGCGCGAAGATGAAGTCCTGGTTTGAGGATTCTGATCGGTTCGATGGTTTGTTTTTCTGCTTGTTATAGAATCGAGAAGGTGATTATTATCGAGCATATGAGTACGCGAGAGTTCTCCGGTCGTTGTCTCAGATATTGCTTTTTCGAGAATAATTAGCAAATTTGTTAATTATTACTTAGGAACGCAAGTGACATGTATATGAGATTGGATGTGTCCTTCATACGCGAGGCTCAATGATGTATGAATTGAGGATTCCGCAAATGCATGCGCCTGAAATCGAGGCTGTCGAGTTATTAGGTGAGCAGTCTGGCCTAACAACGGAGCAGACCTTCATACAAAATCTTGTACTTGTCCGTTTCAGAACAAAAATCCGGCAAATGGAATAAGATGGTTTCTGTACTCGGCACAATTTTGAATGAAGGTTCCCGCCCGCCCCATTACCATACCAATTGCAGTCGAATCGCAGCACACGCTTACGATTCCCTAAAGCGACCATTCCTTGATGAGTATTGTCCGAGGAGCGCAAAGCAAGCTTGTTACGGTCAAATTGGGCTGCAACAGCAGGTTAGTGGCTTTCACTTAGTTGCTGTCGAACAGAAAACATCTAGCGACAGGTGGGCACTTACTATCCGCAATGCATCCAAGGACAATAGAGAGCAGCAGGACATCTACTATTGCATGGTAAGCACCCACTAAGGTAGTCGACCATCAGAATTGCTAACGCTGTACAGTTCGTAGATCCCAGCATTGAAGTAAACCGCGAACGCAGCGAGAATCCTGTCCTCGTTTGTCTCAATCCCGATGGGCAGACTTTGATCGAAGAACATTGACGGGCAAGGGAGGGCTGTTGGAACACTTGGCAAGAAAACAGCCCAGATCTTGAGTCCATTACGGAACGCAAATTGATTGTCGCTGCGATATTTGCTCGGATGGATAGGCGGGTCTGCTTATGAGGGTACATTTTCCTGGGGGATGGGAGACCGAGCAACATCTCAACCACGCTGGTGTCTCTTTGTCGACTTATACGGACCAACTTGACATATGACGCTGACACGCAACCACTCATACCTTGCCCAGGTTTGAAGATGAGTGAATGTCCTTCTTCAATCCGAATTGACTCGCATCTTGCCGATGTCACATGCAAGGTAAATTCCTCATCACCAGCTCTGCATGTCATTCGGACAGCATGGACGCCACACCGGTTTCCTACCAGGAACTTACCAGTTCCCTGAGCGATTCGCCGCAGCCTGAAGAAGAGTGGGATGATAGTTCTGCGAACAAGTTTTTAGACACCTTGTTTTGTCTGGATTAGCCAACAGTTCAATGTGCCTTAGCGATCTTTCGTATACAAGACGATCAACAGGGCCAATGTAGCAGGACAACATACCTCGTGTCTCTGAAAGCCATTTACTTGGTGCATTTTGCTTTACAGAGAAGGCGTTGCTAATGGAGAAACACTTCGCTGTCTCTCAAAGTACCTCGATCCTCGTCATTTCTTGTCCTCTAGCAGGCCTTCTGAGACTGCCACATCAAATATCGAAATGGGGACGACGTTGTTGTCAACCAAGATCAAAACCCTAGTCAGTGATCTATCACGGCAACCGTATGGCGAGAAAAGGTTGAGCGTACCATCGTCCCACTCGTGTCGCTGCTTCTGACTGAAACCAGCGTTATCTTCTCATGTTGGACAAAAGACCCTAGATCTGGTTCAAAGACAACTAGATGTTGCCGTTATCAATATTGTCCGTCTGGACGGAAGCATGTCTTCATCCAGACGAGGAAGCGCACTTCACTCTTTTCAGACAGATTACCACATACCGGTAATTCTTGTTGCTATAACATGTGGAGGCGTTGGGTCAGCATGCCGCTCTGAGGAACGAGACTACTGCCGCATCACTGACGATCCCTTAGACTTGACCTCACCGCTGCCAATAAGGCATACATCATAGAACCGCAATGGAATCCTATGATCGAGGAGCAAGCGCTGGATCACATTAACCGTCTTGGGCAAACGAAAGAGGTTAGTACAGTGCGCTATGTGATTTGGGGCTCTTTCGAAGAGGTGAAATACTTGAGCATCCTCCTTTCTCTACTTTCCTAATATCTGGGTGGGTGGGACCATCATTTAAGTGTCTGATGTACAATTGAAAGAGGGACCCTGCTTTCTATCTCTCAGGTGCGATCCGTCGCTAGACGATACGACTCTGTCGCCCACCCAGGGCTCGTAAGTTATAAGATTCACAACGGTGTTAGCTTATCTAGAATGTCCGCACCATTCAAAAGCGCAAGAAGGACCTTGTCCAGCAGGTGTATCGCAGTGCTTCAAGGCTCTCTTCTAAGGGATCTCAAGCCTGTCGATGGTTCCAGGTACATTACAAAGGAAAATCATGAGGGAGCAACAAGGCTGCCTGCTTGGGAGGCTATCAAGCCGCAGTTCCTCAACGGCGATAGCTGGACAGCTGTTATATGGGCACAATCCAAGAGGGTTTGCCCGCTTTGCAGAAAGCAGTGCCGGAAAGAACACGAAGTCGCTAACTAGTCTGCAACATGATCATCGCTATCGTATGGGCATCTCCAACAAGGTTGCATTGAAGTTTTCTGTACCCCAATGGTGTTATGTGATCGGCAATGACTAGCAATCGTTTCCAGCCATTCACTATAGTATACTAGTATATGGCCGTTGTGTAGTACCAGGCATAAAAGAGGAGGTTCCGAATTTGGGTAAGGGTGGTGAGGTATATGAAAACTTCTGCTAAGCGACTTACAAAGAATGAAAAGGACAGAAAAAGAAACCTCGAGCGGTATCCGCTTCTCACATCGCTTCACTCGCAGTGTTGGGTATCCTTTTGTGATTGCTAGAGATGGTATCTCCATTGAAGTCGGACAAGCTGTAAGCACGTCATTTGCCTAAATGAGCCCTAAGTTATGCCCGATGCACGGCTAGACTTATTTAAGAGGCTCGAGACTACGCCGGGTTGTCACCGGCGGTTGGAATCTGCAATCAAAGAATCGGAGTCGGTCAAAGCAGTTTGCTTTTCCCTTTTTCCTTTTCGTTCCTGCGTCTTTCCGTCCTTATTGTTTGTGACTTGATACCTTCCATACCAGCCTCATATGTCCTTGAACATCCTGATTTCTTCGTTGCAAGTCGTCGAACTTGTCCCTCCACCCGGAACCTGAATTTCCCCCGCCTGTGTCTGCAAAGATGTCAGATTCGGGATCCCCTTCTGCGGCTGCTGGAGCTTCTACCTCAAACACTGCTTCGGGCAAGCCGAGCGCTATGGCTAAGGCCTTTCAACACCTCGACCTTGATGGTCACGATCTGCCTCCCTCGCCCGCACCCTCTAGTCCTCGAAGTGGACGCCGCTATGCGCTTGCGACAGAGCTTGTCTTCACAGAAGGCAGCGATCAGTACAACGCCAGTAGTGTCCCTATCTACCAATCCGCAACCTTCAAACAAACCTCTGCCACAGGCGGCGTCTCCAATGAATACGATTACACTCGATCTGGCAATCCTACTCGCACTCATCTAGAGCGACATTTGGCAAAAATAATGCGGGCCCAGCGGGCACTGGTGGTGTCATCTGGAATGGGCGCATTGGACGTCATCACTCGTCTTCTCCGACCAGGAGATGAAGTAGTAACAGGGGACGATCTATACGGTGGAACAAATCGATTGTTGAAATACCTCTCCACCCATGGCGGCATCATAGTCCACCATGTAGACACTACCGACCCTTCAAAGGTCAAAGATGCCCTGACCCCCAAAACAGCCATGGTCCTCCTCGAAACCCCAACCAATCCACTCATAAAAATCGTCGACATACCCACCATCGCCACTCTCGCCCACAACGCCAATCCCGCCTGCCTCGTCTCCGTAGACAACACCATGCTCTCGCCCTTACTCCAGAACCCGCTCGATCTCGGCGCCGACATCGTCTACGAATCCGGCACCAAATACCTTTCCGGGCACCACGACCTCATGGCCGGCGTCCTCGCCATCAACGATCCGCAAATCGGCGAAAAGTTATTCTTCACCATCAACGCCTCCGGCTGCGGCTTATCGCCCTTCGACTCCTGGCTCCTGATGCGCGGCGTCAAGACGCTCAAGGTGCGAATGGACACCCAACAAGCCAATACCATGCTCATCGCCCGCTTCCTCGAGAGCACGGGCTTCAAAGTCCGCTACCCGGGCCTGAAATCCCACCCGCAGTACGAACTGCACAACTCGATGGCGCGGGGCGCCGGCGCGGTCCTGAGCTTCGAGACAGGCGATGTCGCCCTCTCGGAGCGGATCGTCGAGTCGGCCAAACTGTGGGCCATCAGCGTCAGTTTCGGCTGTGTGAACAGTCTGATCAGCATGCCGTGCCGCATGAGCCATGCGAGTATTGACGAGAAGACGCGGCGCGAGCGCGGCGTACCGGAGGATCTGATTAGACTCTGTGTCGGCATCGAGGATGGAGACGATTTGTTGGATGACTTGAGGAGAGCCGTAAGCACCCCCATTTCACCCTTGCATGGCGTCCTTTGAGGGCTATTTGATACTACTCCGTACTAAGATATTAACGTGATGACAGCTCGTCCAAGCAGGCGCCATGAACGTGTCGCTCGACGGCATCCATGCCGCGAATCCAACGCTCGAAATCCAGCATCCGCCCGAGGTGGAACATCTAGCTGCCAAGGCGGCAGCCATCAACGAGCCTTGAGTTTAGGCAGTGGATGAGTATGCGGCTTTTAGGTTGGCGGCTGCTTTTTCTCATGTATTGGGGTTGGGAGCTGAGGATTCGTTGCTTGGTTGGTTCATGGGAGATGGGGGTTGTGGTAGGGGATAGATGTACTTTGCAATGTGGATAGGAAATGCCAAAAGTATAGTCATAGAACTGGAAAAGAGGATACGGATGGATTAGGACAAGAATTTAGAACGGGGATACTCTCTCTAAAGACAGGCATGAAATCAAGTAAGCAGTCAGTGATGAAGTTTGGGTTTTTAGACATAGTCTTATTTATCTGTCTAGCTTTTGGTCTTGCAATGGCATCTCAAGCACATGTAAAGCTATCAATCTAGCAAAAGCTCTTCTTTGACTTCGACAAAGTATGGTCTTGGCTTGGTAGCGCTCCATATGTAGTTGTTATTGTCCTTACTTACGCCCTATTTCCCATGTGGCTTCCCGTACATTGATATCAACCTCATCCACTGTAGCATGGTCAAGCTTACCTTCTATATTAGGGTTGTTCATTTCATTCTCACTCGACTTCGGCATGACAGACTGGCCAGGCCACTGGTTCTTGTTCCCCCAACATTTCTTGGCTATATTATCCTCTAGGTTACCATAGATCTACACAAACTCACCACAATTGGAGTAGGGACAATTGTCGTCTTCTCCCATATTCCATTCCTTTTCGCGACACCAAGTTGCGATGTCCTGGCGCCACCGGGATCGCAGCTGGGAGATGGGCATGGTTGAGCGTCGTCACTGCTTCCACCGTCATACCAACCATCGTTGGCATTCTCGAGCATCATTTGCCGCGAGCATCATCGTGAAGACGTGGCAGTCGTACCAAGTCTCCCATTCGAATTGCGCTTCCGGATCGCTCTCGAGTCGATCAAGCTACCTAGTCATCGGCTAGACGACCGGGCTCCGAGATCGAGTGCGCTGCAACTTTCCAGACGAGGAGAGCCACGTTCTTTGCTTCGAGCTGACGGAGACCGCGATGGGCCAGCCTGTACTCTTCTAGTGATACACCGATGGGGAGTTGCTCGTTTGCTGGCAAGCCATGAGCCAGCCAATCCCAGACTCTGTGACTCATATGGTTGATGAGCCAGTCACAATGGGTCATGATGATGACTTTTTGAATTTGGGTATTGCGTTCGATGACCGTGGCAGCAACATTCGCGGCGCTACTAGCTGCAAGAACAGCTGCTCTCTCCTTCGTTTGTGGAGTCTGGCGGACTGAACCTCGTGCTCCATTGAACTTAGAGTTCGGTCCAAAGTATTTTCCAGAAACTGCCTGAGCAAGACTCGTACCCTCACGTCAAGCATTTTCGTCGATGCTAATTACCAAAGTGTCATGTTTGACCTTCGACTTAAAGAGAATGTCGGAGATATTATAACAGAGGTGAGAGCTTTGCTCTCCGTCAGCTTGTAAAGAACGATATCGGAGGGCGGAGCACTTGGTGTCCCGTATTCGGCAAAGTGCGATGGAATGAAGACGCGGTTGATTTTCGTTCCGATGTCGAGAAGATCATTGTGCTCGTTGTGCTCGGGCTCGTGCCCGTCACGATTTGTGGTTGGGATTTGACAATAGTTGAGTCAGTAGGTGGTAGTCAGTATTAGCTCCTGTTCCAAGTCTAACCAATAGCTTAGAGCAGAGTCAATATAGAGGGATTGTTTAGTTCAAGGAGGAGGGCAATGAGCAAGAGACAAACAGGTTAATGTACGGAATTGCGTGGGGGAGGTTGAAGCATAAATCCTAGCTTCAAACCGGGAAGTGTGAATTATGAAGAATTCTGAAAGGGAAGGGACAGATGAAACAAAAAAAAGAAAAAAAGGAAAAGACGTGGGGATAGATGGATAGATGGACGTGTCAACACTGGTAGTGGCATCGCGCTCAGTGGCGAGGAAGGCAGCTGCAACTCACCGCCGCATCGAGTGAAATCGCCGTATGTGTAGAGAGATGGAACCAGCTTCAAGTTTTGCAAAACGGGTATTGACAGCTCACCACCAAGAGACAGTTGATACTATCCAAATACAACAAACTACTCGTCCTTCTTCACCGCTCACAATCCCATGTTTGAGACAGCAAGCTCTCCTATTCCACATCGATGCTGACGGCCTCCAGATCGAAACAAGATGTCAGTTCGAGCCATAAGCCGA
>QQTW01001441.1_pt1 | contig 16659 bp, 15 predicted proteins | sample 1904831 | NCBI WGS metagenome assembly QQTW01 (sample SAMN09435610, study PRJNA476489) | Subsurface metagenome, whole genome shotgun sequencing project. | reverse complement strand
CACAAGCCGCATTGTATGTATATGACCACTTGGGTCCCAACGATTGGGATAGCATCTCTTTCGATATACTCACATTGTACAAAGGCCATGAGCCTACCAACCCTTCCGCCCATCCTTCCCATGGCGTTGGTCATGCCCTCTGTAGCCCTGCTGACACCCGACCCGGCTGACGATGTGACACGCGATAGCCCTTGCGAAGCTCTCGTGGTGGCATTTGAAGCTGTGTCTTTTGCTTTAGAAGCAGTGTTAGACGCTGCTTGAGTGGCTTCGGAGGTTGTTGAGGCATTCCGCAATGCCGATCGCCGCAGAGTAAGATGGGACTGCCGAAGCACTACCCGGCAGGCGGCAAAGGACATGATGAGTATCCCGGGAAGGACACAAGACTGAAACGGTGTATGGAGGTGACTCGAGAAGTCAATTGGTGCTTCGAATTGAATCAACGTCCTTCGGGGAAAGGTGAGGGATGAAGAGAGCTTTTGACCGAGCAATGCTCTGATTGGCTGTTCCGCTTACATAACATTAGACCTCACCTCATGTTCATTCCTACAGTACTTTATTATTTCTTTGATTCTCGACTTCTGCCAACTTCCTGCTTGATGATGATGCTCAACAGATTCGGGGCCAAGGCTTGAGTTACACGTATGCTGCGTGGTGGGCCTTCGACCTACAAGAAACTTGCAAGCTCACGCACACCACACTCTGACTGCATGATGATTTCTTTGTTTCTGTCCTGACTACGTGTATATATCTCTCGAATCTCAACTGAGGAAAGGCACACTTTCCATTTCATTGCTCCGGAAAAGCCGCAGGTCTCGGTGTGGGAGTTCCTCGCTATACAGCTTTGGGTCATACCATCCGTATTTACCTACATGTTGAGTTCGAGCATGCTTGTTGTTCCCTTCGATGTTCCGTGGCATGGACGCTGTTATTGATCTGATAATAACAACACCATTGTTCGGGCTTCTAATGACCTTTTCCTTTATTTCAAGCTAGTCCGCCCATGGCGAAGACTATATCTAAGTGCCTATGCGTCAAACAATGACTTTGTTGACATTGCACTTCCTTTGTTTGGTACGAGATTGTCTTACATTTCCTCAATACATATACAGGCTTCAGTCAGATATCAATTATTCTACATTCTAGGAAGACATCTGTCACCTATCATTACGAATCACAGATAGACCATTGTGCTTCAAGCTCAGAACCAAGCACTTCGAAGCTATGCCACCCCATCAGCGACGCAACAGCGTGAAGGACTCCGTCAAGAGATTCCTAAGCGCACAAACGGAATCACTTTTTCCTACTGGTGGGCTTGTATATCCTCCGGGTGGGTTTCCCCTACCACTCGTTGTAAGACGGAAATTCTCCTTTGCCCCACAGCTTCCCGAAATCTCGCGCCTCTCCTTGATACAGGGATTCACGGCCAGCCAGTACTCGCTCGCTCAAGGCACTGATCTAGAGTCGTCACCTGCACGGCCCAGAACATTACTGACGCTAGAATCACTAGCAAAGGCTCATGCAGAACTTCCTGAGCGCCGTGACAGTTCATCATCCAGACATATTATTCGGAAAGTTCATGGCCAGAAGAATCTGAAAGACTCCGTCTCACATAGTGTACCAAGCTCAGATGGGTATCCGGCGCACAGCAACGAACTATCAACCACCGACACGACCCAGCGATCCCTATACTCAGAGACCGACGAGCTTAAGCAACATGGACACGGCCAGGAAGGGCTCTATATCAAGAACCAAGCTCTCAAGGAGCATTCTTTATTATTCAACCCTCCAATCATCAATCATGCAAAGAAAATCCCCGATTTCCTACGATCAATTTGTATTACAGACCCCCAGTTGCCAGGACACCAAGTTACAGTGATGTCTCACGCCATGACCCCACCCGAAACCCTCGAGAACGATGAAGGCCTTTTTCTAAACCTGAGCCGCTCTAATCAAGCTACCGAACTTATAAGCAGACAGATGGAGGACGGCACGGTCGAATATAACCTGGTACTCGTCGGCGACCTCTCCTGCTCCGAAACCGGCCAAGCGCAATACAAATTTGTGGCGCAGATCAACATCACTAACCTCCTGGTTTGGAACATACTGGATACTTTCGCCTCGAAGATCACGCCGGAAGATCAAGAGATTGACGATGACGATGAGCCGTTCGACTGGTATGACTTCGCCTGCCAGGAGGTCGACCGAGCAGGTCAGACGCATGACTGTACGAGCCACGCTCACCAGAAACCTCGCAATGAAGCTCTCACGGAACCCTCCGGATCATCATCGATCGCTGGCCTGATTGAGGCCATCAGACCCTTTTACAACGACTACTTCGTCCTCCACCCCTCACCCACAGCCACCAGAAACGGAGCCGAACCTGGATATTATCAGATCTCTTACGTCTCGGGCAGCATCTTCGAAAGCGGCGATTTCATTGCAGGTCGACAGTTTACGCGTTCTCCACCAGAGACAACAGATTATATCGAACAAGGACTGAAGAAAGGAACGGAATTCTCTATAAAGATTCAATGGGGAGAAAAGGGGCTCGGGAAATGGTTATACGCCATTCCTATGCTAGGACCGGGCTTGGGAATTAGATGCTGGGTTTGTTTACTTCTGGATGAGGTCTTGCCGTGCTTTTGGTAGATAGTTGAAAATTGGTTTATCGTCCCGAATCTCATATTGAGTGATAACAGAGCATACATGAGTGTACCTGTGACATGACAGTAAGAGTGTCCTAATTGCAAGGCGCATAAATGCTTATGTAGTTAGTACTGACATACTCTAATTATAGCTCTTATGAGATAAAATCTTGTGCTGGTCCTGATACGGTAATTGGCCCTGCTACCTACGGTACCTTAACTTACAGTACACCGTCTTGCGCTAAGCAAGCCTACGTCATTCTGCCCTTTCCTACAAACACCGCAATCACTGTATGGTCTGCGCCTCATTCTGTCTCACTTATACACTCTTCAAATCCGTCAATGACCCATATTTCCACGGCCTAGACTCCTGTAAATATCTACTAATCTTCATCAACTTGCTAACTGAAACTACGAACTATGGGCTTCTTTAAGTCATTGAAGGGTGGTCAGCCTGACAAGATTGGAGAATCCCCATCGTACCAGCACAATGAGAGCTCTAGCAGCCAACATTCAGCAGCTAGCAAGCATCCGTTACCCCATGACGAACCCGTACCACCTTCGTACCCTCCACAAGCGGATCGAGAACAGTACACACCACCAGCAGGTCCGCCGCTCTCACATCACGCACAGTATGCACCCCCATCAGGGCCACCGCCTTCACATCAAACAAGCAGTGATGTACCGGCCTATCATGATTGGACTGTCGTTCCAGATACCGCTCTCTTACCACCACCACCTCTCTTAGGACATGAGTCCAGTCCCGCAAGCAATGCAAGCCTTGCTGAAGCAGATCGTGCTCATGCATGGTGTCGCGCGAATGTGCTCTATCAGCCACGACTACCTAACAATGATGAATACGGTTGCTCACAGAGTGGGAACATTCGGCCCATACAGCCAAGAGAATTCAGTGGCAGTTTGGTAAGCCGAGGCATTGGAGTGTGGAATGGTAGCACGAGAGCAGGCAACAGGGATGCTTGTCTTGTGAGCAATCTGCCTCTCTACTTTGCAGAGGTGGATTCGCCGCTACGGACGGAGGTCACCAAGACAATATATTACGAAGTGCGTGTTTTGGGTCTTGGTGGAAGAGGCGATTCCGATGAAAGCTCCCTAGCTCTGGGGTTTAGCGCGTTACCCTATCCGACGTGGCGAATGCCTGGCTGGGAACGTGGAAGCCTTGCAGTTCATAGCGATGACGGGAGGCGATACGTTGCGGACACCTGGGGAGGAAAGTCCTTCACTTCTCCGATCCAGGTGGGCCAAACTGTGGGGATCGGGATGACTTTTTCGATTTCACATAATCCGCCTGGGTACAATGAAGCCACCTTCAAATCGCCACTGGCGGTGGATGTCTTTTTCACAAGAGAGGGTAGGAGGGAAGATGGATGGGATCTGCACGAGGAGTTGGACGCCACTAACGATGTTGGTGTCGATGGCTTGGAGGGCAACTACGATCTTCATGCTGCGGTTGGCGTTTTTGGTCCAGTAGACTTTGAAATATCATTCAACAGGACAAACTGGCTTTTCCAGCCAAACTAGGTAAGCTCGGGGTCTGCACGCCCTGCTGTTAAATATGTTTTTCCGACTTGCCGCGAATGACTCTTTTCTCTAGCCGGGTCGTAACTTGGATTGTGTTGCTAGCCATGCGAAAGACAGTAACAACATTTACACGACTGCTTAATTCGAGTTTTGCGAGAGATGCCATAAAGGTTGTGGCCATGCGGGCAGTCACTGATCAAGTGCCGAGAGGCTCTTTCTACCTTATGTAGATTAAGTCTTTCAGAGAAATCAGGCTACCTTACCTCCGACATCATACTAATGACAGGTGTGACGTACGCTTCTTTCTCCGTGATACGTAGGTGCAGGACTTCTCGATGAAAATCATCGATGCGGATGCTTCATCGAACATCACCACGTAGCTGCTTACGATCGGGGGTAATGCCAGCCTCAACAGCGCACATGCGGACGAAGCAAGGCACAGAGAGGTGGCATAACATGGGATAAGAATCAATGATGATATCGACATCGCCATCGACATCCATCGAGTCAGCAATCGCTCCGTCAATGGGTCGGAACGTCAATCGAGCCAGGAACTTGGTTCGGCATTCTTACGATTGGATCAGCATCTCCCATATGCCGTAAGCTGGAACATCTGGAGCCTCGCTTGACACAGGGGATGGGTCGAGTCGCTGTTACTGCAAGGATTTTGCCTTACCTGAAGGTGACGTCCAATATCCAGCCAGATGCTCTCCAATCATGGCGATATACGCAACCCGAATCCGGGGGTCCACCCTCACACACCCCAGAGAGCGTACGGCAACATCGCGATTAAGGCCTCGCTAAAGACGGGGAAGCACCCTCCCAGACGCCCGGACGATCATCCAGCGCCACAATCCCTGCAGCGACTGGGAATCAAAAGATGGAGGGCCATGTGTCGTTTTGGACGCTCTCCCGCAGCACGTACATCGGCCGTGTATGTAGCCCTTAAGTCCCGGGGACGCGTCTACTCAGTACTAGCAGTAGTCTGAACCAGTACTCGTACTTAACTCTGGCGAGTCTTTCAGGCCCAATCCCTCCCGATGATGGTTCACAACATGACGATTTTCGCGCAAACTCGACCACGGCGAATTGTCAAGTCCTTTCTTCCAACACCCTTTGCGCCATACTGGCTTAAAATCTCATCTTCCTCTTTTTCTTCCTGAGCGACATATATGCCACAAGCAGGGGAGAACTGCTCCGGCGAACCCCCACGCCACTGGCACCACCATCCTATTGCAGCGCTGTCATGTACCTTTATCAGTTGTCAAAGAAGCTGCATGTCGCGTATCCTGAGCTTTGACCCACGCAGTAAGCGTGCGTATCGCTTCGGGCGATGGCGTGGTTCTATGGCTCTATGGCTTCCAGGAAGCATCATTCGCATGCAGGCACAGCCGCCCTAAGATTCCATACCTTAATGGAAGCACTCGAGTGGAATAACCTACCCGCACGAAGGTACATTTCACTTTGGTTGTTACCATCGAGTATTTGCCAATTTGTATGCAGAGACTGTCGAGGTTTTTCTCGATTCGTCAGGCACCATTAATTCCTAATTCCTGCAAGCCATCAACAACGCCCTCCCCTCAGCTTTCGTTCGACACAAAATATTCGAAGCACCACTAATTTATTAACTTACCAGAGCACAGACACTTGCACCTCCACCTCCACTGTGTCATCACCCCGGAACCTTTGCGTCCATCGATTCAGATGTGAACCCTGTTCCACTTTGCCTTAGCCAAATAAGGTAAGGCAAGCACTTCAGGAAACCGCCGGGAGGACTTTTTGACCACAAAGGTTACCAAAGGTTGGCCCTGGTCGATCTTACTTTACTACCAATACCTACCTCTTTGGTGCATTATCTCACACCTCATCGTCAAGGATGGGCTATTACGACGACGTCCCACATCGAGATACCGTACGTAGTGGATAGAGGTATCGTGGTAGGCCTTTCCGGTAAGGTAGAGTCGTCGTGACTTTGGCTGGACGTAATTGTACATCCCCTAGGTAGGTAGGTTACTGGGTAAGGTAGGCACTATCTTACACCAGGCGTTCGTCCAAGCAAAGGTATCTTGGACATGCTCCTCGGCATTGTTTGGGTGGGGGTCAAAGGTATCCGATACCCTGCAGCGGAAAGAATGAAACAATACCTTACCTTACCTACCTTACTTACCTTACCTTTTACCTCCCAGGGCCTGCTGCACTTGCCGATTGCAGGTCGACACCTACACCACTTGGCGCGAAGGTTGCAGCCGCCTCTGCAGCTCCTACTTTTGTGGGTTTGATTGATGGGTTAACGGCATACCTTACCTACCTTACCTACCTTACCTTACCTACCTTACCTTTACCTTCACAACGGTTCATTCATAGAAAAGTACGGCATGGCGATCTCTAGTCATATGCACCTGGCTGTTTTGGCTCTGTGTGTTTCGTCCGCGCGCAAGAATTCAGACTTCATATCCCAGCATACGAAACTTTCCCAGGAGAAGAAAGTGCGATAGAGCTCGCATGTCATCATCCCCAGAAGTGGCTTGACTTGAATATATAGACCTCACGGGTCCGTCGGAGGACATTTTTTACTGGCAATGGGACTTTTATCAATCCTTTCCTTTTCACTCGGTGCTTCCGTCCATTCGTTCCATGTCAACGTTCGTTCCCTGTCATCATGTTATCCTGGACTGACCTGTTCACGCTTCTCTTGTGAGTAGGCTCCCAGGGGAAACCATGTCGGTGATCGATGAGTAGGTGGGTCAGCGAGACTGACGGAAATTTTCCTGAATTAGTTTGTACCGCTATACACGTCTAATAGTCAATTTGTTTGCTTTCTGGACCTTTCGGCCAATTCCCATTCCAGCGAATCCCACACTGAGATCCCAAGATGTCACCATCATCATTCCCACCATTGACGGGGATGGGGAGGAGCTGCGGAAAACCGTTCAGTCTCTCCTCAGCACTGAGCCGTTCGAGCTTCTTTTGGTCACTGTTGACGCACATGTCAAACGTGCACATGAGATGATCAAAAGCATGGAGACCTCTCGCATACGTGTTTTCAGTGTAGCCCAACCGAACAAACGACGCCAGATGGCCCGAGCTATACCCGAAGTCCAAACCAAGATCACCGTCTTCGCAGATGACGATGTCACTTGGCCTTTGAAGGCTCTTCACTGGATTCTAGCCCCTTTCGAAGACCCGCGGATGGGTGGAGTGGGCACTTGTCAGCGCTTGCGCCGGGCGGAGAAACCGACGGTGTCTCAACGCATCTACAACTACTTCGGAGCGCTGTATCTGGAGCGGAGGAATTTTGATTGTGCTGCTTGTACGCATGTGGACGGAGGTTTGCCTTGCCTTTCTGGACGGACAGTGGCCTATCGCACGAGCATGCTGCAGGACGAAGCTTTCACCTACAGCTTCACCAATGAGTCTTGGCTGCGGAGGTACCATCTGAATTCGGATGACGACAACTTCATCACGAGGTGGACGGTCTCGCATGGCTGGAAGACATATATCCAGTATCACAAGGAGGCCGAAGTGCAGACGACTCTGGAGGACAATCCAATGTATTTGAAGCAATGCCTGCGTTGGTCACGTAGCAATTGGCGAAGTAACCTTACCAGCATGTTTGTTGAGCGACACATCTGGAGGTCCGTGTTGCCCAATCGTTCTTCCTGCTTTTCACTGACATGTGCCTCTCGGCTAATATTGACCTTTACTGATTGGGCTACAGGCACCAACCTTGGAGCGCATACGCCGTCCATCTAACGACGCTCTCACCTCCGGCATTTGTTGGTGATGCTATGCTGATCTATCTCTGCCACAAGGCCACAGAGCCTCTGGACTCACGATCCCGTCTCATTGCCTTCAGTATCCTCGGATCGTTCATGTTCGTAAGCAAGTTCATCAAGCTAGTGGGCCACTACATCCGCTATCCCGTTGATTTTCTTCTCCTGCCTTTGTCCATCCTTTTCGGATACTTTCATGGCTTTGTCAAGCTTTACGCCATGCTTACCTTGAACGTGGTGAGTGACAATGCCCTCCTGGCGGAGCTGACCCCGGAGCACACAAAGCGTTCTTGTACTAACCGCATGGTAAAGACTGCCTGGGGAAGTCGACAAGGCGCAGACACTGCCGATGCCACACGCATGGTAAGGGTAACGACATCCGAGCGTCACGACGAAGTGAACCATATAAATCCAACCACCGACTGGTACACCCAATGATTCTCTCCTGCGAATTTAGCGTCTGGAGTTTCGCCCGTGATCTCTTCGAGAACGACTTATGAATCATCAAAAGCATCCTCTTCTTAGGTCAATGTCATTCGATTCAATGGGGGGTGGGAATTCTCTTCGGTTGTTTTAATGTCATTGCTCCTGCACTTTCGTCATCTGGGTACGCGTCCGGAAGTACCGCTTTGCATTTGGCTTGTACCATAACAGCGTGGACGGGGGACCCTGGACTGGTTTTCCCATTGGCATGGCGTTGCTCGAAAGCGCTGGGCTTCATCCTCTAGCTTACATAGACGGTCGAGTACGGAGAATTAATCATAAGATAACGCCACTTGATGGAGCATGCAAGTCATGCAGTAATCGCTGAACCGTGGCGGAGCTAGTGAAGAGGGAAGAAATACTTCCAAAGAGCATATGCTGTCTTGTTTCGCCCTCGGTACGCACAGAAACGCGGATGAGGGTCCGGACTGGTTCACTAGAGATGGATCAGTCTCGGCCATGGATTTGCCTTTACCCTGAGCACGGACATTCCGACGATCACGACAACCATGACCGAGAGGTAGTGGCGAACTAATCGATATTGGACCAGCAGAGTTCCGTAGGTACTCGCAGTTCTTTTTGACAAAGGCAGACTCCTCTCCTTCTCAGCTGTGGCCCATCGCTGAACCCCTCAAAAGCAATACATGTCCCTGCAATAGTGGGGCAATGTAGGTAACCCCTCCGGTTGCTGGAGACTTCCTCTGGCCCGCATTCCATCCCAAACTTGTTCGGCCTGATCTTTCAGGGTCCCTAAGGTAACTCACGGCCGAATACCTTAAGCCGGCTCAGGGATCAACTATTGCTGAAGCTACTCATGTGTCGACGGTACAATTTCGCCGAGAGCACGCTAGATGGGCAGGGTTGCTGGACCAACCGGCTGTGATTCGATTATTAGAATGTGATTTACCGGGCACTCATCCACATGTAAGTTCCAAATAGAGCATTGCTGGTAAGTTCAAAGTAAGGCATATCTCAAACTTTCTCACCATTGTCTAATTACAGATATCTCCAATTTCAAGAACCCTAAAGTATCTACCTTACCTCAAATCATCGAACCAAAAGTGCTTGTTCTCCACCAAGTGCCTACCTTACCTAGGTAAAGTACCGTAGGTCCTATAGCTTCCACCTCTGTGTCCGGGATCACCACTCTGCCTATATCAGTTGCTACAGTTGCTATAATTTTCCAGTTGTAGCAATCGCGCTGCTTTCTCTGTATGAAACACACACCTATATAGTGAACAACCGCCCCGCAGACCACGGATCGAGTTCTCTCACTCCGACGCTTGACCCTTAGCGCAACAGCTTGGTACTTAAGGCAAATCAGCTACGAGCAAAGGTCTGCGGACAGCAAAGCATTGCGCATGAAAGAAGAAGGTAAGTTACGCACTTACACCTCGGACGTGTATTCATCACATATCACAAAAAGCTCCCAAGCTCTGCTTAGGGATTTTCTCTTATGCAATCAACTAAACCCCATGGCCATCCTTTTACGGTCCATATAGTCAACGCCACGCAAGATACAATCTCCTCGCCTGCATTGCCTCGTGCGCTTGACGCTTGACGACGTACAGCATGTATGAGATCTCACAGAAGCCGTTTTTCCAGCATGAGGAGGGAAAGAAGTTTGGTTGGGATGTGATTCATCACAAAACGTGCCATACCTGCTACATACATTTACGCATCGTACCTTACCGGACGAGTAGCCTCATGTACGTCGACTCTGGTCTTTCCCGCAACGTCGTTCAATCAAGATGGGTGGAGTCAGTCGAATCAGTCAAAGCACGGCGCATACCACCTGCCGAGCTGGGTCGCCTAACCGGACCCGCTTGCCGTGAGCCTGGGAGGTAAGGTTACCTTATGGAGCCCGCCTTCCAGCCTCCAAAGTAGCTGTACTCGAACTGTACTTGTCGTGGAAGTTAAGCTACTCTACCTTACTGATATACGGAACGGCGAGTGGAGGAGGCCTGTAAAGTAAGGCGAAGACTGACGGTACCTGACTGGTATCGGTTACAGTGAAAATATTCGTCTGGGTAAAGTAGAGTACTATTTTCGATGCAATGGCGGCTAACAAACCGCATCTTCATAACAACAATCTATTTGGAACAACAGTCTTGAACTCGAAGCATGATGGAGTGTCTTTCTTCACATCACTTTTCCTTCTGTGACGTGGTACCGTTCCTGCATTTCCTCTCATCCTTTGATTGCTATTACAAACAGGTTCGACTAGGGCATGAATCGCTGACTGATGCAACTTGGATAAATACGAGGTTCTCTGCCAAAGGGATAGGCGATACCTTAGTCCACCACAGCTGACGTCCATGTTTCACAGTCTGAGCCTCATGGACCGTTCTTCAACAAGAAGTATTCCTAATGTCTGAGAGCAAACCCGATGGCTCTTTGCGATTGATCACCTGGCTTCGCCTCCCCCGCAGGTTCGACACCGTCCAATACACTGCATGGATCTTGCCGTAACCATCACGCTCGTGATCACGAGCATACATCGAGCCTCTCTCCGACGCTGAGCTTCATGTGGGCATCAAACCATAAAGCGCACATGTTCAGCCTGGCCTGTCGCGAAGCCACAACGCCATGAGCTTTGACGTGAGCAAATCCTAACTTACTTGGAATCTAGACTCAGCGATCAATCCGCCGCCGGGTGTCAACAGCACCAATGCATCAGATTATCTGAATCTGTTCTAGCAACATGTACGAATGCTATGCCCAACCAAACCTCACCTTGAACGTCAGAGTGGTCACACGCTGGCTTTCTCCATGCTTTCTCCTTCGTCATCTCTTTTTCCTCTAGCAACGCGCATTTCCCTCCTTGCAGTCATCGCGACTTAGCTTCTGGCTAGGGGAAAGGTTATGATGACCGTTGCTCTCCTTGACCACAGGTACGCAGAAGATGGAAGGCAATGGATCGCTGATCAGCTGGAAACCAACCTCACCATCACATTCATTGTGCAGAGGTGGGTGCTCCAGGAAGCATTTGTCGACATTCCAAAACCTTGCTAGAACGTTGGGCATGTCTACGTTGGGCAATTTTGGGACACAAGTTGGACACAAGGCTGGCCGACTTTGAAAAAGCGTTGAGCCATTGCATATTACTACGCTTGACCCCGGATTGTATCTCACGTTTTGGTGACTTCTAACTGCACGCATAAGATGGTTTGCGATACTATAGACGCGCGCCTATACCATGTCTCTCCAGCCGAGCGACCCCACTAATCGACTTATTCGTCCACGGCGGAGGTAGATTGACCTCAAGACGTCGTACCGGTGCTTATCGTCAAATCCACTACACCACATATGCCACTTTCCCAATCCCAGACTGTCAAGAAATCATCATCCCATCAGCCATGACCGCCCCTTCTTCGCTGACAAAAGAAAACGTAGCGGTGTACACAGACCCAAGCCATGATCTATATGTCGCGCCCGCGAAACCCGATCTAGATGCTGTCAAGAAGGGGGAGAGACTGCAAGATGGGGAGGTGTCTGTGGGTATCAGGTCTACTGGTATTTGTGGGTACGAGTCATTCTCAGGAGGCTTTCCTTTCAGTGGGTCTTAACGGTGGTTTGGTTGAGAACATTAAAGGTTGTCATATCTGCAGGGTCTACCGCCATCGAGAGAAGCGATGCTGCATTTGAATATGGTCATCATCTTCTCTACACTCGACGAGCAAACTAATCTCTTCCCCACAAATCAGATCAGACATCCACTTTTGGCACGCAGGCCGTATCGGGCCTATGATAGTTGAAAACACACACATCCTCGGGCACGAGTCCGCAGGCGTGATACTAGCTACCCATCCTTCAGTCACACATCTCCAACCCGGCGACCGCGTCGCGATCGAGCCGAATATCATATGCCACGAGTGCGAACCGTGCCTGACGGGCCGGTACAATGGTTGTGAGAAGGTCCGGTTCTTGTCGACACCGCCGGTGGATGGCTTGTTAAGGAGATATGTCAGCCATCCGGCGGTGTGGTGTCATAAGATTGAAGATCTGAGTTTCGAGGAAGGGGCGCTGCTGGAACCCTTGAGCGTTGCTTTGCAGGCGATCGAGAGGTCAAATGTCCGGTTGGGAGACCCCGTCTTGATCTGTGGGGCTGGTCCGATCGGATTGATCACGTTGTTGTGCTGCCGTGCTGCGGGGGCAGAACCTATTGTCATCACGGACATTGACGAGGGGAGGTTGAAGTTTGCAAAAGAGCTCGTTACAAGCGTCCGGACACATCACGTCCGGAGGATCCCTGCCGAAGAAACCGCCGAAGCCGTCGTTGCATGCGCAGGGATGAGACTCGCTGTTGCGTTGGAGTGCACGGGCGTCGAGAGCAGCCTGGCGACGGCCATCCATTCCGTCAAGTTCGGGGGAAGAGTCTTCGTGATAGGCGTTGGCAAGAATGAAATGAAATTCCCATTCATGCGGTTGAGCACGCAAGAAATTGACCTGCAGTTCCAGTATCGATATTGCAACACCTGGCCTAGGGCGATCAGACTCGTGAGGAGTGGCGTTATAGATGTCAAGAGATTGGTGACGCATCGGTTTGATATTGAGGACGCGGTGAAGGCCTTCAAGACCGCGGCAGATCCGTCAACGGGTGCAATCAAGGTGCAGATTCAGTGCGAGTAGACATTCATGCCAAGCGGTAGCTCTGGCTGTGGGCCCGAAACGTCATTAGCAGCCATGGTGCCGTTCCTCTTCTGACTGTGGTCATGGACAGGAATTCCCACACTCCCAATGAGGGCCGGTCCGGCACATAGGGGTCGAGGCTACGAACATATAAAGTCCATCTTCACACCAGATATACCTCGATCAGTCATGTCTGGATCGAAACATATCTCCATATTGATGTCACTGGGCAATCCGCAGTTCGATAAATTATATTGGGACATATATGTCCACTTCCCAAACTTCCTCAAATGCAAGATCAAACACTATCATAAGTTTCAAATACCGTTGCCATGTGTAACAACGTCAGAGAGCTCAATCCAGCAGCAGGGATTCTCCGCTTCGCAACGTCACGAAGCTGACATCTTTCATATCTGCAAGACCAATGTTGTCGGAAATGCATCCTTTCTCTTTTATTTCACTCTTTAGCGCTTCTTCAAAGGTTACGATTTTACGCCAGAGGAATGGCGCGAGAATGCCTCCTTGCTTCTTCCGTTCATCATGGGTCCCAACCCAGTACTTCGCCTTCAGCTGCCTCTGTAATCGTAGCCCATTATGAGCTCCAAGATTAATCCGCTTCGCATTGCCGATACTGACGTCGTCGAGGCCATGCAGAAGGGCAAGGGTCCGGATAGATGGCGTGCCGAGTGAGACTTGGCCGAGGTGGCCGGCCTGGATGCCATGTGGGGTGTACACAATTGCCTCGGCCGCCTCATCGTGAGCTGTGTCCGTTCCAATATCGAAGATGAAGACCAGCGCCGAATGGAGATAGAGGGCATCGCCTTCAAGCACCAGCCTCGAAATCCCTAGCCAATCCGGCTGAGGCCAGAGAGAAGTACATGTCCAATCCGCATTTCCGTTGGGGTACTTTGGAGATTCCTGCACAAGGGTGAAATGCTTCCAAGACCTTATTAGTTCGGCCGCTTTCTGTAATTATTAGTGACGTACCGCCATCGCATCTTCTATCTTGGGCTTACCGCTGTGGCAATGACGGGCACCTCTCTGTCAATCTGCTCGAGTGTCTTCCTATGACAATGGTCCGTAAACTCGTGCGAGATTACCACCAGGTCGATATACGGGCGTGTCGACAATGCATTACCGGAAAGCTTTCTCGACTTCCTCTGATTCCCCGCCAGATCTCGAGTCATCTCTTGCACCTCTCTTAACCCATCCTCCAATTCGGCAATACTTCCAACACTGGGGGGAATGACATGGTATTGCGTTGAGAACCAAGATGCGACATCCGTCTGAGGCCCAGAGAGCCACGGATCGATCAGAATATTGAATTGCGTCCTCCCGCTTGCTGGTATTGCATGTTGCGGGTATGGCAGCTGAAGCAGCCAACTGGTATCGGCATTGAGATGTGTCAGGACGGGCCGCCGCGTTGAAAAGGCTCGACGGATGGAATCATGGAGGTCGGCTTGAAGCTGGACGGATGGTCCATCCATGGTGGTGGATGCATCATCGTTGTTTAATTATATTTTACGGGTGGTGATGCTTGGCGTGGAAGGTAACGTGCACGGATGGTTGGTTCCAGTGTCTGTGAAGGATGACTAAGACACTTCGCTCCTCCACAGATAATTAGTGTACTATGCTCTGTTGCTGGACAGGCTTTCTGGGGATCTCGGTATTCGAGGAGAGGAAAGTCCAGACTCCGAACACCGCAGCCTTATCATTCCAAGACATCATAACCATCACCCCAATCGCAAGTAAAGAGTGTTCTGTAACTACGGTAAGTTAATTGAAGTGCGTAAAATTACAAGGTTAGCTTAAGGTATTACGCGTCCACATGCTTGGCGTTATATTACCTTTGTGATCACCACCCCACCAATCGTCATCGTCACCTTAGTCATCAATCGCTTCCCGCAGCTCACTATCTATATCCTTTCCTTGATCGCCGCCACAATCCTTCCTCAACCCAAGGCAAATCTTGCAACATCGATGGTGGAATCTTCTGACAATCCAAGCTTATCAGACCGCATCCAATTCTGGAGACGGCCAAAAACGGATGTCTCAAGCGCTCCCTCCTTAGGAGTTGATGATCACCCACCAGCTATCGGCTTGACTGATAGCTCAGAGTGGAACAATGCAGCTCCACCTCACCGACCAACAACCCATCACAATGAGTGTGACAGTCTACAACAACCAGGTCCCGACAATAATGATGCTCTCGCAGAGAAATCAGCAGAGTTGCCACCACCACCAGCACCACCTCCTCCGGCTGAGGACCGAAATAGAGAGGAACCTCCCACCATAGGACCGGAGAAGAAGGCAAACATTGTTATCCAATTTTGGCGGTCCGCTAAAGCCATCATCTTCTCAAGCTGGCTAAATTCTCTCTTGGTCTTCGTGCCAGTTGCAATCGCCGTCGAACTCACTGGCGTGAACCCTACTGTAGTGTTTGCAATGAACGCCATCGCTATTATCCCGCTCGCCGGTCTATTAAGTATTGCTACTGAAAGCGTCGCCAGCAGGATGGGAGATACGATAGGAGCTCTGATGAATGTCACCTTTGGCAATGTAACGGAGCTCATAATCTTGTACGTTCTGAACAATTACGACACGGTGATGAGGACCGGGCTGATTTGTGCACAGTATGTATGTAAACCTTGCAGACGAGCAGGAGAAGAAAGAGCCCAGGGCTGCCCTTGAAAGCACCCGTAACTCAATCGGATTCCTTGTGTCTTGACTCGAACTGCTCTGTAAACGTGTTCGAATGATTGCTGCTTCCTGTGCTTACTTGTCCACCGCGTCGCATCATTGCAGTATCGCTCTTAGCAAGGTATGTCAAGACACTCAAGCTCTCACACCGCAAGCTGTGCTCACATATCAATTCAGAATGAAATCCGCATTGTGCAAGCCTCTCTAATTGGATCGATGCTGTCCAACTTACTCCTGATCCTTGGAATGTGTTTTCTTATCGGTGGCCTCCGCTTTCGTGAACAGGTACCCTCTTACACGCTCCCTTGGGTATAACGAGAGGAGGCTAACGACCTTGTTGCCAGATATACAACAACACTGTAACACAGATGAGTGCATGCCTGTTGAGCCTCAGTGTCATAAGTCTCTTATTACCGGTAAGCCAGAAACATTCCGCCGCAACTTTGCCATCAATGTCCGGGTCATTACCTGTAGTTGAGGTTATCGATGGCCTTGCTAATTACTACATCTAAGACTGCATTTCATGCTTCATTCACGGAGTCGACAGTGGCCGACAAAGCCGTGCTCCAAGTCAGCAGAGGCACTAGCATCGTAAGTTTTGCACTCGGTGAGTGGTCAAGCTATTCAAGGCACTAAATTCTTGCAGATACTACTCTTGGTTTACGTGCTTTATCTGATATTTCAATTGAAGTCGCATGCCTACTTGTACGCAAGTACACCCCAGCATGTCATCGATGAAGAGTCACATCCCGGCGTTCTCACAAACATGCTCGGCTCTTCAAGCTCTTCAAGTTCATCAAGTTCATCCGATGGCGACGCTTTCAGTAGCAATACTTAATAGACCGGCGAGCGGGATAATAGCGATGGCGTTCATTGCAAACACTACA
>QQTW01001440.1_pt1 | contig 16660 bp, 16 predicted proteins | sample 1904831 | NCBI WGS metagenome assembly QQTW01 (sample SAMN09435610, study PRJNA476489) | Subsurface metagenome, whole genome shotgun sequencing project. | reverse complement strand
GGAGGGGTCAGCAACGTAGAAATTGACATTGCCGTTGTAGGCATCGACAACGACTTTTACTGAGTTGCGGATGTAATTAAACTTCTGATTGCCGGGATCGGAATATGGATAGCGATCGCTTGTTGTGTAAGCGTCCATAATCCAGTATAAATATGTGTTTTCACCTTTTGGGGTCGTCCTACCACCGTCAGCCGCAACTAAGTAGGGGTCGCTGTCGTAGTGTAAAAATGGTGCGATTTCCTGGACTCGTTCAATAATGTTGCGACGGAATAATAATTTGGTTTGCGGTGTAAAATTGCGCGTCAGTAACATTTGCCAGTCTTTGAGGTATTGGGCAAACAATAAGCGCTGCCATATTGAACGAATCGAAATTCCAGCTTGCCCATCGTAAACGTTATAAACGTTTTCGTTCCCGCTAGGATAATCCAATTCCTTAGTTTTCGTGCCCGTCATCACATAATTGTTGATAATTTCCCCAAAATAGATGCGCGGTCGATTAACTGGAATACTCGCACGAATGCGATCGCTCGATATTTGCAACGAACCTTCTTTGCCCGCATCAACTCCAATATCCTTGACATAGTAATCGGGCAAACCACCCGCACCAACTTTATTCACTGGGCTAAGTGTAAACCCATAACCGTGGGTATAAACTAAATGTTCGTTCACCCAGGTTTTCGCTTGCTGTGGCAGCGCTGTAGCATCTAACTCCCGCGCTGCAATAATTGTCTGTTGTCTTTCGCTCTCCTTTTCTCCCCTCAGTGTATAACGGTCAATATCCGCACCTGGAAATTTATAATAAGGTCGAATTTGTTGCAATTGCCGATTTGTTCGCAAAAGCGGATTTGTATCCCAAAGTCGAATATTGCGAATCGTTAAGGCATTGCGTTGCAAGTCAGTAGCAGTTAAGGTTCCTTGTGGTGCAAAGGTTTGCGTCTCAATGTCGGTTAAATTAAACGCTTGCCGAGTTAAAGTAATAGTTCGTTCAATATAAGGACGTTCTTGGACTAATTCGTTTGGTTGGACTAGAAAGCGCTGAATTAGCGAGGGAAGAATTTCACCAGAAATCGCAGCAATAGTTATATATACGGTAAGAGCATAAACTAGGTGGGGGGGGTAAGGGATGAGTTTGAGAGAGGGGGAGCCAGCTGCGTGCGGGGGTACAAGGCGTTGAGCAAACTGGCGTGGAGTGGGGGAGGAAGAAGAGAAGATGGTTTGGGGTTGGGTTAATTTTTGTCTTTGTGCAATTTTGGTTCTCTGCAAGACTCGGTGTAAAACAATTGTTCGCAGCAGCAGGTAAACTGCGATCGCAATTGCGAACCAAGTTAATGCTGTATAAATTGGTATCTGGATTTTGACGGCTGTATAACTTGCCCCGTAATTGACTCCGCGTTTTTCGTATAGTAAAGAATAGCGTAGCAACCAGTAGCGTAGTGCAACACTTAACATGAGCAAACAAGCTAAGACGTTTAGATGCAAACGTTGTCCTACCGAAAAACCTGGAAAACTTCCTTCGCTCAAACTGTTTGCCGAACGTAGATAAATTAATGCCGTTACTACTAAGCTGTATAAAAATATTCCTAGAAAGCAGGATTCGAGAAGTTCCCATATCGGCAGTGAAAATACGTAGAAACTGATATCGCTGTGAAACAACGGCTCAGTCAAGTTGAAATTTGTGGGATGGAAAAATTGTAAAAATTTATCCCAATGTGCCGAGAAGATAAAAGCTAAAAGCAAACTAATCGAGAGAGCGATCGCATATAAACTAGATTCATGAAATATCAAAATTATTGGTATCAACCCTAGCAGTAAAGCTGTTTGTATAATAGGTATAGAAATTTGCTTCAATCCCAAAAATAGCCAAACTTGCTGTAACCATTTTGGAAATTCAAATACTTTACGAGGTAATTCCAGCGGGTACCAAATTTTGGCAGCTTCTTGACTGAAATAAATAAGTATCGATGCTCCTAATACAATCAGAACCAACACAACGGGGAGCAGAAAAGGTAGCTTGAGCGTTGTAGACGCAGTAATATTTTTGGAATTAAAGTGACTTTCAGTGGTATATAAGTTATCTTTTTTTTCTCTTTTATCTTCCTCCTTCCCCCGAACCTCATACCTTAACCGCTTGGCAATGGTTAAATTAACAAGCAAAAAAGCAGCCGCACTAGAAAATGCGATTATCCACAACCACACTTTTGTATTTAAGCGCAACCAAAAAGCTTGCAAATATCCAACTTCGCTGAACCATAAAGTCTCTGCTGTTAGGTGCGAAATCAGGTCAAAAATTAAGTATACACCCAACAACAGTAGAATCAATTGAGAATAATGCTTTTTTGCCTTATCAATCATTACTGGATCTATTTGCAAGTTCACAAATTAAAAGCTATTTTGTACTTTTTAAGCAAATTTTAATTATCCTTTTAATCATTCAGATTAAATTAAACAGTATGAACGAATATTACTGCGATTCAAGAATATAAACGTTTCTTATTCATTGTTCGTAGAAAAAGTTGACACGAACAAAATTATTATTAATATTTCTTTACGTAGATAGGCGTACATCTACCAATGGACATAAATCTTTCCGAGTTTTTGACATTTGCTATCTATGTTGATGTATAACAAACTAGAATACCGATGCGGATGGTTGTAAAACCAAGGATTTACATGAAATGCGGCAGTTATAGCTTTGTTCCTTATCGCTTTTTTTCCACTTAAATTATGATTCGCAAACTTGCTACCTTTTGGGTACATAACGTACATCGACGTATCGCTACTTTAATTGCCACAATTGGTGTAGTTGGACTTGGCAGTTCTTTACTTATCCTGTTTATCGTTGCTAGACTTGCGGACGAAGTTTTAGAGAAAGAAGCTTTTGGATTTGATACAACTTTATTACTGTGGATACACAAGAAAGCAAATCCAAGTCTTGATGCTGTAATGTTAACGATAACTCGACTTGGGAACCCGGAATTCATTATTCCGATTGTTGCAATTAGTTTAGTGATACTTTGGTTACGACATTACCGACAAGAAGCAAAAATTTTTGCTATTGCATGTCTCGGAGGCACTATTCTCAATAGAGGGTTAAAGCTGTTTTTTGGCAAACCTCGTCCCGAGCTTTGGACTCGTCTTATCCCAGAAACATCTTATAGTTTCCCTAGCGGTCATGCACTTGGTTCGATGGTTGTATATGGATTGTTAGCTTATTTACTGGCACGTCATTACCCTAAATTTGCCAAATTGATATATATTTTAGCAGTAGTATTAATTACTCTTATTGGTATTAGCCGCTTATATTTGGGAGTACATTGGCCCACAGATATTATTGCAGGTTATGGAGTCGGTTTTCTGTGGTTGATGGTATGTACGACTATGTTGAAATTACAGGTTAGGAATCGGCAATTAGATATTTAAAAATGCAAAATTCCGAATTCATCAAGAATTTTCTCATTTTAAATTATCTTACCGATTCCCATCAGTCAAGCATTCAGATTTAACTAAATTGCTCCTCAACATCTAAATTAAACAGCATTTGCAGCGTCTGCATACACTTGCGACGTGCTTCGACATCCTGTTGGGCACGCAACTGCACCATTGGGTCATGTAAAATTTTATTGACAATTCCTTTGGTTAAAGCTTCGATAACTTCTTGCTGTTTGTCGCCAAAATCCGAACCCAAACGCGATAACGCTTTTTCTAATTCTTGTTCGCGGATATTTTCAATCTTATTCCGCAAACAGCTAATAGTGGTGATAGTCTCTAAACTTCGCAACCAAATATCAAACGCTTCGACTTCTTCGTCTAATAATCTTTCGGCTTCTTGCGCCATTTTGCGGCGACTTTCTTGATTTTGTGCGACTACGGCTTTCAAATCATCAACGTTAAATGCTTTAACATGTTGGAGTTCGTTGACATCCGCATGGACATTACGTGGTACGGAAATATCAAATAACATCAAACGTCGGCTTGGTTCCAAAACCATTTCCAATTTAGCGCGGTCGAGTATTGGCTCAGTAGAAGAAGTGCTAGTAAACACTACATCGCATTCGGAAATTACTGCCATTAAATCTGTAAGTAAATGGGTTTTGATACCTTGTTCGGGGAATAGTTTCGTAATTTCTTGGGCGCGTTGATGCGACCGATTGACAATACAAATTTGAACTGCACCTTTAGAAATAAGGTGTTGTACTAATAGCCGCGACATTTTCCCAGCCCCGAGAATCACAACGCGACAAGCCCTCAAATTTCCGACTTTCATCTGCGCCAATTCTACAGCTGCCGAACTAATCGAGACTGCACCAGTGCCGATACTAGTTTCAGTGCGTACCCGCTTCCCGGCTGTAATAGCTTGTTTAAATAATTTATTCAAAATTGTTTTTATACCATTATATTGCTGCCCCAATTTGTGGGTATTCTTCACCTGGGCGAGAATTTGACCTTCACCGAGAACAAGGCTATCTAAGCCGGAAGCAACGCGCATTACATGCATTACCGCGTCTTGATGGAGCAACATAAATAAATGCGATCGCAGCGAATGTATGGGTAATTTACTATGTTCCGAAAGAAACTGAATAACTTCACGTATACCCTGCTCAGTTTCATGGGCAACAATGTAAATTTCGAGACGGTTACAAGTGCTAAGAACAGCGACTTCTTCAATATGGGGATAGCTCAATAATTGTGCTAAAGCACCTTCGAGTTGGGTTTCTGGAATACTTAGCTTTTCCCGAACTTCAACAGGGGCTGTTTTATGGCTTAAGCCCACAACTGCTATATTCATTTTGCTAAATCGTAATCTAAAGGAATGAGGGAGTTAGGAGTTCTTGTGTTGGGAGTTAGGAGTTTAGAATTAAGAGTTAGGAGTGAAAAATACAAAGCTATAAAGTTGGAAGTTGAGATATCTGGACAGATATTCCCGAAAATGGAGTTTAGCTTACCTTTCTATCCTAACTCTCAAAGAGAGTCGAGACGCTATGAGTATCGTCGCCATCTAAATAACTCTTAACTCCTAACTTCTAACTCTTAACTCTTAACTCCGCGCCTCCTAACTCCTAACTTCTAATTAGTGCAGGTTAATTGTCTTCGGATCGCCAAATAAGTGGATAGTATCGACGAAGCGGGCTGTTTGCGATTGGCTGGAAATAACCAGACTTTGGGTTCTAGCACCACCGTGGAAGAAACGCACACCTTCCATTAAGACACCAGGAGTGATACCGCAGGCGGCGAACAACACAGTTTGACCACTAGCAAGTTCATCCGAATTATAAACCCGGTCGGGGTCATTAATACCCATACTAGTGAGTCGGTCTAAGTTACCTTGTTTGCTTTCGCCAATTAAGCCAGTTTTGACAACTTCCGGGTCGTAAATTAATTGTCCTTGGAAGTGTCCGCCCAAGCAACGCATCGCAGCCGCAGAAATTACACCTTCGGGGGCAGCTCCAATACCCATCAGACAATGGATGTTTGTGCCAGCGAAGCCGCAAGAGATGGCAGCAGAAACGTCACCATCGCTAATTAGTCGAACTCTCGCACCGCAATCACGAATCTCCTTAATTAGTGTTTCGTGACGAGGACGATCCATAACTATAACAACCAATTCTTCTACCGAACGGTTTAAGCACTCGGATAGGATTTTCAGGTTTTCAGTAGCAGATTTGTCGATATCGACGTGGCCTCGTGCTTGGGGAGGTGCAGCCAGTTTCTTCATATAGAAGTCGGGTGCAGCAAACAAACCGCCTTTTTCGGAAATTGCCAATACAGCCATTGAACCATTTTGACCGTAGGCAACTAAGTTAGTACCTTCGCAAGGGTCAACAGCGATGTCAATTTCGACTAATTCATCGGGGTTACAGTATGATGCAGCATCTTCGCGGGTACAAATACCGACTTCTTCTCCAATGTAAAGCATTGGAGCATCATCGCGTTCCCCTTCCCCGATTACGATGCGACCGCGCATATGAATTTTATTCATCCGTTCGCGCATTGCTTCGACTGCTACTTGGTCGGCTGTATTCTTTTCGCCTTTACCCATCCAGCGAGAGGAAGCGATCGCAGCTTGCTCAACTACTTCAATAATCTCTAACCCAAGAGTGTTTTCCACAAAGTCTGCCCTCTAAATTGCTCGGTCTCGCGTCGTTTCCGACTCGCGTTTCAGTACTCAAGTCTACCAAAGGGCGGATACCGAGCGTAACTAGTAAGAGCAGATGCTGATATTAAGTTTTACTGCTAACTAATAAAACTAGAAACGTGCCCCTGACTACTTTTGTACTGAAAACGTTGCTGGATAAGCTTTTGAGTAGTGCAAGAAGTCCCTATTCGCTCTTAAAAGCAAGCTGACAATTTTACAAGTTTAAAAATTACAGCTATTTTCAGCTAATTGGACCAAAGATTATCGTAGGGGCACGGCAGTGCCGTGCCCCTACTGTGTAGTTTGTTTACCCGAAAACTGCTGTCAATAACTTTTTTAAGTAGAAAAGTTATTTACTCGTAAGGGTTTTAGCCATGATTGAGTATTTAGGCTTATAATTGTCTATTGGGTGCATTAGGTTTTAGCTTAACGCATTGTGTTCTTATGTATTTTTTGCTTAACTTAGTTATTTGTTTAAATATTTTCCATTAAGAAAATATGCTGAATCTCAACTCTCTCCTCCGTCGGCATCCCGAACGTATTAAAGCAAACGTCGAGATTTATACCTGGCAAACTTGTCCGTACTGTATCCGTGCCAAAATGCTTCTCTGGTGGAAAGGGGCAAAATTTAAAGAGTATAAAATTGACGGTGATGAAACAGCCCGCGCTAAAATGGCTGAACGTGCCAACAACCGCCGCTCCGTACCTCAAATCTTTATTAATAATCAGCACGTAGGTGGATGTGATGATATTTATAAGCTTGATGCAGAAGCCCAACTCGATCCATTATTGAGCGCTGAGTGCTGAGTAACGACGTAAATACAGCTATTAACTTTTTGAAATGTCTTGAAGTACACGATTACATAAATTAGTAACGGTAGCTAAACAATAAAACATGAAACAGCCCAGACTAAAGTAAGTCCAAGGGCTTACTTTTTATAACCCATTTTCCCCTTTACCGTTTACCCTTTCGCCTTTACCTCTTTGCGACGTCACAGATAAGAAAATGTTAACTGAGTACTCAGATTATCTTATACATCGACAATGGATGAGTTGCGCTCTAAAATTAGCGAAAGCAGCAGGCGATACAGGTGATATTCCTGTAGGTGCTGTTATTATTGATTCATCTGGAGATTTAATAGCAGAGGGTGAAAATAGGAAAGAACGCGACCATGACCCGACGGCTCATGCGGAAATCGTGGCGATTCGCGCAGCTGCTAAACGGTTACAAAGTTGGCGTTTGGATCACTGTACCCTCTACGTTACCCTCGAACCTTGCCCGATGTGTGCAGGGGCAATAATACAAGCCCGTATAAGACTTCTTGTTTATGGAGTTGATGATGCGAAAACTGGTGCAGTGCGAACGGTAGCGAATATTCCGGACAGTATGGCTTCTAATCACAAGTTACGTGTAATTGGAGGCATACTCGAATCGAGTTGCCGATCTGACTTGCAAGCTTGGTTTGCGAATCGGCGACATAGTACACGTTAAAGGACAGAGGTCAAACTGTCCAGCTGGTGTGACAAAAATCAGGGAAGAAAATTTACGGTGTATCTAATCAAAGTTTTTATCACATTCTACCCAACATTCAGCAGCCACCGTTATGATCGAACTTCACTCTTCCCCAGATCGGAGCCACCCAAGACCTACCAAGAGTGCTGCTAATCCTAAGGTTGCATATACTACCTCGTGGGTTTCTCCTTGGCTAAGTCCGTTGGCATATTTATTGGGGCAACATTTGCTTCTACCTTTATTCTTTGGAAAAATTACTATTACCGGACAAGAAAATATTCCTACTCGGGGTCCGGTTATTCTTGCCCCTACCCATCGTTCAAGGTGGGATGCGTTCCTCGTTCCTTATGCTGCGGGGCGTTGTACTACAGGACGCGACCTGCGATTTATGGTGACTGCGACTGAGTGTAGTGGGTTGCAAGGATGGTTTGTCCGTCAGTTGGGTGGGTTTCCTGTAGACCAGGTACATCCGTCAATAACTACTCTTCGTCATGCGGTTGATTTGTTAGTTAATGGCGAAACGCTGGTTATTTTTCCTGAAGGTGGTATTCGTAAAGGCAAGCTTCACCCTTTAAAGCAGGGAATTTCGCGCTTGGCTTTGAGTGCTGAAGCTTTGCATTCTGGATTGGGAGTACAAATTATTCCGATGAGCATTAATTACAGCCAAGCAAATCCTAGTTGGGGTACGCATGTGAGCATTCACATTGGCAGTCCGATTGGGGTTGCAGATTACTTGGGTGGTTGCTCGAAGCAAAGTGCGAAAAGCCTGACGTTCGATTTAGCTAAGGCTTTGCAACAGTTAAATCATCATCAGATGGAAGTTTCGAGTGGTGGATTTGCTGAAATTCCGAATTTATAGATTGCCAATTGTTAGTAGTTAGTTGTCAGTAGTTAAATAAATGACCAATGACTAATGACTAATAACTAGTAACGAATGACCAATCGCAAGAAACTAAATTTTTAATTTTAATACCCAATGGTAAAGCGATCGCTGACTCGATCCAAAATCAATTCTTCGCCACCACGTTGTAAAACCATCCCCAGGTTACTAGTAGCTACACCTGCGGGAAGAGAAAAATCAGCACAATTTATGCGTTCGGCTTTACTGTCTCGAAGAGAATTGCTCATAGTTGTGATTTAACCTACTGTGGCAGTGATGGGAACTCAAATCAACCAATTTTCAGTCTAAATCAAAGAAACTTAGCGTGCAGCTTTGCTTTGTCAAAACCCCAAACAGAGTTAAGATACCCGAAGTTTCTATTCCCGTCCAATCTAGTTTAGTTGTCGCACAACATTAACATTATGAGCTTTGCTGCAACTGTTCCCTCAATCCGCTTCACCTTCTTATCACTTATAGCAGCCCTTAGCCTGCTAGCGCCCGTACGTGCCCAAACGCCAACGCTGACACCAAGCCCTAACCAAGCCCAGCCAATTGACCCAAACGCCCCTAATAACCTGCGTCCGGCGGCTCAAAGCAACAGCTTGTTAAGTATTGATGGTGGTAAGCGTTTGATGAGCGAAGCTGAAAGCGCAGTTTCTTCACAAAACTACGATACGGCTGTTAAGAAACTCCAAGAAGCACGAGTTGTTTTCAATCAGTTATCAAACTTCTATCAACAACTCACCTCCAGTTTCTCTGGAATTGACAACCGCATAGCCGATGTACACCGCAAAAACGCACTTTCAACCGCCCAATTGCGCGATGAAGCCACCTATCGGCTAGCACTTGTACATCGTGCCCAAAATAAGACCGAACTGGCTGTACCCTTACTCGTGCAAATTATCACTAGCCAAAACCCCACCAGGGATTTAGGTAAGAAATCTTACCAGCAACTTTTGGAATTAGGATTTGTAGATTCACCCTTTCCCCGTAGTGGAAATACTTCTTCCCAAAAATAATCTGTGTCCTTGGTTATTTGTTCTTAGTTATTTGTCCACTAACCATGACCACTGACCATTGACCATTGACCACTGACCACTAACCATTGACCACTGGCAGCGTACTTAGAATGATTTACTACATTAGTTGATTTTGACAAGCCTATTCATAGATTTTTTGCTTTGATGCAATGGGTAAATTCAATATTCGCCATCGAATTAACTCGTTCATAATATAGTAGGAGACGTTTTTAAAGGGATTGCGATGATTAGTCCGCAGGAAGTTAAGGCAATGATTGAGAATGCAATGCCTGATGCCCAAATTGATGTGCAAAGTCCAGATGGCGAGCATTTTGATGTGACTGTCGTCTCATCGCAGTTCGCAGGTAAAGGACTAGTTCAACAGCACCAATTAGTTTATCGTGCTGTCAAAGAAGCTATGGCTAACGATGCCATCCACGCTTTGGCACTCAAAACCTACACACCTGAAGATTGGCAAACCGCAGCTGCCTCTTAGAATATTAGTTAGAGACTCAAGAACGAAGTTAGGGACGCTATTGCTAGGGGGTTGAAAAAAGTTATTGTTTGTGCGTTTTTATCTACGCACTTGATGACGGTTCCTTAGCGCTAATACTTTTCTAACGCTTAATTTTTTGAAGAACGCCCAAATTCGCACACGGTACAATTATGACACCCGAACTTAAAGAGCGCATCGATAATCTAGTAAAGCAAAATAAGATTTTTGTCTTCATGAAGGGCACTAAACTGATGCCCATGTGCGGTTTTTCCAACAACGTCGTACAAATTCTTAATACATTAGGAGTTCCTTTTGAGACTCTGAATGTTCTAGAAGACCAAGACATTCGTCAAAGTATCAAAGACTACTCCAGCTGGCCCACAATCCCCCAAGTTTACATCAATGGTGAATTTGTCGGTGGTTCTGATGTTTTGATTGAACTTTACCAAAAAGGCGAATTACAACAGATGGTAGAAATGGCTTTGGCTTCGTAATTTGTCAGTACTGACCACTGACCACTGACCAATTTATTTAAAATCCCTCAGCCGCCTCTACTTATCTAATGGCGACTGGGGGAAATTTTTGAGATTATTTACAAAAATTTACATTGCCGCTACTGTTCATTCGAGCAAACAATATGTTAATATCATCAGCGACGATGAGCGATCGCTAAATGACCGGGAAATGCATTACACATTAGTAGTAATCATGCTCTGGCTGCGGCTGTGCCATCAGTGTAAAGTTAGATACATCATACAAGTAGCGAGTAGCTTCCTCCTCTAAGCGATGAATCAAATAAGCTTCAATGGCGTTACTATTTCGCAGTGCAGCGAGATAGCCGTCCAAATACATCCGCATATCATCTGTACGATAACCGCGATTCCAGAGTTCGACGAAGGCATCGGTTAATTTTTGGTAAAAGCGGATGGTTTGTGTGTCTTGGAGCATAACTGCTATAAAAATCTATTTGGAATGAGAATTGTAAATTATCCGAGCTAAAAAGTGAAGGATTACCACTAGTCTGACATTAACTCAAAGTCTATATCTCTCCCTTGAAGCACAACTAAAAGCAGCCAATATCTAACTACCATCCTAGTCCATCCGATTCCGCATCTGATGGGCAAGGTTGGTTGAGTAAGTTGTTTTTATTATTATGCATGGAAATTGCTTTTGTGGAATAGTTAGTTATGAGCATTTTTGGTATTTTTTTTTTACAAGCTAAAAATAGTTTATATGTAGGTCTCATATTTAGTAGGGATTAGAACTGGAATACAATTTCAGTAATAGTTTCACAGAACAAAGGGGTATTTACAGCGTCGGTCGGACTGTGACAGCAATAAAATATTTAACGCTAAAAAATTTCAATAACTCTAATAAAAATTTAATAATATCACTCAACTCCGCTTTGGGTAAGGCATAGATTAAATACTCTGTGGTAATTTGGGTTAGTCAAAACAAAATTTATTGTGATTGAAGTAGCAACGGTTACAAAACATAATTGCTCTTACTTGTTACTTTGAAGGTCATAGACGCGAAGGGGTCTTGCCACCGTGGGTTCGGTTTGTATTGAAATTGTTGAGGGAAATCCGCATTTGAGGTCTTTGCTGGGTTGGCACTTGCAACAACTGGACTATCGGGTGCATCAAGCTGCGAGTATTTATCAGGCGAGGGAAGTGTTTCTAAGTCAGCAGCCAACGCTGATTATTTTAGATGCGGATTTGTCCGATGGTGACGGCATTGAATTTTGTCGTTGGTTGCATCGCCAGCAACAGCCTTTGGTCTTAATGCTATCTGCGCGAACTGGTGAAGGGGATATTGTGACTGGGCTAAAAGCTGGTGCTGATGATTACCTTAGCAAACCATTTGGGATGCAAGAGTTTCTAGCGCGGGTCGAAGCTTTGATTCGTCGCAAACGGACACCAGTTGCGCCAGCTTATTTAGATTACGGTACGCTGCAAATTGATTTGGTGCAGCGTCGGGTACGTTTTCAGGGAGAATTTATTGATTTAACTCCTCAAGAATTCAGTTTGTTATATGTTTTAGCGCAAGCGGGTGGAGTACCATTGAGTCGGTCAGAATTGTTGCGTCGTGCTTGGCCCGACGCGATTGATAACCCGCGCACTATTGATACGCATGTATTGTCATTGCGAAAAAAGGTTGAACTTGACCCGCGTCAACCGAGTTTGATTCAAACTATTCGCAATGTTGGCTATCGCTTTAATATGGAGAGTTTGAATACAAATTTGCCCCAGTCGCAAGCAAAAATAACAAAAGAACGATTTAACAATCAACGTTCGACCTTGAGTACTCAGGTGTAAGGGTGTGGGGGTGTGGGGGTGTGGGGATGTGGGGTGGGGCAGGGCGGGTTTATGAAGATTTTTAGTGGGATGATTAGTTGGTTGGTTAACCCGCCCTTACGGGATTTAGGTGTACTTCTTCTCTTCTCCCCTACTCCCTACTCCCTACTTCCTAGTTCTTATATAAAATCATCTTCGGCTTCAGCTTGGGTGATGTTATTTTTCAGGGTTGTCCAGTCGGTTTGTGCAACGGCACTATTACTAACTAACCGACCTTGCGATAGATGTAAAATACGATTGGCAAAATTTTTGACTAAATCCAACTGGTGATTGACCATTATGACTGTTGTATTTTGGGTTTCGCTCAGTTGGGATAATATTTGTAGTAATCGTTCTGCTGTACCGATATCGAGTGCGGATGTTGGTTCGTCGAGTAATAAAATTTTGGGTTGGGTAAGTAGGGAGCGTGCGATCGCAACCAATTGTTTTTGCCCTGCTGATAATTGTAATTCGCTTCGTCCCAACCAGTCATCGGGTATTTGCAACTGTTCAACCCACATACTCACCCGTTGTTGAATTTCCTGTTTTGGCAAACCGCGTAAAATCAAGGGGTAGGATAATGCATCTTTGACAGTCATCCCCAATAATTTCGACTCTTGGGGTACAAGTACGATTTGCTGACGCAGTTGGAGTACGGGTATTTGAGTGTAATCTCTATTTTCAAAGTAGATTTTACCGCTAGTGGGTTCGCTCAAACGGTTCAGCAAACGCAATAAAAACGTTTTACCCGCACCCGTCGCACCAACAATACCAATACGTTTACCTGCAAAAATCTCAAATGAAATATCTTGCAAAATAGTATGTCCAGGTAAGTTGCTGTTCGCTTTGGTGTTAAGCTTTGACGATAAACTAACCTGTTCGAGCTTGAGTATAGCGAATGAAGTAATATTATCCAAGTTAGATTAGAGTAAGTAAATTTAATTTCAATTTTTAATATTAATCGTAGATATAGTAACCGTAGGGTGCGTTATAACGTACCCCGAAGGATAGTTTAACGCACCCGAACCGGATTTGAGATGCCAATAGGAAGCTCATAATGCCAACGCTGTAGTAATAGTCCAAGCGTCAACTAACAGCAGCAACAAAGTAAAGCCAAGCAAAATTATATACATCCAAGGTTGTGCTAGCGGATGTACGTTTTTCGTGTCAATGCCTGTCTTTTCTTGCACGAACCGCACCATTTTGGCAAATCCAGCTATTCGCATTGGTAATAAATATGCCTTACCTTCGTTGCTGAGAAAGTAATAAACCAAACCACCTTGACCTGTAGTGCGAGGTTTTAATTCTTTGACTTCCTGCCATCTTAACGACCAACCTTTGCGAAAAAAGCCCGGAACCCAGCTAGGATAAGTAACTTTAATCCCTTGGTCGTCAACAATTACTCGTTCGCATAATACTGCATATAGTCCCACTAAGCCAATACAAATTCCTACCCAAAGCAATGCAGGTGGTGTTGGTGCTTTTGTCACTTCTGCTAGAAACGGTAAGGGAACCGTTAGTGCTATGTATAGCGATAGCAAGGTAATTCGGATTAAGGGAGATAAGCGGAATATTGAAGGAGAGGTTGCTACTTCGGAGCTTTCCGTAGGAATCGCGTTTTCTGCCACGGTTGTTTTGGAGTTGTATTTACCTTATAAATCCTAGCGACTTAATGTATATCCTTGCAGGAACAATGCTACTCGGATAAGTAATGCAGTAAAAACTAGGTTTTTAGCTCCCTCGACTATACCTTAACTAACAAGTATTGCTTGTATTTCAGTCATTCGCTAGTTCTTAAGCATCAAGCCATATTATTTCAGTGTGGTTAATAAATTGCTAAAAAAGGGAGGACTTTGACGAGATAAAGCGAACGTTTACACTTCTCCCTGCTAAACATTCTTGGTTTTCCTGTTTTGCAAGTACAATAAATAGATTTTTTATGTACTCAACAAAAATCATTTTACATAACTTAACATCAAAAATCTCATTGAAAAGAATAATTTTTATTAAAACTATCTTAAGATAGATTCTAAAATTTTTGATTTCTACTAAGCCAAATAATTTACATGGGCATCGACAAAAGTCACTTATGCAGTATTTAGCCAGTTTGTAACAAAACTTTACATTGCATACATGGACAGCCTCTTTGCGCCTCGTTACTCAAAATTATCCAGTCGGGGAATATTAGCGCCTATAATCCAACAAAAAACCCAGGCTCAAAACCTGGGTATCTTCTAAGTAGGTGGGCGGGAAAATTTATAACTCAAGAACGCCAAGTACCAGGTAAGCAACCGAAAGATACTCGTTTGAACCGCACTCCTGAGCGCACTGTTTCCTTTAACTCAGCAATTAGTAGACTGTCATCTGGCACTTGCTTAACTACGGAGGGTGAGTGGGTATTAATAATGACTTGGCGTAGGGGATTGTCGAGACCTATAGCTTCATCAGTATCAGTTGCAATGTCTTGAAGCAAATTTAGTATTTTAGGAATACGTTCTGGATAAATACCGTTTTCTGGTTCTTCCAAACATAATAAGCCTTGTGCTTGAGGGTCTAATTCTAATACCGCCAAAGCTAAAAATCGTAGAGTTCCATCTGATAATGCTCGTGCTGGATAAGATGTGCCGTCTTTACCTGTCACCATTAAAGTCAAAAGTTCGCGGCGTTCATCGCGGTCAATTCCAACTTCACGCACATCATCAATTAGCTCCGCTAAACGATTAGCAATTTGGCTGTAGACCTTTGCTTCTACATCTTTGGGGTCTTGTTCGCCTGTATTATATAAATTATAATAGCGTGCTAACTGATACAATGTCGCAGGTAGATGTTTTCCATCTATATCTAATTTTTTTGGGGCAGTAAATTCATCTGGCTGGCGCATTGCCGAAGGTTCTAATTGCAGAAGCCTCCAAGATTGCATTTCTCTTCTTGCCATCAACACGGTTGGACTTTCAGCAGCATGAGCTACGGATAACACAGTTCTCGGTAAATTTACGGCTAGCCGAGATAAAGCTTTACCTTTGTTACCATCTTGATGTAACTTGATCGCTCGATCTGTTCCTGTTCCCTCTGTAGAGATAAAGTAAGGTACACGTCGAGAACCTTTAACAGAGGATTTTCGCCAGATGGGTTTATGCTCAAACAACAAATGTTTTGTTGCATCTCCAAGATTAATGTGAACTAACTCCTCTTTGAGGATTTCTAGTGAGCCTAAAGAACGTAAGCTTTCATCACAACGGTAAGCAATGGTCAAAGAATAACGTAAGAAAGTAATGCTAGCTTTTGCTATTTGTCCTAAATCGTCTACTCCTTCTTCGGGCACAATCATTTCTGCCACAAAAGAAATTTCTGTATCATAATCGCTACCAGTGCGGTGAAAAAGGCTGCGGATATCAGTTGTTCGTCCCTCTTCATCTCGAGCAGCTGTCATTGCTTCAATTAAACGACGATCGGCGATCGCGCTCAAAAATCTAATAGCATCAAATAAATTTGATTTCCCAACACCGTTAGCACCAGCTACGCAAGTGAATGCTCCAAATCGAACATCAACATCAACGAGATTCTTAAAACCAGAAACTTTCAATCTTGTCAGCATACGGATTCCTATCTTGGCAAGAAAATTCCGAACAGCCAAGTACCTTTAGCTTACCAACACGAGGTTTCCTCATCCTCACCGACATGCGGTAATAGCGGGAGCAACTGTTGGCGTGTTTGCTCTAATTTATCACCTCCCGATGGTTTTATCTTCCCAAAATAATTTCTATCACAAATTAAAATATAAAGGCGTATGTATAATTTGCTCCCGTCCACTTTATTAAAACAATGAGTAGGATGGGTTTTCAGTGCCTGTCTTTGGGTGCATTCTTATATGCGCTTCGAGCTTGTGTATAAATGTGCTCGTGGTTTTTGATTACTTGGTACGAAATGGTAATTCGATCGCAAACTCAGCACCTTGTTGAGGTAGCGAATTAACCTGAATTGAACCATCATGTTTATCGACAATAATTTGACGTGCGATCGCAAGTCCCAATCCCGTACCTTTACCGACAGGTTTTGTTGTAAATAGATGTTCAAATATCTTAGCTTTGACTTCTTCGGTCATTCCCGGACCATTGTCTCGAATGCTAATCAAAACTGATTGCTTATCTGTAGTAATACTAGTTGCAATTGTAATGCAATTAGGATGAGCTTGAATTTGCTCGTAACTCAGTCCCGTATTCGATTCATCCAGCGCATCGATAGCATTAGCAAGCAGGTTCATAAATACCTGATTCAACTGTCCG
>QQTW01001439.1_pt1 | contig 16663 bp, 19 predicted proteins | sample 1904831 | NCBI WGS metagenome assembly QQTW01 (sample SAMN09435610, study PRJNA476489) | Subsurface metagenome, whole genome shotgun sequencing project. | reverse complement strand
TGTGCGACACGAATTGAACCACTTCCTCTCCTCCTCCAACAAGCTTGAGGCGTGCGCTGCACAAACGTTCTCCTCTCTTGCCATCCCACACCCCCCCCAATCCCTCGTTTTCGGTACGACCGCAGCGCTCGTGCAGGCCCGCAGGTCGCAGCCTGCAGCAGCAAGCGCAGCGGCAGCCGCGCGCGCCCCCATCCCGAGCGGGCACTCCGACCCCCCCTTCGCCTCTCTTTCCTGCGTGCCAGTTGGCTGTCCAGGCCTCGGGCGCAAACCCAAGCATTGAACGCTGGCCCGCCTGGCCCCGGCATCGGTTTTCCCAGCTTCCTGCGTCTCGGGGCGGGCCCCCCGGCCGGGTGCTCGTTGCACAAGCACAAGGTTGCCCCGACCGAATCGAACGAGCGAATCGACACGACGGTTTGGCCCATCCGCCCGTCCGTCTCTCTTCCCTTCCCTCCATCGGATCGTTCGACGAGTTTTCTTCCACTCCACCAACCTCGAGGTTGTTCGACGATTCCTTTTTCTTTCTTCCTCATGAGAATCGTTGACGTGGTGACCAAGACGAAAGGGTAGTGGATGAGCATTTGACGAGGTGTGTTTTCGATTGAGTGGAGTCCGGTCGCAACGAGTTGGGGTAATTGCTCAAAGAATGAACTGACGGCGAGTGGCATCGAACAGGCCAGGTGAAATCGATTGCTATCGTCACGATGAGTTCTTCAGCGTCGGCGACAGGAGGTGGAGGTGGAAGTGGTGGTGGAGATCGTCCTAGTGGAGAGCGTCGACAGAGTCTGACCAAGTTCATGACGCGGGCCAAGTCGGCGTTGAAGCGCGACAAGAATAAACGTCGGTCGAGCTCGACGGAGGCTGTGGGAGAGCCGTCCTCAACCGGGTAATGACATTTTCAGGAAAGATGGAAAGTAGCATCGCTGATGATAAACTGAACAGATCCACTCCACTGGAGGGACCACCTCTGGCGAGCCCCGTCGAAGAACAACCAACGACGCGCACTCCGATTGAAACGATCCCCGAGCGCAAAGAGGCGCAGGAGACGGAGATGACCAAGAAGAAGGCGCCACTAGACACCAAAGGCAAGACGGTGGTCAAGGAGCCGCTGAGCCGGGCGGCCTTGCAACAGGAGCGCGCTCGGGCGCTGTTCGAGAAATATGGCATGACGCTCGAGCCACACGAATGGGCGACGTCGACGACGGCGGGCGATCAGGTGAAGCGCGTGCAGAAGCCGATTCGCATGCGTGTCCATCGGACGTGTCACCGATGCCAGACCACGTTCGGGGTGGATCGCGTGTGCGTCCAGTGTGGCCATAAGCGATGCAAAGCCTGTCCTCGCTATCCGCTCAAGAAGCCGAAACATGCGCAGGACAAGAAAGATCAGGGGACGAAAGTAGGCGGGGTGATGGTGTCGGGTCAGGAGGTGATCGAGGCCGGTGCCGCCAAGAAGGATGCTGGTGCTGGTGGTGATGTGGGTACTGAGCAGAAGTACCGTCTCACGATCCCCGCTCGAGCGGAGACGCAAGATCGTGTGCGAAAAGATGTCGTGCAGCGGACTCATCGGATGTGTCATCGCTGCGAACGACAATTCGAACGGGGTCAAAAGACATGTGGAGGATGTGGCCATGTTCGATGCACGAAATGTCCTCGGGATCCGTACGTCCCTCAAATCCCCTGGGCATCTGCTACCAGATCTCATTACTGATGATGATGTCGATGGCAGGGCTAAACTAGGGAAATGGCCCCACGGTTATCCCGGCGACGCACAAGCCGAAGAGGAAGTCGACGAAGGAGCTGAAGCGGATAGAGCTCTGGCGGCGATCAAACCTCGAGCCTTCAAGAAGATCAAGATGCCCGTCCGTTGGTTCTGTCATGAATGTGACACCATGTATGGACATGGGAACAAGCAGTGCGAGGGATGTGAACATCAACGGTGTCGGGAGTGTCGTCGTGTTCCGTGAGTTGATCCTTTATCGTCTATCGCCTACACCATCCCTGCTGGAATTGGGTCTACCCATCCCGACGGACCAAGACTTCCATGCATCTATCAATCCTGCCTTCGTTCCTTCCCGTCTGTCCTACCCCATCCGACCATTAATCTCGTCAAAAAAACCGAGTCCACAATGGGATTAGAGACCATCCAACGAAGAGTTACTAACGAATGAATGAATAGACCCAAGAAAACCAAGAAATCTGCCCTCGACGATCCGGAGCTAGTCAAAGCCGTTGAAGACAAACTCGCTGCGTTCCGTCTCTCATCTCCATATGAAGAAGAAGGAAAAGAGAAAGAAAATGTACCGTCTGCCGGGGGGATGTCCTCCGGTGGCGTTGGTACCGCTGGGACTGTGATGGGTGGCGGTGCTAGTTCTGGGCAGGGTGCTGGAGAAGGACTCCCGCTTCGTCCGAGTCAAGCTCAGTCTGGTGCTTGAGGGCGTCGTGCGAGTACAAGGGAGACTAGATCAGCTCAGCTCAGCTAGTTGCTTGGCTGATCTAGCGATCTCGTACACGACCCCAGGAGCGAAAAAGGGTGTTACTTCGTGAAGGCTAGCTATACCTCGTCGGGAGGTGGGGATTGACAGCCGATGAAAGTTCCGTAGGGTTTTATGTGACGGATTCGGAATGGAAAGGAAAGGAGGATAGGATAGGATAGGATATCCGGGCTTTTCACCTTATACACTCACTCACTCGCTCACTCATTGGATAGTTATTTAGGATGGATTGAATTGATTGATTGATGACTCGATATCACTTGCCTTGGTTGGTTTTTAGTACGTTATTTGGATTGAGTAACTGGCGCCAGAATCATTGTATATCTACCCAGTGATGCTTAGGGCAGAGTAACTCGCTCTTATTGTACGATAGTACCCACCCGATCCTACTCTACCACTCAGAGACCCTTGACCTAGGAAAGAATAGCTACGTTTTCAGGTCAGCTTACTTCCACTCTGATTCGAGACCAAATGCCATGCTATATACTATGGATATCTTCTGTGTGGCCTCTTTTCTCAGATGGACTCCGAATAGTTGATGTTTCATATATGGGAGATAAACGTCCGCTCTTGGGCTGTTATTGGTCACCTAACTTTCCTCTGCTTCTCCTTTACACGACCACTTCTTTCCCTCTCCGCATATAGTATGCCGCCGTACCTTGTTGAAGTCACCTTCGATCTTTTGGTTTCTGGTATAAGCATTAGATTACCGTACACGCCTTGACTACTGTACCTAATCGTCTCCACGCACCGAACTAAAACGTGGTCCGATATAAGAATGTCCGCGGGACTTAGCTAGCATCTTACTTCCTATATCATAAATAAAACATTCTTACATCGAGCCCCAACTAGTATAGAAAAGCTCTTTTAAGGGCGTGGCTTCTTTGATTCTTCTAGGCTAGGATAGAATATTCTAGGATCGGTATTCTCGTTGTAAGAACGCACTATAAAACCGAATACACTCCCATAGCATCAGCGAAAATCGAATTGCGGACACAACCCACGTCCGTGAACGAACGAACGTATCATAACATAACAATCCCACGAAAGCAACGCACCGTCCCAACAAAACCAGAAACACGAATAAGTAATCACGATAACATACTCCACATATACCTCAAAATTGTCAGCATCGTGATGAGAAACTGATAACGGGAATGGTTGGAAAGCAAAAAGATGATGTACGAAAGCCCACTGCTAGATTCGAACTAGCGACCTAGAGATGAGTCGTGATGAGGGAACTGCAATCTCTCGCTCTAGCCCCTGAGCCAAGTGGGCTTCATTATCCACAACTCATTATCTTTTGATAATATAATCTTGGATCTGCGGCCTTTGCATGTCAAAATGCAATACTACAGTATATCACCCCTCGCCGCGGCCGGTCAGTATAGGGAACTAAATACGTAGGTAAACATCGCTAAAGCTATTTTATCATAGACTGATTGCAATAGGTGCAACGAACAGAGAAAGAGAGATTGATACTGTAACACGCTGGGGAGTAACATAGTGGAAGTACATAGCTAGCGAAGTCGATAGAAGAGGAGTAACAATAGGAAAGAAAGTAGGAGAATTGTAAACAAGACTTCAGCTAGATCTTGTTCTAGCTTTAGATGGAGTGTGGGCTGAAGAAATCGGTCAAAGTCAGAGAATCATATCGATCTATTTGTATTCGCATCGCATCACTCATGACGAACAACACTGGAGATACTAGCTCTGATCGGAGAGTAACTTAATAAGAAGACCCTACGTAACTAACAGCTCTGCAGCTCTTCACTCTACTTCCACATATCTGTATTCGCACTCGTATAACTCAGCTCATACGGAACCAAACTGATCAGGAAAGACCATATCCGTCTCTGGTCCGTCGTAGCCCTTTCGGAACCAGGTCCCAGCCGACACTGCTCCTCCGATGGCCTCTTCGCGCGTGACCTTCTTCTCTCCGCTCCCCCCTTCGTTGTTCGGCTTACCAGCCAGCTGACGGTTATTCAATCCCGCCGCAACGGTTCCTCCGGCAGGCATGGTCTGGATGGCGAACTTGATGCCGGCGATCTTATCGTTGGTTGCAATCTGCGCTTGCTGTAGACGGTACAGGATGGCGATCCGCGACAGGTACCAGCGTCCGTTGACCTCGCCCAGTTCGATGGTCGCTTGGGGTCGAACGAGCGTCCAGTTGAATACCTGGCCGGTGGCCATTACGACGGCGTTGCGCTCGTGTAGCTCGGCGGCCATGCGCGGCGGAAGGGCGGGATGGATCTCAGGTAGTGGAGTCTCCGGGTTGTATTGCTCGCTCGTCATGTTGTAAACGTCGCCTCGTAGCTGGATCGCCATCCTGGTCGCTCCGGGCTTGAACGCGTCTGTCTCCGGGTATTCCACAATCGCGTGGACCACCATCACGTCGCGACCCGGATTCGCGGCGTTGAGAAGACGCACTGGATCTCCCACCCAGAACTTCTCCGCTCCCACAAAGATCCCGTTCCAGAAGGTCTTGCCCTGGTCCTCGGAACGTCCTGGATGCGGCGCCTGCTTCTGCTGAAACACCGTGTACGTCTTCTCGACCGTAAAAGCGCCAATGACGCTGCCGTCGACGGCCATGTCCCCCTTTCCGAATCGTCCGGCTTTCACCTCCTCCCAGTTGATCTCGTGGAAGGCCTTTCCCACGAGCGCCTGGTGCTGGATCGGGTGCGCCTCGTACCCCAGCCACGGACGGATCTGGTCCTCGTTGTCGATGATGCGGACCTCCTCCTTGGCCCCCTGGTACGACAACGGCTGGATCAGGTAACGGGGTTTGTACTGCCCCGTTACCTGATCCGGCTGCATCTGCCGGTTGATGATGGTGCCGATCCAGACCAGACCGGGCGACCGGGTGAACCAAATCACCTCGCCGATGCGATAGGTGAAGAGGTTGCTATTGGCGTCCGCGCGCTGTTCCGCGGACAGGAGCACGGGCGTCATTGTGGGGACGACGACGGAGACGGGCATGGGCATGGGCACGTTGGCCGCCACCACCATGTCGATGTCGTCCGAGCTCGTCTCCTCCTCATCTTCATCCGTCTCGCCCTGGTTGGCCATCGCTTCGGCCTCCTCTGGGAACTCCTCTTTGAATTTCCTCTCGATCTCGGCTTGCTCCGCCTTGTACGCCGCCATGGCCTCAGCCGTGCCTTCCTCCGCAATCACCTCCTCGATATCTTCGGGGCAACACATGATGCACGCGCAATCGTTCGGGTCGACGCGGCCGTCCTTGATCGGGGGATTCGCCAGCCAGAACAGATGCGGTAAGAACTCATTGGGGCTGCTGTAACGGTTCTGGGGTCCGCCGGGATGGCCATACAGGAAGTAATCGCGACGCTGCTCCTTGGGGTCGTTTTGAGCGGGTAATGTTAATCTCTTGTTCCCTTCCTCATTATCGTCTTCATCACTACTTCCCTGATCATCGTCTTCGTCATCTTCGCCTGATTCCTCATCGTCGCTCTCATCATTGCTGGAGTCGGCGCTGGTTTCACCGCTGCTAGAATCGGCTTTGCTGCTTTGCTGTCCTTCAGCTGGCTCAGCCAGGCCTTCCGCAGCCTTACTTCCCTCATTCTTCACTCCACCAGAGTTAGCTTCACCCACTTTTCCATCAGCCACGTTGTGACCACCAATCTTTTCCTCATCCACACCCGTCACCTCACTGACGTCAATATCCGTCAACTCGTCTTCATACTTGATGACGTGTTCGTACAAGACGTAATTCTTGGGGAAATCCGTGAGGATATGCGGGTGCTCTGCTCTTGCCGTCAGCAACCGCGCCTCTACCGTCAACATCACTGGGTGGCCTGCCACTCCACATACCGAAAACCTGGCCTGGCTTCATCATCTGCGCCACCGACTCGGCCAACTGGGCCCGCCACATGAGGCTCATCTCATGGCTGAGGGGAAGTTCACGATAGTAGTCTTGTTGCCCGTTTGCATCGACGGTCGGAGTCAGTTGTTGATCCGTTGGTCGATTGCGCACCCTGACCGTCTGGCCGTTCTCGGTCACCAACTCTACCTCCGTTCGGCCATCCGACCAGGCTAAAGTCAACTTCCTCACCATGCCCACAGTCGAATTCGGCTGGTCGGCCATTTCGGCTATTTGTTGAAGTCAGCTCGAGTAACGTGAGGAGAATTGACTGATGATGATAATATGAGATTGGGGTTGAAGGTGATGATGGTCGAAACAAGTGATGAAGAGGAGAGCGGACAAAGTAGCCGGAGAGTGAGGGATGAAAGAAGAAGAGTGAAGCGGAAGAGGAAGAGCAAGCGGATTAAATAGAGAAAGAAGAAGGAAGATGCCATCCTCGAAGCCTCGGGGTCTGCCACATACCGTTGCTGGCTCCATGCAGAGGAGTATTGGTCCCATGCCCTCCGACGGTAGCTTGACCGCGAGGTCCTGCTTCGCCCGTGGCGCGGTTTCCTCGTCGAGCTTTAGATTTTCTTACTCCACCTTCGATTTCAGCTTTGAGGTATCTAACATCGACTTTTTGGCACTGGTTCTGGATTTCCAAGGCCTTGGCAGCGTGGACGAGATCCTCCGTCAATCGCATCGGTGGAGCGCGAGGAGCGCCAGTGGGCATCTCCGTCATTCGGTAAATAGTTTCTCCGTCCATTTCTGCACAGCCGACGCTAAGCGAGCTCGTCTGGATCACGTGGTGATAGTGGATGATTGGTGGATGCCGCAAAGGATAATTGAGTTTTGTGGTCACGTGGGTTGTGATGAAGACGGAGTTAGCGGAGGTTGGCGTACCCGTGCCCAAGGGGGATGCTGACTCATCCCCTCGATTGCAAGCTCTCGAGGCACTTACTTCGTAAGTGCCAGACACCCTAACGCAAATGTATAGCGCAACACAAAACTCATTTACAGGTGACTCGACAGCTAGGATATCTCGATGAACAGCCCTGAGATGCTCTGTCCATATGGTAAAATCCGTATGGAAGTTCCACTTCTTGATGCCTATATTTCTTTTTTGCCATATTATCATTTTTTTCCACTGTTTGTCCCAACCTCGTCGCTGTTTGGCTTCAGCTCGTGCTACGACAGCACGAGCTTTTTGAATGATTTCATTATCTTTTTTAGTAACCATATGACGCCCTTCACTGATAGTCAGTATGCCTCTTCTTTGTACTGTACGTTGTCCACGTTGCTGACGTCGCTTGCGTGCAGTTGCAGCTGTTTTGCGACAACGGAGATCTTCCCATGCAAGTTGACCAGCGTTGGCTTGAACCAATGATCTTCGAATAAAAGGAGCCAGCCGACGCCGAACAGGAGTGGGAACATCCAAGGCTTCCAAGTCTTCCGCTTGCGCCTGAAGGGTACGTACTGTGAGAGGCGTCGTTGGATTAATTGAGCGGTTGCTGGATGGGGTTGTTGGTCTTGTCGATTGAGGTTGATATTCAGTCTCTTTTTCTCGCAGCTGAGACAAAACCACAGATGGTTTAAATAGAAAGTACCCAGTGCGTGCAAAAGCCGATTTGATGGACGTTTCATAGAATGTACGTTGGCGTATGAATGTTAAAGCTGCAAGAAACTCCATCTTGCTGAAGTTCTCACATCCGGTCCGAGTAGCATTGTCGATTGCTTCAGCGTGCCAATGTTTATATGGCTGAAAAAGAACAACATCTAACGGCTGGCAAAGGTGCGTTGTATGAGGCAAAAGTGTGAGTTGTATGAAGTAAAAGTGTGAATGGCAGAATCTTCTTTTGATCGCAATACTGAAGAAATTCATAGGTGCAGTGTGAGCTGTAACCATCCAGCAACAGCAGACGGTAAGCACCACGAGTCTGCTTTGTTGTATGACGGTCGAAATGGCAAAGCCATTCAAAGCTCAGTTGGTCGTTGGCATATCCCGTTTTTGACACCGCAAGAAGACAGTCATCATCAAGATCGCTGTCTGCATACCAGCTTTGTTGATGTGTGACGCTTGATAGGATGATCATGTGTCATGAGCTGGCTAGCAAACGAAGCTCGAATGCTACTTTGTTTGCCTTTGTTCAGGCCAAACCTACTCAGCAAAGACTCTCTATGCTAGAATCTACTGGTTCTAGTGCCTGGAAACCTTTGGTCGGATTGGAATCTCCATCCATCAACTTGTCACTTGTTGCCTAGCAGTCAAGAGCTAGGTCAGCTAGCCAATCACACCTTGGCTAGCTGCTTTGTCAACTTTGTTACACATCCCCCTGGCCAGAGCTATGGTCAGGATAGAAGAACCAACATTTTAGACGCCCTGGAACGTTGCTCTTTCTTGGCAAGAGCCATGGTGCGGCCCCCTAACATGGTGTGCCTTGGTTGAGTCTGCCAATCAGCTATGAACACCTACTTCGTTTGCTTCATCTGATTAGGTCAACTTCCCTTTTGACATGGAATCAATGGTCTGGACTCTTGTTTTTGACTAATGGTTATCACGAGGTTGGTATCAGCCAGCCGAAGAACTGCCAAGCTCTAAGGCATTCCTGGCTCCTAGCCAATAGGAAGATGTTTTACTCCTGCTTCGTCTACTTCGTTAGTTCGTTTTGAGCTTGGAGTCTTTAGATGCTAGTCAAGAAGCTTCTGATTTTGAAGGAAGGCTCTTCAGGGACAATACCGAGGTCATGGAAAAGCCAAAGGCCGAGGCAAGAGGATGGAGCAGATGATTTTTATGTGTTATAGGTGGCAAGGTTGCTTCGTTTACTTCGTCAGGATGGTAAAGAAATATAGCATGGCTCAAGCCTCAGATGTGTATATAAGGGCTGCTTTGATGTTGTCCAGAGAGCCCAGCTTTGAACTCATTCAGTAGCCAAAACTTACCTTCGACTACTGGGTAGTAAAGTTGACAATTTGTTTGCTTCGTTCACTGCTGCTAGCTTTACTTTGTTTACTTTGTTTTTGACCTCTGAACCCTGGAATCTCTTGAAGAGGACTCGCCGCCCACAGGCCCGCTAAACAGTAACGACGCAGTCAACGCCTTACATCATGGGTGGCAAGACCGTTTCGCTGGCGCTAACGCTTTCAAGTACCGAGACAAGCTCACGATTGGTGGAGCTGGCAATAGTGGCAGGGCGGCGGTTGTCACGTGTAATGATCTATTGTCCTCGTCCCACACCAATCTGAAAGCCAGTCTCGTCCATATTGTAACAGTCTTCTTGCAGGATCCCGTAGCTTTCTATCACTTGGCGAAGTCTGTTGTACCAGTCCTCTAAAGGAGCTATCGCATGCGCTTTTTTTCTTTTGATATCTATGGTCTTTTGTTTGACAAGAGAATACTCAGGATGACGTGCCAGAAATTGTTCAGGCCATTTGCCACTAACAGTAGGTGAGGGTGTAGCTGTATTATGGTGGTTTTGACGTAGGATGGCATTGGCCGCATTGGTGAGTAGGGATCGCCGTAAGCCTACTCCAACGGCATCTAATCGATCGATATACTGACAAAGAGCATTTTCTTGCGTGATAGAAAGCTTTTGTCCTAAGATAGGTTGTTGATTGCGAGCAATTCGACCTTTGAGCCGAGCTCGAAGTCGATGGTAGGGGACATTAAATGTTTGGGCGACTATTGAAATTTTGGGATTATCCTCGCTGTTGTACGCGTCACATGCCCTTTCAATCCGGTCTTCAACATCTTGATATGTCTCAGCCATTTGGTGTTTCTGTTGTGACGTGTTGCGCTCAGATGGTGAGAAATAAATGATGGGTTTGCGTTGGGCTAGGCATTTGCGTTAGGGTGTCTGGCACTTACAAAGTAAGTGCCTCGAGAGCTTGCAATCGAGGGGATGAGTCAGCATCCCCCTTGGGCACGGGTACACAAGCACGCGGACCAAGAAATAAACCGGACGAGCGGACAGTGAGCGGCGCACCTCTCAATCAACGAATTACAATGGGCAAGCACTACACAACACCCCAGAAGGCCGAGATCTATGGGGCAATCAAGTTGGGAGCCGAGGGGAGGATGATAGCTGCTAGCAATCACTTTCATTGTGTTCTATCTAGATTCATCTATAGGAGTCTGTTGCTGCCGGTTACTGTTCGCTCGTCCGGTTTATTTTTTGATCCGCGTGACAAGATGGTGGGGATATAGCGGCGAGCAGTGCTGTTAGGGCAGCATCAGTCACATGACTGGTGTCTCTGCTGACTCAGCGGAGATCACGGGTAACCAACGCGTCGGCGCAAACCATGTCGTGGTCGCAATTCACACCGCGACGCGTTCACACGCATCAACATCCACCGAGGCACTCTCCATGATGGCACAGTCCATCACACGTAGATACACAGAAACCATAGCAATGGCTCCTAGACGTGATTCCGACTTCGTAGATTGCACTCGGCAACATCAATCTTGTCGTCAGTGCAATAGTAGGCTTCGTGACCAGGGCTTATTAGCTTCGCGCCTGCTATCGCAATCATGGCCCGAAATCGCAACTCAAAGACATCCCGGCAACAAGCCCGACGACGCCGTTTCTACATCGCCGTCCCTCATCTCTCCGTCCATGCCCGAGCACAGTATCTTGACGTCAGCGAGGACAATCTCGAACCCTCTTCTACTGCACTGTCAGCCTTTAACAGCGATCCTCTCCAGGACTATCGCGACATCATCCGAATTCCGCAGACCGCCGCGGAACGCTTAGGACTGATGGAGGCATCAACATGGGCCACCAGGGTAGGTCTCCACACTCACGACTCGCCTGTGATACATGGTGTACTTGAAGCCATCTAGCTGACCGTTCCAACAGCCTTCAGGACAGTCCGTGACCAGCCCAGGCGTGGGTCGACCGGCTGGTATGGGATCTACATCGGCCTCACCCTCTGGCCGTCGCATGACCACCGATGTCTTATTGAACTTATTTCGCCCTCAAGCGGTGCAGCGAGGCTCTCCTGCCGCGAGCAATGGAGTAGCGACACCTTTCACGGCTGCTTCAGGCTCTGCCGCCGTCGCGCCGTCGAGCGTGCAGCCGGCCTTGAAGCGCAAGATCTCCGTTGTCGAACTGGACGCCGATTCGGACCCAGTGCCGGGCCCTTCAGGTGTTAAATCGACAATTGAATTGCAGAATACGCCTGTCCTGGCATCGCCTCACGAGTTACAGTCGACGCGGCTCAGCCGTAATGATAGGATGGATGTCGACAGTGTGCAAAGCCCAGACTCTCCCGGTCAGGGTCGGACCGTCGGTGGGCACTCGCTGCGACAGCGGTCAATCCGACCCAAGCCATACCTGCAACAGGTCCGACGAGGCTCCAACGGGAAGGCGGTCACTAAGAAGAAGCTTAAAGATGAAGTCTTCTCGGATGCAATCGAGGGCGTAGGAGTTCCGAACTTGACAGCCCGTCAGGCCATTCGTCATACCATCGCGACGGAAACCGCCAAGAAGCGCGCCCGGTTTCTGATCGCCAAGAAGGACTACTTCCTTCCAGTGCTCCCAGAACAGAATTACGTGCAGAAGCTGTTAGATGCAGAGACGCAAGAGGATGAGCAGCTGGGGTCGTCGAGCGTCCAGGAAGGGATCGTTCCGTATGAGGAGCTAGAAGAGCAACCCAAAGGGTGAGTGTCCTAGTGAAATCTCTAGATGAAGGACATTGCTGAACGCATCAATCAGAGTCGTGGCTACCATGAAGCCCTATCAGCTGTCAGGACTGTCCTTCTTGCTCTATCTGTACCGCAATGGTGTCTCAGGTATTCTCGGAGACGAGATGGGCCTAGGCAAGACCCTGCAGACCCTGGCGCTGTTTCAGTATCTCAAAGAGCATGACCCGCCATCCGCCCGAGGTGCCGAAAAGCGGCCCTTCCTCGTCGTCTGTCCTTTGAGCGTGCTGAGCTCGTGGGCTGCCGAGGCTGCTCGCTGGACGCCCAATTTGAAGGTGGTGCGTTATCACGGCCCTGCGCAGGAACGAGAGCGTCTCAAGAAGGTCGTCGAAGGCATTAAAGATCGCTTCGGAAACGAGCTGGGGCCGGTTCATCACAACAAGAAGAGAAAGACTACTCGGACGAAGCATGGCGCGCCGCTGATCTCGCTCGATAGCGAATCGGACCCTGACAAGCAATCAGATGGCGCAGGGCCTGACCTCGTGGTCACCACCTACGAGACGTTTCAGTCGGAGCAGAACTGGTTTAATCGCGTCTTCGTCTGGCGCTATGTCGTGCTGGATGAAGGACACAAAATCAAGAACGATCTCTCGCAGGTCTCGATGGCGCTGCAACGGATGAAGGGCGAGTATCGGCTGATCTTGAGCGGGTCAGTATTGTTCCTTCTATTCTCGCCCATCTCTAGACGAGGAGATGATCTGATAAATATCACAGCACACCTCTCCAGAACAACATGACCGAACTCTGGGCGCTTCTTCACTGGCTGTATCCCGAGGTCTTCACGGTCAAGACGAGCGAAATGTTTCGCGCGGCCTTCGACCTGACCAAAGGTCAAGTCAATACATCCTTCATGGACGACGCTCGACGTCTACTCGAGCTGATCATGCTTCGACGGATGAAGAATAGTCCTTCGGTCAACCTCAAACTCCCACCGAAAGAGGAGGTCTTGCTCTACGTGCCGTTGACTCCCATGCAACGATACTGGTACAAGCGGCTCTTGACCCGGACCGACAAGGGGTTGCTCGAAGAGCTCTTCCAGAACGCCAAGAATAAAGAGCTGGAGGCTCTGAAGGTTGAGCAAGTGGAAGACGCTCTAGTAGCGGAGACGAAGAAGACGAGCCGCGAGGCGTCTGGATCGCAGGGAAGCAATGCCGATTCGTTGAAAGAGAATGGGAGCGGCAACCAGGAGAACGAAGATGAATGGGCCGAGACGAAAGCGATCCTCCAGCGGACGCGCGAGATGGAGAATCAAGACCAAGGGAAATCGCCTGCCTGGCAGAAGCTGATGAACCTGTTGATGCAGCTTCGCAAGGTCAGTTCGGCTACAAATCGTGCAGACATGAGTGAGCTGTGTTAACTCCCTATAGTGTTGCAATCATCCGTACATCCTACCTAACGCTCAGCCAGAGCCATATGAGCTGGGCGACCACACGGTGCGCGCTTCGGGGAAGTTCATCGTCCTGGACAAGCTCGTCTCGGAGATTGTGTTGAAACGCAAGGAGAAAGTTTTGTTCTTTTCCGGCTTCACGACGATGCTTGACCTTTGCGAAGAGCTCATGATGATGAAGAGCGAGGACGGGGCCAAGTTCAACTACGTGCGGCTGGATGGAAGCACAGGTCGCGCCCGACGGAACTTGGGCATTCGTCTGTTCAATACCAAAGAAGGTAGGTGGCGGTGATTACTCCTGTAGCAACTCGTCTCACTGACAGCCGGTAGACTATCAAGTGATGCTCATCTCGACACGAGCTGGTGGGCTGGGTCTGAACCTGGCCTCGGCGACCAAGGTGGTGATGCTTGATCAGTACGTCTGATGTCTTCATGACACCCGTCGAAGAAGACTGACTGAAGATAACCTACCAGGGATTGGAACCCGCAGGTGACTCTCCAGGCGGAAGCCCGTGCCCATCGCCTGGGACAGACCAAGCCCGTGATGGTGTACAAGCTCTGCACGCAGGGGACAGTAGAAGCGCAGATGATGCGCCGAATCCAGAAGAAGCTCTATCTCTCCGCCAAGGTATGCAGGTTCCGCCCTCATGATCCACCAGCAGCAGCACTGACGATGTCCAGGTCACCGAGTCCATCCGAGACGTGCATGCCGACGCCAGTTCCTCCCCGAAGAAGAAAAAGGGACGGAAACCTCAGGCCGACAATGACATGCCTCAGCTGGGCACCAGCGAGCTGATGTCCCTCGTCCGACGGGGTGCGCAGACGCTCGCCCATCCGGAGATTGACGTCAACGAGATGCTCAACTGGAACTGGGAGACGATGCTCGAGGAATGCAAAGAGAGCAGCGCCGTTCCGACAGATGACCCGCAGCCCGTGGAGGAGAAGCAGACAGAGGGATCTCCGGAAGATGAAGAACAGCGTTGGCTATCTAGCCTGGAACGTGTCGAGTGCGATGTCCTGAGCGGTAAGAAACACGCGCGTTACCAGAACTCGAAAAACGACGGAGATCTCTCGGCCGAACTCAACCGTGAAGACCGACGCGTGGGCAAGAACGTGACGGTCATGATCGACGGGTTTGCCATCAACAAGGAGAGTCTGAACTGCGCCGATTGGGAAGCCGTGCCCACGTTTGCTGGGAAAGATGCTCGACTGGCTGAACCCAAGCGGGAGAAGAAAGCCGAAATCCATAACCAGGATGTACGTCTTGATGCTCTTCCACCCCTAACTTCTTTCGTCTCTCCTTTCTCACCTCTTACTCCTAAGTATCATGGTTTTGCTCAGCTGACGTATCATTCCTGAAATAGCATTGTCAAGTCTGCTGGATCGGTGGCGAAATCATCTGCTGTGCTGGTTGTCCACGATCCTACCACTACGACTGTCTCGAAGACGAGGATACTAAAAAACGCAGCAAGGGGATGGCATTCTACTGCGCCCAGCACCAATGTTTCGATTGTGGCGCCAAGACGACGAACGCAGGCGGGATGATCTACCGCTGCCGCTGGTGCGAGAGGGGATACTGCGAGGATTGTCTCAACTGGGACAAGGTCCAGCTAATCGGGGAGACGTTGCCGGAGTTGTTGAGTCTGGACTTCGGGGCCATCGTCCAGGCTTATTACATCGTCTGTCCTAGCTGTACGGCTCATCAGGGCGAGGATCCCAAGGTGAAGAAGTGGTGTGAGCGCAAGACAGCACAGTTTGAGAAAGACTTGAAGGAGAAGATGGGTATTGATGGTGAGGATGAGGTTGGTCTTGATGATGAGGTGGAGGATAATGAAGTGGACACGCTGGGACTGAATGGCGAGATGGGGAAGGCAAAGAGAGAGGGAACGAGTATTTCGTCCGCTGGTGGTCTTATGGGGGAGCGAATGGACAAGGAACGTGCCAGTCAGGCGGCTTCATTGACGGATGCAGCTACGGTGGAGGAATCGAGTCTGTCGACCCCCGCCGTGGACTTTGCGGTCGAGGGATTCGAGCCGGTGGAAGAAGAGAAAGGTGAATGAAGAGGTCTCTTCTTCGTATCGTCTGTTCGAGCGAGTAGGTCGTGGTTAGGCTTTTAATTGAGGAGAGCGGATACCCGTGTGGATGATGGGGTTCGATGGTTCGTCGTCGCAGTTCTAGACTTCTCGGGAGAAAGGTAGCGTTAGTCTTCCTCTAGAGCTAGAAGTCGAGAAGAACCCGTTAGTTCCTAGTGCGTCTTTCTTGTTCTCAATTCCCAGCTTGTGATCTCTCCGCCTTTGTATCCCATAGTCCGTGTCTGCTCATCAAAATATAGTCCGGGTTTCTAGAGTCTCTAATAATCCCGCATATATCCTCGCTCGCCGTTTCCAGTCTGAAATAGCAAACAAAGGTTCTCCTTGACCCTGAACTATGGTCGTCTTTATCTTTATCTTTATCTTTCAGTTAATGGGCCGGAGAGTCACGCGAGTGACAGAATAAACGGGACAGCTCAGCAGTAACTGCTTCATCATCCTTGCGACGAAAGGGAGCTTCGTCATCATTACAGCGAAGGAACCTTTGCCACTCTTATGACGAACGACTTAATCTTCGTCGCAATGATGATGATACCTTTATCGCAAGGATGGTGAAGCTCCCTTTCGTCGTGAGGACGATGATGATATCTTCGCAAGTAAATATGAAGCGGTTGCTGCTGAGCTGTCCCGTTTATTTTGTCACCCATGTGAGAGTCTAGTGGGCAACTCGACTGGTCGGATATGCTGTATACATCGACCCTCTTCTAACCCCTACAGGTTGCCCTGCTATCGGCTAGCGTACGCGCGCCTTAAGTATACGAAGCTCTCAACCCGTCTATCTTTGACCAAAACACGAATTTACGACAAGGACAAGGACAGCCAAGGAAAAGATGTTGCCTATCTACAGGTCTTATCCAATGTCTCCACCACGCCCGCTGCCAAAGGACACGAAAAGAGCCACTGCTACCCCCACGGAACAAGGGCCATCAATGGGACATGGGCAAACGTACGAAAGAATCAGGGCGCTCTGGGTCCGCGGCTACAGTATATAGGTCCCAGATCGTCCGCGCCGCAGACGTGAGCGCTCCTGGCATTCACTGGGGGCCTTATGACAAGGATCATCAATCATTCCGTCAAGATGTTCCTCCTACGGTACTCCATCCTGCTCGCATGGTCCTCCACGCTCAGCGGCGCGTG
>QQTW01001438.1_pt1 | contig 16667 bp, 19 predicted proteins | sample 1904831 | NCBI WGS metagenome assembly QQTW01 (sample SAMN09435610, study PRJNA476489) | Subsurface metagenome, whole genome shotgun sequencing project. | reverse complement strand
CATTAACACCGAGAAAGCATTGGGATTGCGGGTGTTAAGAGTCTCTCCTTTATCCTGTTCAAATAATGACAATGACATAAACTTTCTGCCGGCGTCCGCCAGGTCCAGCGAGTTGATATAATGAAGATTTCAGCCGCAAGCGTTGGAGCGCGTAAGGCGAAAACACTAGAAAGGACACAGGAGACTATAGTTTACGGATAATACTTGGCCGTATTGTATTTGCGCTATCATATATCGTCCGCCTGGGGCCGAAGTCGGGATGTCTATTGAAGTTCAATTCATTGGGATCTTGAAGCTCGCACTGCACGTCAACCCTCGTCGTGAACATTAACACCGAGAATTTCCATCAACCTCAAACATGTCTGAATCCTTGACTGGGTGCGTATCCTCATTACGCACAAGCATGCAGCTGCTCGAATCCTCTATATCGATACTGGCCTCCGGCATCGATGACTACCCACGCCTATCGAAAGTGCTTCAGACCACTCGAGTGGGTTTTATGAAGCATCACTCCTTATCCGACCACATGCTGAGAACGTGCTAGCATTTCGAGCTTGTGTCAGAGTCCGACCTGCACAGCGCACAATCGGCTCTGCTGTCTGAGATACAACCAGAAGTCGAATCACTCCTGAACCGCGTCTCCAATTACCTGGACAAACTCGAGCGCCGTGAACAGTCCCTTATCGCCAAGTGTGATCTGCAAGGAGGTCGGTTGTCCCAAGGCGGAGGCTCGTCGTCACGACAGAATCGAGCGAAGCAGGGCAGTCATGCGCGCAGTAAAGCGTCAGTCGGTGCAGCCGCTTCGCTGGAGGAGCTCAAGGTGAAGCAGCTTCGGCAGAAGAAGGATAGATTGAGCTACGCGGTGGATCGTCTTACGCTGCAGGCTCAGCAGAAAGAACGGCAGCTGCGAATGAGTATGGCGGGGCAGTAAAAGGGCATTTGCATTTGGAGTAATGGCGCTTGAAGATACCCTGGCTAAACTTGCTGTGGCAGCATGGTGGCACCTATTTATGCTACTGTCATTCAGAACTCTGTTGGGACCGAAGGCTGCTGCTGTGGGAGAGTCACTTCTTAGGCCGCACATTTGCCTGAGAATATTGACTCCATCCTGCAAAATCATGCTGGTCTGTGACATATAGACTCGCACTCACTGCAAGTGAGCAATCCTCGGTCATAGTCCCCTTAGCATGTTCCTTGCAAGTTTCTTCTGCTCCTCGATGCCCAACCCTCGGTCATCAACCTCTTTCACCGTCCGTCCCACAGCAAGTGTGGTTTTCACACTCCCACTGTCGACCCAAAGCCGGCCATTCCGCCCGACCGCAATTTCAAAGGGGATCTTCTCAGCAAGCTCGTCCAGCACAACGAGCCCCTGTTCCTTCATGTTGGTGCTCAGCAGTCTGCGAGCCATACCCAGGCTTATATCGAAGAGCATGCCGCCTTTCAACGGCCCCAATCCCTCTGCCTTCCCTGTAGACGGCTGCACGCACTCGAGCTCCGGGTCCATGTACCTATCGGCAAGCGTAACGCGCGCGTAGACGAGGCTGCCGGGTAGAAGGACTGGTCGAGTCTTCTTGGTAGCTCCTTCGAATGCGAGCTGTGCAAGTGTAGCGAAGGGTGAGTGCGGCGTTATAGAGCAATGGTAGTAATCCACCGAGGAGTGATGGACTGTCGCAATTATAAGATCTCCCAGGGTAGGAATATACTACAATAATAAGTCAGCTAGCTGAGAATGTTATGACTTTGCGCCCGAACCTACCCTGCCGCCATTGTTCTCAACCCATATCGCTTTCTTCCTGCTGTCAATATGAAGTTCGCCCGCTACAACAGCTTTGATCGTCGCGGGAGGGACATGGCGAAGGCCCGGGCCAAGGGTGAGCGCCTTGTTAGGATTCTGCGACGAGGGTATCTTTTCCTGAGGTATCTCGTCGCCAGGCAGAACAATCCCTTCCACCTGCATAATCCACCTTGTTGTAGGGAAATAGAAGGTTGATGAGGGCGCAACCGCTTGAAGCTTGGGCGAGTTGCGATATCCGACGTTTATCCGAGTCTCATCCTCATCTTGATTTTTTTTTGGACAAGCTCATGCACATTGCCACAACTGCTCAATGCATGTACACGCTTAAAGATCAAGACACTGTAAGAAGCTCTCAAGTACAATACTGGACCTGTGAGCAGGTGACTAGGGTGAAGCTGTCGCTCATCATTGTCTCGCAAAATGAGCGATGATGAAGGTTCGGCGCAACGGGTCGCTATAGGAATATCCTTCGGGAATTCAAACAGCTCAATTGCCTACACGACTGGAGTAAGCCAAGCATAGCCATTTCAATCATTAATTGATACAATGGTCACTGACTCGAAACCTATAGGACGGCAAGGCGGAGGTCATAGCCAACGAAGAGGGCGGTCTGTTGTGCCTTCTTTTACCTAGAACGATGCAATGCTGATTTCGATTAGATCGACAAATACCTTCAGTTCTATCATATGTCGAAGGGGAGCAATTTCAAGGCACCCAAGCAAAGTATCAGCTCGTACGAAATCCCAGGAATACCGTTGCGTATTTTCGAGACTTCCTTGGACAAACGTTCGTGTTATATGCACACACCGACCTGATTTGCCCACTGCTGACCATTTATTTGTAGCTTCGAGTCAATAGATCCGTCGCCATGTCACGCGTCCGCACATCCACAGGAGAAGGACTCAACGGTGGTATTCTCCGTTCCAGACACGTCTTCAGAGGAACCCACCAGCATCCCGGTCTCGGAGATCACGACTAGGCACCTGCGCAGGCTGGTGGGCTCAGCTAGCGACTTTCTCGGCACAGATGTCAACGCGGCCGTGATGACTGTGCCGACAAACTTCTCCGACGCTCAAAAGAATGCTTTGAGCGGCGCAGCGAAACAGGCCGGCATCGAGGTTCTCCAATTCATCCATGAGCCGGTAGCGGCGTTGTTGGCATATGACGCTCGGCCCGAAGCCGTTCTTGCCGACAAGATAGTGGTGGTCGCCGACTTAGGTGGTACACGCTCTGATGTTGCTGTCATAGCATCTCGAGGAGGGATGTACACTATCCTTGCCACTGCACACGACTACGAGTTCAGCGGATCCAAGTTGGATGACGTCCTGTTAGACTATTTCGCAAAGGAGTTCATCAAGAAGCACAAGACAGATCCCCGCGAGAATGAAAAGAGTCTCGCAAAGTTGAAACTCGAGGCCGAATCCACGAAAAAAGCCTTGAGCTTAGGCGCTTCTGCCAGTTTCAGCGTGGAGAGCCTTGCCAACGGCATCGACTTCACTGCGACCATCAATCGTACGCGTTACGAGCTTCTAGCCTCCAAGGTGTTCGCAGGATTCACACGCTTGATCAAACATGCGGTGGAAAAGGCCGAACTCGATGTCTTGGACGTCGACGAAATCATACTGTCCGGGGGGACCTCGCACACCCCGAAGATAGCCAGTAATCTACAATACGCTTTCCCACCTACAACAACCGTTGTCGCGCCTTCCACGTCTCCAACCGCAATAAATCCCTCCGAGTTGAACGCACGCGGTGCCGCCATTCAGGCAAGTCTGGTTCAAGAGTTCGAAACGGAAGACATCGTGCAGAGTACGCATCCAATGGTTACAGTCACACCGCACCTGACACATGCGGTTGGCGTGCTCTGCATTTCGGGCGAGGAATCGCACGGTGTTTTCAAGCCGCTCATCGCCGTGGATACAGCTGTCCCAGTGAGACGGACGGCGCAATTTGCAGTGCCGAAAGAAGGCGGCGACGTATTGATCAAGCTCTGCGAAGGCATAAGAGACATTAAGATATCAAAGCCAGATTCAAAGAGCAAAGCAGATGCGAAGACCAATGGCACGAAGCATAAAGACGACGAAGATGAAGATGACAACGAAGACGAAGACGATGATATAGACGACGACGAGCAAGAAACCCGGGAACGGATATGGAAGCCTGGCAAAACGCTTGCGGAGGCTGCTATGCGCGGGGTCAAAAAGGGAGGGAAGGTCGAAGTGCAAGTCAACGTCGGTGCGGATTTGAGTATGCAGGTCGTTCTGCGGGAGGTGGGCGGCAAGGGCGGTGTTCGAGGAAGCGTAGAAAGACCTGGAGTTGTAGAGAAAGAGAGCTCGTGATCATCTTTTACGAATGGTGCTTTCTGAGTCCACAATGGCTTGACAGGGGAAAAGAGCGTCGAGCGTCGAGAGTGCATTGGGTGGGTTATAGACGAGTTGTTAAGATTCTCTAGACATTGGGTTTGACATTGGGATGAGGGTCTTGTTGACGGCTCTCCAGCGGTTAAGATGTCTCATTCAGTATCTATAAAACCCAAAGACTTGTTCGTCTTCTAAAGTGCCAAGTGACGCCACAGCTATCGCATTATCGCCCTTCCAGAGTCGGCGGGACCGTCTCAGACTGATCTTCAGGCTGCTCGCGACTTTGCATGTACCAGTCGCTTGATCCTACATCTTCCCGAATGCGTAGCCTCCTCTGGTAGGGGAATATGTAGTGACAGCCTGCATATAGCTAATGTGCGTTTCTTTCATTCGCTCGGAACAATATCCATAGCCTCCATGGTAAGATGATTCGCAACCTCGAGGGCCCCATGGTGACTCACCACTTACCAAACCGGTCATTGTGACATGCTTAAATCCATTGGCATGTCTGAGATGATCGAAGCTCAGCTTCAGCTTGACCGAAACTCTTGTCTGATGCTTCAGTTGTACTGATGGGTACTAACGCATAGAAATCGCAAGCTGGAGGACACTAGCATGCCGCACTTGGACTTCCGGCAATGCTGCTTCGTTTTTGTCGTTCTCGTCATTCAGGGTGTCAAAGATATTGGTGAATGTTTTGTCAGTTCCTGGGTCTGTAGCAGTGCTTGTCCCATTTGGTTCTTTCATCACAATGTCGTCGATAGCATCCACACTGCTGGTGACAATTCGAACCTGATAGTCCGGTTTCTGTTGAAAGAAGAGGGCAAGGTTGAGCCCCTTTTCAATCGCCTTTCCAGTTGCTTTCACGTAAACTTCCTCGTGCGATCTCTCTATGCGGGGCGTGGCAGAGGTCGGCTTTGGGTACGCCTTGCGGCCGCGCCCATCCCTGGCGCTTTGCTCTTCCCTCCTCTCCGCATGCTTCAGCAAGCTCTGCACGCGCTTCACGGCAGCCACGAACGGTGTCTTCGAGCTGATGTATACGCATTTGTCGGCTTTTTTGCTTGCATATGGGCTGGGTATCGCAGAACGTAATAAAGGGCGCTTCTTGACCTTTGCGTCTACGTAACATCAGCATTGTCACTGTATAGGCGCACTACGGGTTGAGCCATATGAGACACTTACATTCTGGAAGCCTAGGAAGCTTCTCTACAGGTGTTTTCTGCATAGATTACGGAGCCTCAGGTTATCGAGTTCGTGATTCAGTACGGAGTATGTTGTTCATGAACCTCACGCGGTCCGTGCATGAGCTTCTTCCGGAGTTTGCGGCCTTAACCTGATGTTTGCGATGTGGGTTCTCAGCTTCAGTGAGAAGCAAAAACTATGAAGCTCGCCCTTTACAAGTTTCCAGGCTTAATATCATATCGGGAGGCCTCAAAACTGCAGCAGCGACTCGTCAGAGAGTTTCTCTCTTACAAAGAGGATCCGTCCAAGCATGCCAAACAGCCTGACCCGGCCATTATTACGGCTCAGTTCTTCCCGATCTACACTTGCGGACGAAGAGAAATTGGGACGGTAACTCCCGAGCACGAGCGATTCCTTCGAGCGGATGGTCGAGCCGATTTCTTCGAAGCGGAGCGAGGCGGTCAGACTACGTTTCATGGGCCTGGTCAGATGGTGGCATATCCGATCATCGACCTTAGACGCCATGGCCTCTCGGTTCGGTCGTACGTTTCTCTACTGGAGGAAGTGACGATAAAGACCTGTGGTCTCTACAACGTCAATGCCGTTACCACGGAACATCCCGGTGTTTGGACGTCGCCGGAAAAGAAGATTGCTTCTCTGGGTATACATTTGAGACGAAACATCACCAGCCACGGGATCGCCCTCAATGTAAACACTGATCTGGCATGGTTCGACCGCATTGTTGCCTGCGGATTGGAAGGAAAGAAGACGACTAGCTTGGAAGCGGAGGGCGTTGAAGGACGAGGCGTGGAGGAGGTTACTGATACCTTCGTCAACCTTTTCGCACGCGAACTCAATGCCGATGGAATTTACATGCCGGCGACATGATCGAGCTGCAAATCTTGGTATGTAAAGCGATTTTCTTTGCTCTCTGCCTGGCCATTTATTCTTCTTGAGGATCACGCGTGGTGAGCCCACGAGGAAACATTGCAATATCAGTCTTGTGTCCCTTCATCCCGGGGATCCGGTTCTCGGAGCTTGCGTCCAATTCCGACTGCTTTCCTGAAGGGAACAGTGGATACAGAGGTTGTTCTGAATCTGCATTCTATTCTTCCTCTGCTTTCAACGTTGGGAAAAGTTGCTCAAGCGTGAGGCGCACAATCTGTTCCGTTATAGACCTCAACTCCAATTCTTCATAATGGAAGACGTTCCAACTAGACCTCTTGTACCCGGCACTCAAGTAACTTAGCAATATATTAGGAGATTTGCCAGTTTTAGAGGCATACGGCTCTCGAACCTCAAGCTGACCATGATCGCAGATACGGGATGAGCCCATTTCCAAGAATTTGCCGCGTCACAAGGCGAAAGCTGAGTATGTCTCTTAGCAAAGAAGGTGAAACCCCTTCTGCGTCGTTCCAATGATATGCGGGTTCCTCAGCCCACAGCGAGGGCACGAAAGCCCAACTCCACCGACAAGAAAGCTTTCCCGTGGAAACACAACCTGCAAGAGGTAAATTGCAATTGTTCCTGTTGTCTCGATCTTGACTAAAAGATATAGTGCGGATACTTCGGAACATCAACGAGAACGATATCAACAACAGCGTAGGCGCCCAGGCTTCCGCGTTGGGAGGCCCCCGATCAATGCACACTCGAGCAACCTCTAAAGGATGGTTGGGGTTGTCACATCGAAGCGCATGTAGGGCCTAGACGGTCAGCCCTACTACGCTGAGCTATGGATAGAGCTCTGGCGGCTCGTGGCGTTACAGTGTCTCGGCTGGAAAGAGTCCACAGACAACATCTGGTTCGATGCCTACGTCATCCATGTCAACAAGCTTGAAATGGTCATCACCAGTGCAAGTAAGTATCATGGTGCTTGTTTCTGTTACACAGCTGAATTTCTGAGGAACTCGAAAAGCAGAAAAAGACCATGAAGCAACTGCGGCAATAGCCGGCGAATGTTTCTGGGTCCGAACGGTCGCTGCATCCATAGTCAGAACACTAATCCACGCTTTCGTGTTCTTCTTGAGTACAAGCATGAACTCTGAGCGTCTCAGTTTCGAGACTTTTGGTCCGGAAAACATATTGTTCCTCGCACATGACTGTCTCGTACAGCGCATAAGGAGTTTATGCCTTTGAAACCTGTCTCAAGCTTTAGCTATTTCAATTGAGTCAGGCCCGCTGAATGCGTTGAAAGTTCCTCGCTGGGAAGTCCAATGTGTTCCCCATAGTACGCACGATCGACAGGTATGCTCCACAAAGATGGATTCCGAGTGGCTAGTAAAATGGGGTTTTAGCTTGGAGAGTGAAGAAGAGTTCGGTATCGAGCCTGCGGTTCCGTGGTATAGCACATATCGCCAAGCAAATAATATGCTGCGGCATGTGTTTTTCGACTATATGTCGAGTTTATGCAATGCCTCTGTAGGTCCCGTCCATAGTCTGTATCTTTCAACCTTGGTAAAACGAGGGGGATTCGGCCTCGCGAGCAATCGCTTCGTCAATCCGGTCCATGGTTAGGGGTGGAGAACGCGCACTCTTCCAAAAGGTCCGTAAGCAATTGATCCAGAAATTCTATGTGTCCATGTGCTTGTTATAAGTACACTGCCTTCTCCCATACCTCCGCTTGAGGTCTTCCATCGTCAGCACCTCAAACCCGACTTCACAAATATCTCACTGAAAAACGTCTACTCATCAACGAAAGCCACTCACACCAACAGCTCTCACACCAACAGCTCCCCCCCATCAAATATCCGTACCAAAGCCATGTCTCTCATCCCCCGCCACATTGAGATCGACCCCGCCCTCGCTGCATCGCGGCGATATGAGGCAGTAGACATTCAGACCGAGCTGATACACTTCGGAATCTGCTTCGGCATTTTCTTCACCCGTAGGGCACTTCCTTCTGCCTCAGAGTACATATGCTGTCTGTTGCTGACGCGTCGTGTTCTAGTTGCGATGGCCACGTCATTGCTCCTCAGCTGGTACACTCGCAAGGTCGTGCTGGGGCCCAAGGATGAGGCGATGTAAGCTTGCGGCCGCTGAGCGTGGGGATGGAGAAGGTCTGTGATTTGTGGGCGGTGGCCAGGAGGTCCTGGTCGGTGTCGGTGGTGTTGAGGTGATGAGTGTTGGTCTGCCGATCGCTTGGGTGTGCTGCTGCTCAGGCTGGCTTTGTGAGATGCTTGGGTTAGAGAGCGCTGAGAAACTGTGTCGAGCTGCTGTCGAGTCGCCAACTTTCTAGGTTTGAATGCTTCATCTCCTGTGATGGAGTTGAAACCGGCTCTGGGCCGTGTCGATCATCGTTTGAAGGCTCTTTGTCCCAAAACATGGAGACGTTTTCACCACTCGCATATTCCTTGACAAATGTAGAAATATGACGGTACATCAGCATGCTAAGAATCTTCAAGCTCTTTGCACATTGATTACTCTATTTCAGAGGCAACTTGCCCAAGATCCTGGCATCCAGATGTCCGTCTCGCTTCAAATGTCTTCAACTGTCCCATGCTCTTCACCGCATACCCATACCTCCAGTCATCCTCCAATTCCAGCATCTCCTGTCAGAAACTCTGGAGCGAATGAAGCTGTCTAATACATCTATGTCGTTTCGTGAAAGAGGAGACCCTAGGTTGCCACGCCCTGCTATCACTCTTCCGCGAGCGAGCATGCGCTAATGGTTGAATGAAGGGTTTGTATATGATCTCAAGCGGCTACAGCGCTTTCCTGAAGCAGTGCCGCGTGTTTTTGCACGCATCACAGCAGGGACGTTAGTAGATATATGTGATATGTCATGGAGCAACGGTGAGGTTCACAGGCATTTTGTATGTTGCAAGTTGCCGTGCAGGATCGGATCAAAGTGATCAGCGTTTCCGCACGGAAATAGCAATGTCGTTGACCACTTCAGGAATCAGGATTACACCACAAAGATGCCGCTTTCCTATGCCTCTAAAGCCTGGTATATCAGACACACCCACAGTTTACGACTTCATCAAGCACCATCATCAAGGACCCAAGGCATTCTCAAATTATACCTGTTCACTAAGCAACGGCGGGAAGCACTATCGAATTAGCCAAGCCAAAGGCCCAAGTACCACCGCAAAGCCTTCGTGATGCCTCTCGCCAAATGACCAGCGCGTGTCTGCTCCTGCTCCCACTCTGTGCGTGCAGCTCAAGCCTCACGCATCCACTCCTTCGCTTTCACAGGAGGCGGGTTTCGAAACCACACCACTGCTGATCATCTGCCATGCTGCTACCCTGCCCCGATCTCCGCGTTCCTCTGCTCTTCGTCTCATGTCCATCGCCAAAGTTCAATTTAACGCAGTCTGTCGCTTCTCATCTCTCCTCACCATCAACCCCGGACGTGCTGTGCCATTCTTCGTGCAATTTGTGAGTGACCAGATTAACTCATTCGGAGAGAGAGCGTTCGCAAAATCAAAAAAGGGGGAAGTGTCGAAAGACAAAAAAGGAGTCGTGCGTGAACGAAAATAAAATCTGATTGGGAAATTGTGCCGAGGGGGTTTTCAGAAGAGAGAACGACTCGTAATTGCATGTCTGTGTGCCGTAGTAGCTTGATAGTTGAGTGACGTTCAAAGTCGATTGGGAAGATCGGCTCTGAACGAATGTCATTGACTCCAACGGCCCTCTTCCAGAAATTCGGCGTAAACTGAGCTGCCGTGACAATGCCACCAATGAAGTTTTGTCTTGATTTGAAGGTGGCTTTGTTGATTTCACGCCAGCTCAGAGTCCTGACCTGGGAATATCATGCTTTATGAACGGGCATTCAATCTAAGATATTGCTTAGCCACCGTTGCTCGCCTACGATCATCCAAAATCTTGTCGTCCTAAACAGGCGAAACCTTAGAACTTGTGCTGGTGGCGTAGGTGCGAATCGGTGGGTGTAATGAAAGAGGGAACAGGGAACAGGTGTACCGAGTGCGAGTCGAATACCGTCAGCCGTCCAAGCAGAGCGAGGACGGCAATGCTGCGTTTCCCACTTGTTGACTGTGAAAACTGATGAAACAGCGTCGTGTCAAGGCGGCCTTCGCTGTGCGAGACCGTCTCGCTCGACGCTGCTTCAAGCACCAACGAGATTGATCAGTAGCCGGACTGGTGGGAGTAATCTCCTCCACCACCGCCACGCTTAGAGGAACGAAGTTGCCTGTGGTTCGAGGTTCGGATCAGCAACAAACGTCTAACCCGCCCCCCGCGACAAGCGTCATCGAACACTAACGCAGAGGAGAAGTGTCCCTTACAAGGATCAGATTTCATGAAACTCACATTCCAGTGCCTTCCTGGCGTCCGTTGGCGGGGCCTCGGCGCTTATCGGTAGTCGCTCCGGCTCCAGACTGGCCCGCGGTTGCAGCGTTGGTGGCGTTGCCGTGACGGCCTCGACCGGTCTTCTCCTCCGTCTCCTCCGCCTGGGCCTGGTTGCCGGCAGCTTGGGCGATGGCCTGAGCGTTCTTCTGGTACTTGTAGACGGTCCAGTCGAAGACGTAGTCGTACTGGAACCCTTCACGCACAAAGAGGTCCCGGAAGATCTTGCGCAGGTACGAGTAGTCCGGCTTGTCGTCGAATCGAAGGGAACGCGTGTAGTTGAGATAGATGGCGAACTCGTTGGGAAATCCGCGGCAGAGCACTTCGGTGGGAGTCGTCATCTTCTTTTCCATGATCCTGTCGTACTTCTGTTTCTTCGTGGCAGCCTTCAGTCCTTGCCAAGGGAGGGAACCGCGGCAGAAGTAGAGCATGACGTATCCGAGGGACTCCATGTCATCACGGCGGGACTGTTCTGCAAGAATGTTAGGGGATGAAGTGAAAATCCAACCTTGGACAGTGTCTTACCAACTCCTAAATGCGTGTTGATACTGGCATAGCGGGCCGTTCCGGTAAGGTTCTTGTTTTCACGGTAAGGGATGTGGAAGTGGGTCTTGGGGTCACGGTACTTCTTTGCGAGACCAAAGTCGATGACGTTGACCTGGTTGCCGCGTTTTCCAATGCCCATGAGGAAGTTGTCCGGCTTGATGTCGCGGTGGATGAAGGACTTGGCATGAATGTACTCGATCCGGGAGATGAGCTGATCGGCAAGCAGCAAGACGGTCTTGAGAGAGAACTTGCGGTTGCAGAAGTTGAACAGATCCTCCAAGCTTGGGCCCAGGAGATCCAGGACCATGGCGTTGTAGTCACATTCGGTGCCGTACCAGCGTACAAAGGGGATTCCAACTCCTCCGGCCAAAGACTTGTAGACCCGAGCCTCATATTCCAACTGAGGATGCTTCGCCTTGACGCTCTCGAGCTTGATGGCGATTTCTTCTCCGGAGATGATGTTGGTGCCTAGCGAGAAAGCATTAGCACCCATGGTCTGAAGTGTGAGTCTCTTCAGCGTGGCGATGCATACCAAGATAGATGTCTCCGAAGCTGCCGCTGCCGATCTTCCGGCCGATGCGGTACTTATTACCGACGCGTAAATCCTGTACAGCCCAGTCAGCGAACCACTTCATGTCTGGTGACAGAGAAGCCAGCAGGAGCACGAGTCTCCAACTTCAAGAGAATAAGACACTGAGGGCCTCTCACCATTGTCGTCATGACGAACTGATTATCTTGTGAACCAAGTCACTACTGATAGGTGGGTGAGTGTTGTGCGGGGAAAATGGCATCCGCTGTGGAGCCTGAGCGGAGACGAGGCTGAATTAGCAAGCTTTGCTAGCAAGGCGGTGAGCGGAAGGCCTAGGTTTGCCCAAAGTCCGAAGATCAAAGTGAAAAAGAGGATCTTCCGAATATCCACCACCAAATAAACCAGATGGGCTTCTGAGCAAGGGATTGTCCGGGGGGGTGGATATGGTAAGGGCGAAAGCAACATACCTATCGTGGTTGCTGCTCGGCTGATGTCTGGAGATGAGGCGAGACGAGGAATGCCGACCGTGAGGTAGGCGCCCGGACTGAGCTGCAAAACCGGAAACGAAGCAAAAATTAGGAGTAAGTCGAAGTGCTGAAGCTGAAGCAGCTCTGGAGAAGAGCCAGATCAGCCGAAGGAAGAGAAGCTCGCGGATTCCGAGGGCGAGCGGAGGAGGGAGGGTGTTGTGCGTGAGGTTGAGGTTGAGGTTGAGAGATTTACCCACGAAGCAGGGAAGAGAGTAGGCGAGGGAGAAGAGCGTCTCTCGCTGAGTGAGAAATAGAGGAAACGCTCAGACGCCTGGGCAAAGGGGAGAGAATGAAGGCAGACGGCACCTTGCCTGTTCGGGACAGGTACCGAGGTACCCGGTACACCTGGCAGGTGCTCTGTTACACGTCCACTTTCGTTTATTATCAAATCTCACCGGCTAATTGCTGTGTTTACCAATCTCTGCCTTTCCCGTTCCATGAGCCAGCTGCCCAACTCACAGCTCACGAATCAACAGTGAGCAATGGCTGCGGTGGCTTGATTGCAAGCAGTGTCATAGACCCTGTGCGGTACATATGGAAGAGGCCCCCGGGGTCCGAAGAACAGCTCTATATATGGAACTTTATAAATCAGGCAGTACTAGGGAGTACCGGTTACGATCAAGATCAAGACTACTTCCTACAGTACATGCTTGGCAACCTCTTAAGGTGACAAGCCTGGAAGCCTGGAAGCCTGGAAGGCAAATACAATGCAGCTTTGCGCCCTATATCTGATACGGTGATCGTGGTTCGCGCCCGCCACACCGGTAAGGATAACGTGCATCGGACTCTAGAGGGTTGAATCCTCTCATCTGTACCGTTCCCTTTCAGTAAAATATTCTGAACCAGTCCTTGATGGCGACGGAGCTTTATTCCAGAACATGCTCTGAATGACACGAGCAGGTCAAAACGGTAAGGCGACTTGTGCAATGCCTGCCCAACGCTTGGCCAATCGATTTCTACAAACGCGGCTACAGCAAGGCTTGAAGAAAACGCATGCGCAAGCCAGCCTTCCCGAGATACTGGGAGCGGTGCGGAGTACATAGCTTCCAGCCCTCTGCTCCAACAAGGGTCAGAGCTCTTCATCCAGCCCTCATGATGCGCAGCTTATTCCACAGTACGGTCTCGTCATACATCACCAAGCCACCAGCTGCGATCCGCCATATCCAGAGTCCTTCCATCACCTCCCAACACGGTAGCAATTGATCATCGCCCTTTGAGTGCAAGCCACGTGGCCCGCAGTCATCTGTGGGATGATTGCTCCAACGACGAGCCTTATCACCATGCATGTCATCGCAATCGGGCACCCCAAACTCGACACCTGCCCGGAAGGCCATTGGCCAGATGCAAGGAGACGCCTACTTGATGCGAGCTGACCTCAAAATAGTACAGCCTATGCGGCTGGTCTTACCGTCGTCATCATCAATATTGGGTTTGGGACCACCACAAAAATCTAACAACATTCAGAATGGACGAATAAAAAGGGGTGACACCCTACGATAGTGAGCACAGCGACGGAGCGTAGTAGTTGAGAACCTCTAAATATCACATCCAGAACCGAAGACATATGCTGGAACTATATAGATTTCTGGCCGAACCCGTGACGCCAGTACCAGCAGCAACCTCAACTGTATCTTATGGTTCGTCTCAATTAAGGCCCGACATTACCTAGGCAATGTCGGCCCAGGCCGTCTGAAGGGGAGCACCATTTCCCAGACTCTTCCCGTCACTCACAGTTCGCCGGACTGTTCCCGAAGGCCATGTCTTAGAAGAGCCAAACCTCTCTTCTCTGCATAGGCAGGTCGGATCCATGCAGCAATAGCGATATGAAGCGAACAGCCAAGGAGTATGAAGAAGATTGCCCGGAAATTTCTATTACTTGGATGCTGGTCCACTCCCGTGAACTCTTTTACGGTCATACCAAGGTTTGGGAGTCAAGAGAACATACCAAGGCCCAGAGAAACATCCTGTTCTCAACCAGGAGCTCGGCGTAATTGTCTTTGATATTGAAGATTACTTCAGAGCAGCTTCGAAATCGACCCACAGCCCTCGCTGTTGACAATCACACCGTCCAGCATGTGGGACGCAGGGCCTTCAGCCGGTGTGCAGAGAATAGCGTGCAATGCTGGATGTGTCTCTATATTCTTCATATAACGAAGCTCGAATGAGAAACCTGAACCGTATGCTCGACTAGCACGGATACTGTCCTGAACCGAATGCACGTCGAGATAACTATCATATCCTTTGTGAAACGCTCCGGGACGGCGTTCGAGCATTGCATCGTCCAGAAACGAAAGAAGAATCAGAGCTATTCCATCACGAATGGGAAGCAAAGCTCACCTTACGCTTGAACAACCTTGAGACTCGTTCTTCAGTCAATCCTTGAACGAGGCCCTCTGCTCCTTCCTTTACACTCTAATACTTCCAAGTCTGGTGAGATAGCTTCAGTGCAGAGTGGGCCGTGTACTCAGCATGAGTGTGAGTCGGCCGATTCTATCGTCGACATGGTCTTACATGCATCGGTGCACTTGAGGTGCCTTGAGCGTATGTAGTTCTTACCAACGACTTTCGTTCGGTCCTTTACCGCTCATTACCAAATGTTCATGCTTCTTTCTTCCGAAGGGCCCCCGGCTCTGCTTCCTCCTCTTCCTCTTCGCTACTTCTCCCTCTTCTATTCTCTCCACTTTCAGATACTTCCATTCTGTGCAAATCTTGCCATTCCATTTCTGGAAAGTAGGTCTCGCCGAGTCTTCGCAAACGTGCTCTTGGACGGAAGACATGACCCAGAAAGCGACTCACAGAGGTTCCACGGGTTTGGGGCAATCAAGGAAGCGATGCGGTTCAACATGAGAATCAGCAGGCAAATGTGTGGCCGTATAAGAATGCCGGGTCGGGCGCCATATGCATGGCGTTTCCAAGATTTCACATAGCCACACCAGCTGCACCCTGAACGCCAGCCTCGACCTTGCTCTGTTGCGTGATCTTAGAGATTTTGATCACGCTTCACACGCCCGCAGCAAGGCTGAATACCCCAGCACGTGTCCAGATGTCCATACATGTAGACAGGCAATCTCGAGGCATCGTAATGGCTTGTTCGACGAGCGAGACGATCCATCACTGGTGGATTCTTGCCAGTGGCTCACCACTGCCCTCAATTGGTGTATCCTGCAAGTTGTCAATCGATTGGAAATCCCGGTCGGTAACACGCATGAACGCGTCCCGTCCCGAGGTCTTTCTCACCGAGCTCGGACAAACTCGATCAGCAAGGCGATCTTGTTGGCTTCGGGGTATCGCACATCCTGAACAGAGCCATGAATTATATCCAGTGGGCATGAAATAGAGATACTGCGAGCTCGGCGTACTTCCATGCCACATTGTAGCTAGAGTTCAACTGACCCGAGCATGACAGGTCAGGGCAACCTGTCGTGGAAACTGTCATCTTGCATGTAATTACCAAAAGCACCAATTCGCTATCGTACAATCAACAAACTTCTGATGCAGGCAGCGGTCTTGTCAGTGTCTAGGTATGCCCAACAGCCACCATGCCCTATCGCCTAGACAACTTGAGCGAGAGTCCGCATGCATCGTGAATTCCTCATGCTCCTACTTGTGAGCGTTGAACTTTTGGAGCAACTCCACCCCATCGTCCTCGTTTTCGTCGATGACCATCTCCACGCCCTCCTTTCCGGCCTCTGATACCTTCGCGGCAGCACTCTCAGCGTTTCCCTGGACGACCGTGGGCTTAGGCAAAATGTGTCTGAGGGGCGCCGGAGTCTTCTCAGCCTTCGTCGCAGCGGGGGCAGCCTTGCGCGGCTTTGAGGTTGCCTTGGCCGCGGCGTTAGTAGCGGCTTTCGCACCGCCTTTGGTGGTATGTTTGGGAGTGGGAGAGGCATCTCCGGCACGCTCCTCGAGATACTCTACATTAATGAGGTCTTCAAATAGGAACGGAGTCATCTTTGGTGCGGGCGTGGCGTGCGGGATACGCTTTCTAGCCGGTTCGGCAGCCGGTTCGAGAGCTGAACCCTCATGGCGATTAGTGACAGCCGTCTTGGTGCGCTTCGTTGGCGGGTTGTAAAAGACTTCTTCATGGTTGCTATTAATTGCCGGGCTCGAAAAATCGATTACACCTGGAGAATGTGAGCAACTTCAAGTTAAAGATGAGAAGCGAAGGCCGTCATCATCTTACTCACTGATATAATCATCGTACGGCACAGCACGCTTCTTGGGAGCGACGTCATTCGCAGTATCAATCTTGCCCTCGGAGATGTGAGCAGCCATCCATGTATTCAGTTCGTCAATGCTCACCACAGTAACAGGCTTGAGCCCAGCGGCAAAAGGGTTGACACGCGCAGCGTTAGCAACGATAGTCTGAGGTGCATTGGCACCACTGGCGATGTCCGCCGGCTGACCCGGGAAAAGGCCTTTAT
>QQTW01001437.1_pt1 | contig 16667 bp, 19 predicted proteins | sample 1904831 | NCBI WGS metagenome assembly QQTW01 (sample SAMN09435610, study PRJNA476489) | Subsurface metagenome, whole genome shotgun sequencing project. | reverse complement strand
GTGAATACAGCGTCTCGCGGGCGGAGCAACACTTATATAACTTGTTTCAACACGTAAAGTTCTTCCCCGAGATTGCGGTATTCATGTTCATAATCCAGTTGTAACACATGGGAAGGCATATATTCGGACAGCTATCCACAAGACCCTTTTGTGGTGTCTGGGGTTCTGATTTCTCTGCCATATCTTATGGTTTCCTATCTTCGCCCCACCCCCAGACGCCGGCCACTCTTTCAAGTCCCTCACCAGTCCCTTTTGCCCCCCTCAATGGAGTTCACTGGCGGTTTCGCGAAGCTTGTACCATATAATCATGCTGCTCAAATGCTCTTCTCGAGAACCTATATCTACGTGGAAAAGAAAGACACGTTCCATCTGAAATTCATGGAGCAAACAGGGCGTGAAGCACTTCCAACATCAGATGAACCGGTGGAAAGCTCCACTGACTTTGACTCTCAGCCCACTGATGAAGAGGGCTCTGGTGTTGAGAGCCTTCAGCATCGCTAGCAAATCGAAATGTCGATCTGCTGTTGGCCAGGCCGGGTGATGTTCGGGGCAAGTCATTGGCTAGCGTACACTTGCTGTTCCAGTTCAACCGAAGGTCTGGATTTCTCATGCTGAGAGGAGGTAGCACAAAAGCCTCTGTAGGATACAAGATGGCCGGTGTCTGGGAAGAGCTGAAATGCCAACAAACACAGCTGCTGTATCAATCCTGTACAATGCTGCGAGTTGGAGCGTGCGAGTATGAGCTACAGTACACTCTTGAGGAGAAGCATATAGAGGCTTATCTCAACCAAAGAGATGGTTTCCTTGTCAAGATACCAGCAAGCGAAGTGATTCAACCGCCTTTCAGAGTTATGCCCGGAGATAGCTGCGTACCGAGGGGAAGATATCTCGAATTTGGAACACATGGTTCTGGAGCATTCGGATGGATAAATCAGGGCGTGGATACCAAGACAGGAGATCCAGTAGCGATCAAAGAACTTCGTATCACTAACCCTAGGAGCCGTCTCGACACTATGATGGAGGTGAATATGGGAAGACAATTTCTTGTAAGTCAGACTGATGTATAGCTTCGCAATACCTGATATGTTACAGAACAAACGAGGTCTCACTCCACTTGTGGACACAATGTGCGAGCACGGTCGACCTGACAGCTGCTGTAATCTCGAAAAGTTCTATATGATTATGCCTCGTGCATGGTCAGACTTTTCTGGAAACTTTTGGACGAGTCCTGCATATCCTCGAACGACCAAGCTGCACTGGTTAAGAGAAGCGCTGGAGGGTATCAGCACGTTACATGAGATGGGAATCATGCACCGTGACATTCGGCCCCAGAACATGCTCATCATGTCAATGGGGCCGCCTCGTGCTTCGCTCTGCGACTATGGCAAAGCTATTCAAGCTAAGAGTGATTATCACAAGAGCATTGGCCCCAAACACACGGTGGCACCCGAGGTGTGGACTTCATCTCCGGATTGTCCTTACACCGCAAAGATTGATATGTGGGCTTATGGTTATGCCATTGCGGATATCCTGGGATACACTGTGCAAGATTTTCCTGGCCCCGAGGGCTTCAGGTCGAACAATCCCGAAATCACAACTGGTCGACACCTCTCGATAATCCAGATGCTTCGTGCTCACCGTCTTCAGGTAGCCGAAGATTATCCTTTGGTTGACCTGGCCATCAAGCTGCTCGAGTGGGACCCCCAGAAACGATGGTCAGCAGAGCAGGCTCTCCAGCACCCGTGCTGGTATCCAATCATGCAAGACCAGTCCGAAGAGGGTGACACAGAATCAGAAGCCCCCCCCATCTAAAAGAACCCAGCTCCAGGACCAAGGGTCGGAACCTACTGACATAATCAGAGGCGATACCCAGCCAGACTCTTAAGTATCGCTCGATAAGATCGAAAAAGACAGCGGCTGGACCTGGAACTTCTCGCCTAGTTTGTTAAGAGGAGGGTTATACTTTGCTTCGTGAGTGGCAGATTTTGGAAATACTGGAATTGGCCGGTGTCAATAGGGATCTAAGGCGAACGCAGATAGGGTTCAGGATGTCGTTTGGATGAGTCGGCGACATGAGTGCTGGTATATCTCTGAGCAGATTTGGCGCAGCATGCTGGATGCAGCACTAGGTGGGCGGAATTGGTTGGGTTCTCAGGTTGAAGCCCTGAACCACATTCATCCAAATTCAATTCATGTGGACCGTACATATGCACGACTCCGGTAGATTAGATGGGATGGATATATGGAGGTCTCCTCAACAGGATATTGTCAGCAAGATTCTCAGCGGCGTCACCCGGATGGGTTCTTTTGTGCAAGTACTCCACATATTCCCAAACAATAGATCGTTATCTGAGTAGATGGGACACCCCAGATAGTGAGGCCGAGTGGAATGGCATACATTCAACAACCTGGAATAACGTGTACTGCATTTAAGTCGTGATGTCGGTCAGCCTCAACGGCCAATCACTCAGCCCTTAGTCAGATGATTAGTGGTAACCACCCCAGCAAATGCCTTGGCGGTACTCAGACTCGAGAGCAACCACAGAGCGAAGCGTTGATGCGATCAGATTTTGGATGTGCTTGTTGTTGAAGTCGTGACGCTATGGCCGAAACCTCACAGTCTAATTTGCTGGATCTGGAGAAGGAGCTGACCTGCTCAGTAAGTCATTTGAAAAGCTGCACGGAGTGTTAAAAGGCATTGCGCCTGGAAGGTCTCCAATATATCATCACTGATGCTATCTTTCGAGTGGAAGCTTATTCCTTCAACTCTGATTTACCCGTCTAGATCTGCACAGAAGTTCTCTACCAACCCCTCACCCTCCTCGACTGTTTGCACACTTTCTGCGGTTCGTGCCTCAAACCATGGTTTGCATGTCAAAATGCCCGACCTACAACCACCAACCCGTACACTTGCCCATCATGTCGAGCAACTGTACGAGACACCCGGCCAAATGCTACGGTCACGACTTTATTGGATATGTACCTTCAGGCAAATCCTGGGAAAGTTAGAAGCGAGGCTGAGAGGGTGGAGCTTAGCAGTACCTATAAACCGGGGGATGTGGTGATACCGAAGCCGGCACCAGGGAATGAGACTCCGCAGGACGACGAGGATAGAAGGATGGTGGAGGAAGTCAGGGAAATGAGCTTGAGGGATTTAGGCGTGGGAAGCCACGAGCGCCGAGGAGGTCGAGGGACCAGGGAAAGAAGCCGAGATCGTCCCGAAACAGTAAGAAGGTGGAACGAAGGAATTCAAACACCCACAAGCAGCAATGATCAGGCTAGGAATGGCCGATATTCGCAACCAAGGACACATGCACGTCAAATTGAACATCAATCGAGCCTGAGATCATTACTGAGCGCATCCGATGTAGAGTCTGCAGATATCGAGGAGGAAATTTTACGGCAGATAGTAGATGAAGGGTTGTTGGATGGTATCGATCTGACACAGCTGAATGCAACGCAAGAGGATGAGTTGAGTGACAGGCTTGCGGACGCTTACAGGCACCGACAGAGAGAGAGGGCACAGAGAGAAAGAGCGAGAGCTACAGAGATACGCTCTAGCGATCGCACCGGCCGGAGAAGTCGAGTTGGGACTCGAGAGCCTGAGGGTTCGAACGGGCGTCATCATACGAGATCACATAGTGCTTCCCAGCAGACGATGGAACCGCCACGGCCTCCTAGCTCGCACTCTCGACTTCCTGATACCCGTCCTGCAGGTAGCGGCACACGACGTAGGACATTCAGCGATAGCAGACGACAAACATCACCAAGCTCAGCAAACTCCCGCAGAGCATCCGCTGAAGTACAAAGTCAAGCAGCACGCTCGGCTAACGATGTATCGTCTAGACCACAGTCGTCTCATGATTCGCCATCTTCTCCAACGGAAGTGTCCGCTCGCCGCGCACCTAGGAACGAGTCCGAGCGGAGGCAACCATCTGGCAATTGGCGCAGAGCAGCTGCTCGGACATTCCCCGCTGGTACACAAAGCAGGTCAAGAACAACCGCATCTTCTGAACAAGGGACAGCAGAGCAGCGTCACATTGTGCCTCGGACGGCAAGAGCTATAGCTTCAGCTGCTTCAGCTAGCCTGCCAGGGCCTAGTAATCCGGAAGCTATCCCAAGAGGTCAATCGGGCATACAACCCAGCCAACCTTCACCGTCGCTAGAAGCCCCGAGTACGGCCCTTCCAGCTCATATGGTATCTTCCACCCCAACATCTGGCAACACTAGGGACCGTCCACCTCGGCACCTAGAACCCTCGATATCATGTGAACGGTGTGGCCAAACGCACATCGAGTACGATCTTCATGCATACTGTGGCATATGCAAAGACGGTAATTATAATCTGTGTTCTACTTGTTACCGGCGAGGTTTGGGTTGCCTCCACTGGTTTGGATTTGGTCATACAGCTTGGCCACGGTACGAGAGACTAGCGCCGGACGGTGGCTATCCACCTAGTTACCCCCTACCACATGTATTGGTTGGCCACCGGTATCTTAGGCCAAGTATGGAAGTTCCTCAATCCGTCACAGGCGATACGAATCGGCGACTGACATCAGAGGATCCGCTTGACCGTCTACAGTCCGGTGGCTTTTGTGACATATGCTCCACGTACGCCAATGAGTGCTATTGGAAGTGCGAACTCTGCAACGAAGGCGAATGGGGCTTTTGTAACCGCTGTGTCAACCAAGGCAGATGCTGCACTCATCCTCTGCTACCGGTTGCGCACAAATCGACACTCCGTTTTCGAGGCAGCACGGATAGCCAAACCTCATCACCACATACCGTTTCCGCTCCTGCAATCGCGCCTAGAACGGCATCAATCATTCCTGGCCTCCCTTCCTCCGGTGACTTCCAACCTTTGACCTTTTCAACCAAGTGTGACATCTGCAGATATCCAATCCAACCGTCCAATACACGCTTCCACTGTCCGCAATGCAACGAAGGCGACTATGATATTTGCACAAATTGCTATCTCAAGCTCATTGTTTCCAAACGCATCACCAAAGACAACGGCGAGAAAGGCTGGAGAAGGTGCCTGCGAGGACACAGGATGGTCGTGGTTGGATTTCAGGATGGTGATGCTGGACAGAGCAGGATTGTAGTTAAGGATCTTGTTGGCGGCCACGCACTGAAGGACGAGGGTGGTGAAGGCGCTGCAACAGGAAGTTGGAGCTGGCCAAACGGCCGAGAGAGGCAGTCTAGGACAGTGAGCAAGCAAGTCGCCTCAGGCGTCAATATTGGCGAGGGATCACCGCTGCTTGCACGTTTCCCACCCGACGGAGGAGTGGGCATGCGCGTGCGTGCACTCTGGAGCTATTATCCGGCCGAGGGCGTCTCAGACGAACTGATGTTTCCCAAGGGAGCGGAGATTCGAGAGGTGGCGGACATCAACGGAGATTGGTTCTGGGGTTGCTATTCTGGTGCTTCTGGTTTGTTTCCTGGGAATCATGTGAGGATCTTGGACAATGTTACGATGTGATTTGGAAATGATTGATGACTGATACGGCAAGATTGTAGAGTAATATATCCTCAGCTAGCAGTTATATCCTCAATTAAATTCTAGTGTTTGAATGGCAGCTATTCTTTGCCTAAGGTCTAGCATTGCAAAATTTCAAGGGAGTGTAGACTGTACAAGGACGCTCAAATACATTAGATGTCTGAAGGCTTCTTCTGTCTAGGCAACTCGCACCTGTACTGCACAAACCCAGCATCCGACACAGCTCCAGGGAGCAATCTCTCGTCTCTGGCAAAGCCCTCCCTACATCCACTTCTTCTCACTACCCATCATCTCCTTCTCGGCCGGCCTCTCAAACGCCCCCCCAACACTCCTATAAGCCTCCCACAGCACCCAAAGGGGGAACCAAACCCATAAGGTATTGAAAAACACCAGGTAAACCCACCTATGCCCTCCCGCCAGCCATACATTAGCTTGCTGCTCTCACTGAGACTCAATGACCCCCAACCATCTATAAGTCGAAAAAGCAAACTTACAGATACATCCAATTCCCCGTCTCCAAATTCTCACACCCGGACAACCACTCGGGCATGAACGTCATGAAACCCCCATACAGTTCACCAGTTGCCAGAATCGTAGCCCAGAACCACAGCTTGCCTTCGACACACCCTCCCCTTCTCCCTCCTTGTCCTCGTCGTCGTCCTCCTCCACCCTCCGTAGCTCGACACGAGCGCCTCAGAAGCTCACAAACATACACCGCCAACGGCCCCGCCGCAAACACCGTCAACAATTCCAGCGAAATAACCGTCAAATCCGCCCCGCCCCATCGCGCGTCTGCCCTGGCGTATTCCTGCCATAAAAGCGCCGCAGGATTCGTGCCGTAGTTGCTGCCATACAATCTGTCTTTGTACCCCAGGAAATAGCTGTGCCCGCTCCCCGCGTTTGCTTTCCCTGCTCCGACGCCAATGGAAGCGGGGTGTGGATAATCGGAAGAGGATGGTGGGAGGAAGGTGTAGGTGAAGAAGCAATTGTAGAGGTAGGAGCCTTCGAGGAGTAGATGGGTTAGGGCGTCGAAGAGGTGCCAGATGTAGAGGATGCGGAGTTTTCGCGGGGTGCTGGTTTGGGGGAGGAAACGGAGGGAGAGGAGGTAGGCGCTTAGGAGGAGGGCGAGGGTGCTGAGGAGGGAGAGGATGGTTGTGGGTGTTATTAGGGGTGGTGAGGATGGGGTGAGGGTGGTCATGGTTGTTGTTTGTGGTTGGTATGATTTTAAGATTGCCAGTCACAATGGCAGTAACGCTTTACAGAAAATACAGATGGCAATTCGCAGTAGAATAAAAAGATCATTAGGAATGCTTTGAAGACTGCTCAGTGGCTGCCTTACCAACGCTTCTTTAGTATCAAAGCATGGTCGTATGATTGTCAGGGTATATCTATCACGACTAAACGCCTCCCTGTGGGTCTGTGGACGCTTCCCACACATGCGAGAAGTACAACGTTTCACATCCGGCTCACATCAGCATTGGAAGGCCACGCCCTCACGCCTGGCCATATTCTTCCCTCCGCCTGCAAAACCCGTACCATCACTACTGATCTCGACCAGTCCAGGTCTAATCTTCTCCTTCTCCTCTTTGCCTTCCTTCGCTTCCTTGTTCCGTGACTTATCTGTGATATCGGTCTCACAGACGTAACAAAGCACCCGACCATGATGGGCATCCATATCATGGGGATCTGGGTCTTTTGGCGGGATCATAAATTTGTCAACGCAGGACTTGCAGATGACGTGGCCGCAGGGTTTTGTGAGCATCGCTTTTATTCCGTTGCTCAGTGCTTTCTTGCAACTTGGGCATATCCGAATGAGCTCATCCGACTTGTCGTCTTTCTCTTCCGTGAATTCGACTGTCACCAAAGTCTTGAGTGAGTAGTTGTGGGGTTTCATTTCTGCGGATGCTGGACATATTGGATTGAGCTTGGTGGGTTTCGCGATGTTTGTGAGCTTCACGTTGCCATTTGAGGAAGGGGTGAGAGAAGGCACCCAGAATGAGGGTAGTTTTGATTTTGAGGCTTCTGTCTAACTGTATGTAAGTAATCGATAAGAACTTCAATTCAACATCAGAACAAAAAGAGTCGTCTTACCTTCTCGTCCTCCAAGGTTTTCAGTGCCTTCCCCCTCTCCGCTCTTGCGATCCGCAGCAACTCATCTTCATCCAATTCGAATTTCCTCTTTCTCCCTCTCAGACCTCCTGTCCCATCCCCATCTTCCTCTTCCACCAGAATCTTTCCATTCTCCCGCCCCACAACCTTCCGGCCCTTCCCCACCTTGACCTCCAACCCCATCTGCACCCTCTCAAACTCCTCAACTGCCCTCCTACTCGCCTCTTCGTCCGCTCTGCCCTCCTCATCTAGCTCTTCCAGCTTCTTTCTCTCGGTTTCCTTCTCCAATCTCTTGATTTCTTTCCGCTGTGCGAGGAGATCACTAACGGCGCATTCCCGACAAAAGATGTCGCCATTGATGGCACAAGCCACGGGTGAACGAGCAGGAAGCAGACACAGACGACAAGATGCGAAGGGCAGAAAGGAGTCGCGAGTGAGGCGCGTGGATTGGGAGCCCCATGTCGATTTCAGGAGGGAACGCTCGTGCGAGGTGAAGAAGGCGAGAGAAGTGTTGCGTTTACCTGTGACTGACTTAACAAGGAAGATAAGAGAAACAAAGTATGATCTTATACATACTGTGAGCCATCCTTTGTTTTCTTGACTATCCCACGCCCTATCAATCAACTACGCAATCTAAAATAAAGTCAACAAATTCGCCAAGAAGTGATTGATGCAACGAAGCCCTCGGCGAACGGCGGAACAATGAGCCGCTGCCCCTGCGTTAGCTACGTAATTTACTTTCTTGTTTGCGAATCTCCTTCCTCGAAGATCCAGATTCCGGATGATGTCAAGGCGGGAAATTTCCTTGAAATACAGTTCGTATTTGGACAGTGTCCTTTCATTCTGATCGCCATGGTTCTCCAGGAGTATTGATTACGATGGCCTCTCCCAATCAACCCACATCCCCCAGCCTACCATGGCGGATGGGATCGTCGGTTATAATGGGGATGACGGGCTCGATATCACGCGCGTTTCTCTTTGGGTTTAACAGCACAAATGTTGAGGGTTTGGATAATTTCCTAGAGACTCTGAACGACAGGGCAGATGTTGATGGAAGGCAGCGAGGTCTCATTACTGGTGAACCAAGCAAAAACTCCTCCCCTTCTGCAAGCATTGATTGCTTATTCGATTTCCAGTTTCAAACCATGTCAGTGTGTACGTACGTACCACACTTCTCGATCCCTCCATTCGAGGCCCTACAACGACATTTACTCACATATAGCTTGACCCGACAGTGTTGATGATCCCTTGACTTGGGGCGTGCTTCCATTCCGCTTTCACTTTAACCCTAGCAATCACCGGTGGTCGCTAGGCAGCTACGACATCTGCTTCACAAATAAGTTAGCTCCCTCCTTTCAATCCTGCTGGTCTACCTCAAACTTACTAGAAACCATCTAGATTTACCTCCTCGTTCTTCACATTAGGCCAGGTCCTCCCAACCCACCGCTTCGCCCACTCTCCTCACGGCGGCCTCTTCCAGCCAACGATGACCCAAGCGATCCGCCTTCTCTGCGCCGGGCCCGTTCCAGCCCATTCACCCGCCACCCCTCCGCCAACGGCTACTGCCGCTCCTACAGACCCATCCCTCTCAGACCCCTTCTCCTCCGCACATCTTACCTACACCACCACTGGTACCGACTCCTTCCCCGCACCAAGCGCGTACGCCAGCAGGCGTCACTCTTGGGTCCATATCTTCCCCGAGGGCAAAGTCCATCAACGCGCCGACCGGACGATGCGCTATTTCAAATGGGGTGTCGCGCGATTGATCCTTGAACCGCCCGAGTGTCCGGACGTAGTACCAATGTGGATCGAGGGCAACGAGCAGGTCATGCACGAGTCGCGCCAATGGCCGCGGTTCGTTCCGCGCGTGGGAAAGAACATCAGTGTGACGTTTGGTGACAAGGTAGATACGGAGTCAGTGTTTGGGGATCTGCGAAGGAGATGGAAGCGCCTGAGCGACAAAGATGCGCAAGAAGTGGGGTCCAGAGAGATTGGCGAGTTGAGCGAGCGGTTGATGCATGGGCGCGAGGCGGTCGAGTTGAGGAGGGAGTGTACAAGGCGTGTGAGAGGGGAGGTATTAAGGGTTCGACGGTCAAGGGGTCTACCGGACGAGGATCCGAAGGAGGGCTTGGTCGAGACGTGGCGAGAAGAAGGTGCGAAGAGAGAGGGCAGGATGAAGGATGGGAGTTGGGTGAAAGATACGTAGGCCGTACGAGAATAGGCCGGTGTCAACCCGGTACCGTGACAGCGTCATAGTCGTCTCAGCGAGTTGGTTGGTGGTATTCACTCACAGCGCAGGAGCGTCGTATGAAGAAAGCTGCTGGACAATGCATCAGAAGTAAGACGGACTCCTGCATTTTTGCAATCCTGGGTGCTGGGTGTCACTGCCTCTTGGATCTTGACTACCCAAGGTTTGCGGTCAACATGAGATTCTAACTGGAACATCTGGGGGAGAAGCCGCTGCTTTCACTTATGGATTCGGGGTATTTCGAATTCGCCTCTTCTTGAAACGGGCCAGGTCAAACGCAATTGACTGTTGGGCAAGTTTTTAAGGACCAGTGCGACCTCAATGAACAATAATGCCAACATAGACATACTCTATGCATGGAGGCCTCATCGCAATACAATGTCTGCAAGTATCCGAACGCTTCAAGATGGTCACATTGGCGACAGATGAAGTGGAAATCTTTCTGATATGTTGATTTTGGACCAGTCAGTTTCTTAGATCTCATATGCTGTATGCGCATTATAAGCAGCGGCGTTGATCCTCAGGTAAGTGGTAAGTACGCCTTGCCTGGACCTGTAGAGCCATCCATCCATCAATCCTACTCCCTTACGGCTGCAGTCCGTTCGAAAACAAAGTTCAAGTCAAATAGCTTTCTGGCATTGCCTCGCAATCAAAAGTCTCTTCGTCCGTTAGTCACATGTTAGGGTGCACTACAAGAACGTTAATCATATATGATCTGCTTCATAGCTCGCATGACAAGGCTGACCACCGAGGGAATTTAGGTTTTGGTTTTGGTATGTAGGCCAGCTGCGGTCGCTTGGCATTTTGCAATGCCCCGTATGCCCCGCCGCTGACAGACAGACAAGAAAGCTCAAGAGCCATCGACCCCTCGACCCCCTCGACCCCTCGACCCCCTCGACCCCTCGACTTTCTCTAAAACATACGATCTCTCTTTCTGTTTCTTCCCCAAATTTCTCAGATCATTATCATCTCCGATAGCCTCCAAAGAAAAGATTAATTTCAACACAAACAACAATGGCATATCAACCACCTCAAGGAGGCTATCCGCCTTATGGCGGGCCTTCACGTATGCCCCACCATAACCATTATGACAGCATGTTGCTGATAGAGGCGTAGACTCTCCACAACCGGGATATCATCAACCTCCACCAGGCCCACCTCCGCAAGGTCATAGTCCTTACCCTCCGGCGCAAACCTATCAGTATCCTCCCCAAGGCTACGCACCTCCACCCGGACCTCCACCCCAAGGTTATCCACCTCAGCAACCCGGATACAATCAGCCCCCACCCCAAGGTTATCCTCCACAAGCTCCCTATGGTCAACCAAGTCCTGGATATCCGCCTCAACCATACAGTTACGGAGGCCAACCGCCTGGTCCTCCACCGCAACAGGGTTATGGACAGCCCATCGGCTACGGTCCCCCTCCATCGCAGGGTCAGTACGGTGCTCCACCGATGCAGCAAGCTTATGCTCCCCCAACCCCACCATCTCCAGGCTACGTTCCCGGCTACATTCCACAAGGCGAGGCGAATCATGAAGCAGACGTGGTACGAAAGGCCATGAAAGGCATGGGGACCGACGAGCAAGCCCTCATCCGTATCCTCGCGCGACCCGATCCCATCCGAATTGCCCAAATCCGAGCCGCCTTCGAAACACGTCACAAGCGCAACCTCGAAAACGACATCACCTCCGAAGTATCCGGCTACTTCAGAGAAGCGCTACTGGCCATAGTGCGAGGCCCGCTCGCCCAAGATGTGATAAACCTTCACAAAGCCATCGACGGCGCCGGCACCAATGAAGCTATCCTCAACGACGTCTTACTCGGCCGCTCCAACGCCGACATGAACGCCATCAAACAGGCGTACGCGGCCAAATACAAGAGATCACTCGAAAAGGACGTGGCCGGCGACCTGTCGTTCAAAACCGAACGCCTCTTCGCCATGGTGCTCGCGGCGACCCGCCAAGAAGACTCCGCGTCCATCCACCCGCACAACGTCGAGCAAGACGTGGCCGAACTGCACCGCGCGACCGAAGGCAAAGTCGGCACCGACCAGATCGCCGTCTGCGCCATCATTTCCAATCGCAGCGACGGCTGCCTGCGCGCCATCGCGCTCGCCTACGAGGCCAAGTACCGCATCCCGTTGGAGAAGGTGATCGAGCGAGAGTTCATGGGACATATGCAGGATGCGCTGCTGATGATGGTGCGCGCGGGCACGGATCGAGCAATGCGCGATGCCAGACTGCTGGAGGACACGATGAGTGGAATGGGAACCAAGGATGATTTGTTGGTCAATCGTGTGGTTCGGTTTCATTGGAATCGCGCGCATATGGAGCAGGTCAAGGGGGCGTATCGGGTCAGGTATAAGCGCGAGTTGAGGGAGAGGATTAAGGGGGATACGAGGGGTGATTATGAGAGGTTGTTGTTGGCCATGATTGAGTAGTGCCGGGTCGTGCAAGGGTGTTGGGATGGGATGGGGGGTTCGGATCGGGCGTTGATGGTTCTCATAGTTGAGGCAATGGCTTCAGTAACTTGTCTCCATTGGTTTGGGAGTTGATCCTATCGGTCAACTACAGTTCCTCGAAATACAATCGAAAATTCAGTTTTCAAAGAAATACCAGGATTGTTTCGCCAGCTATGCCTGTGATCTATTAGCAAGTAAAACTTGGCTCGAACGCACAAAGAGCCTTAGCCCTATGACCTCGAAGGTTTTCTGGTGGAGGACCTCACGCCCAACGATGGGCTCTTGCTGAGAAGGTAGATATCACCAAAGGAGCACATTTCTTCTTCTAACATCTTTTTAAAGCATCGGTTCAGATCCAAGTCATTTAGACGACGCAGGAAACGACACCGCTATTGCAAACCTCAGCGTCGATAACGTCCTCTCCACACCCAAGGCCCTGATTTTCATACGCCCAACCCGAATCACCGCCTACAAGTAGTACCGTGCTCTGCACCACTAAGTACCAGATACACCATCTCTAAAACTCACTGGTACCAAGCGTCACTTCAAATGTACGTCCGCAACAGCCTTGACTCGAACTAACCTTTCACACACTCCTCCTCCGGTTTCCTCCAGACTGGAGGGCAGAGCGTTATTCTTTCCGTCCATGTCCACTCCGTCAAGATCGAAGCACGGTTTAGTTGTCGTGAATCGAAACCACACCACATCAAGTATCTAGCAATGCGGACTGAAGTCGTTCTTGAGAGAGTTTCTTAGTGATGGGTCAGAAAGGCATAATAGATGCAAGGATTGAATGCGGCGGCTATTCCTGGACGGCACGGGGGCTCGAGAATCGGTGGGTGATGGACAGTCGAACAACTGAAGCTTGGGAGCCGTGTCCTTGGGTAGAGGTGGTGGTAAAGGTGGTGGTAAAGGTGGTGGTAAAGGTGGTGGTAAAGGGGATGGAGGTATCAAATCTGTGGTGAGGGTGGCGGGTGAAATTTTATGTATATTGAGCATTCATAGAGAAACTCCCCCGCGGAATGAGTTCTAAGAGCGACAAGGACGAGAGAGTCGCCGGAGTGTAGCGTCAGGAAGGGCTTCTAACAGTCTTGTGCATGTCCGAAGTGATAGATATGTGGAGCACGCCTCTCTTCACGAAGTAAAGAGATCGACCTGGTTCTTCTCTGGGCATCTCACTGAAAGCGAAAGGTGGGAATGCTTCCCTTTGGTAGTGATGCTTCCTGAGGGTGGCTGGAGGTCCTCATGATATTGTCGTCGGATTCCAATTCCAGATCAAGGTTTGTGCCATTGATGTCACGGAGCACCTCAGATATCGAGGAACGAGGTTTGCCATAAGTCAAGATAGGTGTCTCTCAGGTCAAAGGTCCATTGAAAAATATCCATGGACGTCTGAAAATAAAAATAAAAATATACAGCAGCGGGTATTCGCTGGTCGTCACCGACCCAACTACTAATCCGCCGATTTGTGGCTTGTGTATGGCAGAGCGGACGGGATGCCCAATATTCCACAGTCTATGGCCGTATGTACTGGGTTTGCTGTAAGTTGAAAATATGAAGGAGAAATTACCGATGATGAGTTGAAAGACAGTCCAGAACCAGATATCAATATTGGGAGAACCCCACGGACGAATGAGATAACGTGACATACTGTCAACGGGATCTCTTTACGCTGTTCAGAACTTGAGGTACAGTATTCCTCGTTCGCAACACTGTGGCTGGCTCGACGTTCTCTAGATGTGGTGATTTGGATTTGGTTTACCTCCATCGAGACATGATCGTGAGCGGGACCCCTTCGCCATAAACCTTTAGTCAGCCAGCACAACCGAAACCCGGTCACACTTTCGCCCACCCGCCTGCATGCGGGCCCCCTAAGGTACATGCATGATCTCCAAGCTAAGGTACCTTACTGTACTGCAGGTGCATGCCGGAAATTTACGATGCGCGCTCGGTATCACACGCCGGTCGAGTCCCGTCAACCGGGATAGGTCCCCTTTTCGCCCTTCCCTCGCAATCCTACCGACGAAAGGTCGCAGTCGCGTATCGGGCCATGCATAAGGTTACAGGTACTGTACATGGATGACGCCATCCTCCCACATTGCATGTACATAGGACGGTCTTCGGACCGGGGATTGGGGAGAAGGTGGGCAGAAAGTCGAGGGCATCGCCAGAGTGGCAGCGTGCAGGGAGCCGTGACCGTGTGAAAATAGAACGTAGTCGTAGACGAGCGAAATCGGAATAGGCCGGAGGTAAGGGGGACCGAAGGCGCATGTCTGGATTTATATTCTGAATGGGGACTGATCAAGGGCTCGATTGGTAGACTCATGATTCATGAGAGGTTATTATTGTCGCACGTTGTGCGCCCATGTACGAGCAGCTGCACCCTGATCGGCATTGCCTCACTCCAACGTTGCAGGCTGAGCCCGTGATACGCATTGATTCGGAGTCTTTCTTCACCTCATCTCCAGAGACATTGCAAGTCGCAAGCGAGCATCAATGCGGACGTTGGCCACGAAGTATCTCGGACCGCTTGAACAATGGAAGAAAAAGAAGTCGCTGAAATCGCCGAAGATCGCTGCCGGCCTCAAAGCGCGACTGCAACGCTAAAAGGCGTTGCTAGCTCGGTTTCCAAAGCTGCCAAATCAAAAGTAGCGTATCTAACGCCATGATACGCCTGGAACAATGATATGCATTGCCAATCCGCTGGCGCAACAACGATTCGTTCTGTAAGCCGATATCGACAATATGGTTTGCTCAGGGCTGGTGGGCTCGGACCCTCCGGACCGAATGCCACGAAAAAATTAGTGAAAAGCCGTGAGGCGAACCCGTGTCAACCAAGCGCTTCTGTTCATATCACAGAACTTTGTGCAGAGCTCCTGTGCGAGCCAGTGAATATACAGACGCCGTACAAAAGAGACTTGGCCGTAAAGCCACCGTAAGTACAATAGCTTCCGTGAAACTCATGTTGCTGGTCGAGTCCAGAAACCGAATGCGAACTTTGTGAGAGCAATGTATTGCTTCACTAGGCATTATCTGGACCGTGGTCGTCCTGTGAATCGCAGCTGTCCCTATCTTGGGGATCCATGTTGAGTACCTTGAGACTGTCTGGCGTCGGCTTCTGCTTTGGCTGAATTCAGGATGGCGGGCAGCTGACGGCGTCTGGCGTTGATGAACCAATTACTAATCTGTGGAAGCCGTTAGTTTTCATGGCGATTGCTATTGCTCGAGTTTACTCACTTGGCTGATGCTTAGACCGGTCCTCTCTATGAGAATCTGCTTCTCATCTTCGCTGGGATAGGGATGCGAAATGTGATCGTGGAACCACGCCCTGAGGATATCAGTGACGGCTTTTGGCAGATTGCCTCTTCGTCTTTTGTTTCTATGATCGGGGTAGTCTCCGACCATCTCAAAGTTGAGTTGCTGATGTCCGGAGGTGTATTGTGAATGCCCGTCCATACTCATGGCCACTTGCCCTGAATCCGAGGCATGTCTATGTTGCGAATATGGGAAGCTGGAGTAAGACATAGTTTGAGGCGATGGCAGTTCCTGTTCTGTAAACATGGGCGGATAGCTCTGCGTCGTCTCCCGTCGAGAGTTCTGCAAAGGAGGCCGCTCCCTTGAGGCGTAGTTTGATGAATTGCGTCGATCATTGCCAAACAGCGACGGCAGAGTGACGGGATCTGAGTCTTCCATTTCGTAGAGACCATTCTGTGGTGAGGGACGAAGACCCGACATTGAGGGTAGTAAAGGGCTTGCTCGGAGGGTGTCCGCGGAAGAGCCGCTCGAGGCAAAACTGATGCGTCGCTCGGCTGGGTCGGATTGGGGGTAGCTGCCATTGTAGTACTTCGACTGAACGGGTACTGTCTGTGAGGAATACTCTGACCGGCCCTCGGAGGGCTCTGGAGTCGGCCAAGCTGATCTTCGCTGCCCTGTTGGGTCGTGGCTCAGCATGGGTGAAGATCGAAGCCTTTGTGATTTGGATGGAGAAGGAGAACTGGAATTGCTGATGGAAAGCTGATCGAAGCCGGCAGGTGACTGACATGGCTGTCGAGGGTGGTTGCCAGTCAGGAGTGGGGGGATAGCTGCGTTAATCTGTGGGACAACCTGCAATTGAATAGTTGATGAGCACTGCCAAGTAGTGGTTGACGCACAAGCTGAGTTCTTACCTGTCTGATTGGCGGCAACACTTGGGGCTTGGAATGTCGAAGCACGGCAACTTCAGAGATAGCCATCCTTGAATCTCCCTCGTCTTCTGAGGCAGATGGATACTCCATATACGCGGGGTAGAGATGATGCTTTGTATGTTAGGTCTTTCGAACTCGGCCGCTAGTGCAAAAGGCTGCGATCT
>QQTW01001436.1_pt1 | contig 16678 bp, 16 predicted proteins | sample 1904831 | NCBI WGS metagenome assembly QQTW01 (sample SAMN09435610, study PRJNA476489) | Subsurface metagenome, whole genome shotgun sequencing project. | reverse complement strand
TAACCAGGTAGTTATTTGTTCTACGAGGGCTTAGACCATCAAGGTCAACAGCACATTGCTAGTCCAGTAACAGTCGCGGATAGGCCGACACTTGCTGTGTCTGCAGGTATTACCCAGTGCTCCTCCCAGTCGTAGAACAAATAACTACCTGGTTACCTAATTTGTCTATATGGAATGGATGTATGCCAAGGGACTTCGCCGGAGATACGGATTAACCCCGAGTACGAGCACGTGCACATGAGACTTCGGTTAGATAAGATGCAGTAATCAGATCAGTCTTGACAAATGACAAGTCCATCAGTACAAATTCCTCCACAAGTCAGAAGATGGCTTCAAGTTGTGATTTGTGTTGTGATTGGTGAATCGGATCCTTACTCTCTGCCTACTAATAACATAGCTTAGCTTAGCCTTCCACTTCCCCAAACGCACATCAGTCTATTGCATATGACAAGTTTTCGATTTATCCCTGAGAAGGGAAAGTTTGCGGATATCATGCTAACCCAACCCCTGCCTTGGCTTCCGTTTCAACACAATCACTATGCTCGTTTCCTGCTAAACCTTGGTAAGATCAGCTTCTCTGGGCTCCGCCGATCGACCAAAGGTAAACGAAGGACAGACTGTACCTGGACGATGTATGTGCATTGTAGCCAAAATGTGGGAGCTTCATTCTGTGCCGTAATTACTTCTCGCAATCTTCATCCCTGCCGAACAAAGGGTGCACACTTGCTCTAATCGTCGTCGTCGGACATAGGAGAGAGAGGACTATCAAGGAGCAGTCGCAACGAGACCTCGACGATAACATCCTGCGCGATGTCCGTTACAAAAGCTTGAAATTCTGGACCCATGAGCCGGCGGTCGAGGAATTTCTGCATTTTCTGAATAAACGAGATAGCCGACGCCCATGGGATCGGTTCGCCGGTGGTGGTTGCGAACGACAAGTCCAGATGGTTCAGGTGAAAGCCCAGCGATGAGGTTTGCGGTTGTTCCTGCGACGCTTTTAGCAGGAGGTTTATTGCATGGTTGTATACGGCACCCAGGCTGTATGGGGCATTGCCGATGAATGGTCCTAGTGCTATCGACGTAAAGCTGTTCAGAAAGTATCTTGCTGTGGCTGTGTGTCCGTGGTGAAGGGTTCTCTTCTCAGTTTCCTGGCGCGCAATTGTAGGACTTTTGCTGATGGCCAGAGAATGAACACAGCCGAGGAAGAATAGGACGGACAGGACTGAAATGTAGGATATCCGGAAAAACCGCATATTGTGTAATTACTCCTCGTTCAGTTCAAGTGAGACTTGGAGTGCTTCTTCAGGGCGGATGTGTATGCGAGCTCTGCAGAGTCCGATCAGTACGGTCGACCATGAAAAGGAATGGCAAGTTATTCATAGTTCCTGGAATTCACATATGACATGCGTGGGTTGTTACGACATAGTTGGATAAGGAGTGGGTAGTGTGGAGGTCTATCGAACAGCCGCTGATCTCCTCCATTCTGTACCACCTAAACCTTCCGCGAACCAAAGTGTCGGGCTCAGGTACGGTGTGGGTTCCCATTGGTTTCTTTGCAGACGTAATCTCGCGTGGCAATATACCCACGTGTACTGCCGAAGCTTGAAGCGACTTATCCGACAAGCTTGTGACGATCGAGAATCTTAAAAGCATAGAATCGGTTAAAGGGTAATAATAGCTCATCAAATCCGACCTTTGAGTGGGAAGCATACGATTAAGGTCTTCATCGGCTAACAATTAGAAGGAGAAACAGCAAACCAACTATGCAGTGCGAGAAACACCTCCTGAACTGTGAAGAGCATGTAGAAATTGCATACGAATTACAGGATTGCGACTAAGAATGTAGAGATTTCAAGAATTACTCCAATGGCCCTATCCATGTCGAGTATGGGAGGAGCCATGGAATGGGATCGAGAACGCAAAGATTGAACTTTCATTGAAGCGAACCTTCAGAGATGCGTCGTCCACAGTCCCCTGTCTTGCAACGCATGTGACGCCTCATACGCGAGTGCTCCAATGATACGAGGAGTTGTAGGCGTGCATTTGCGAATATCCTTCTAGGAGGCCAGATGTTCCAATGCTTGGTAGCACAAGAACAGTGGACGAGCCAGGCTACCACTTTAGGTCCGCCGTGGACATCCAAGACTGTCCACAATAGGTGTGGTTCATCAACTTAGAAGGCTCCTGGCAGCGAAGATGGAAGTTGACCTGAACTCTCCATCATTAATTTGATCGCGCCAGATCGAACGCCAAGCATCCACCTCCACCAGGCAACCCCAAAAAGACCCACAACCGCCGCGGCACCGGTAACAATGGCCTCCACCGCTGTAAGACCCGCGGAGCCTGCTTCCGCCACCCTCTACATCCACCGATCTTCTCATCTATCGTACGAGCTCGTCATCTACGGCTCCGACCAGACGACTATTGCCTACACCGTCACCACACCCCACGGTCTCCAGAATCCGTTTTCCAATTCTCCCAACCTTCACATCTATCGCGGTTCTTCCGCGCTCAATCCGTCCACAACGGATTCTGATGGAGGGGGACAGCTTATTACGACCAGTAGATTACCAAAGGTCGGGTCGCTCTCCTTACAGATTAATGACCGCTCCGTCGACTCGATCCATCGGGTTCGAGGCTTCTATAAATATGCCCGGGAGTGGACGTCTCCTAGCGGCTTGATGCGGTGGGAGCATCATAGATTCAGCGTGAGGATGGAATTAGTGGACGGGCGAGGCGAGGTCTTGGGACGATGGGAGTCGGATCGGGGCAAGGAGCGAAGGATAGCCAGGTTATGGCTCAGAGACGTCGAAGGACAAGGGGACCAGCAGTGGGTAGATGAAGTGGTGAGTGTTGCCGTGGCCGTAACCGTGATGCAAAGGCGAATGGGATGATGGTTTTCCAAAGGTGCCCATATTGCAACAAACACTACAAATGGATATCGACCTGATGACGTTTCATGCCATTTTGACTGCTTGCGTACTTTTAGCTGCCTTCTGCATGGACAGCCACGTGCTCCTGGCAAGCCAAGAACCAGCTGTGATCTAGCCAGAACACGAAGTCGGTTACGTCTAGGATGAAAAGAGTACTGGTACGTAAAGTCAGTCCCAATGGAGAATAAATTGTTGTCTTTTGGGTTGCGACAAGGATTCTTAATAAAGTCGCCTAGATCCTTCACGTTTGAGCCATGCGGTGGGCTGATCTCCCGTACGGAAGACATGGAATCGGCATCCGCGCATGAGTTTTCATTGGCTCTGCAAGTCGTGGTGTCGGTCCCTTGCAGAAAGACCCGGCTAGACTTTACACTGGCTTTGGCCCCTCGGCCCCCCTCCCCACCAACCTAGAGGGTCCATTCGAAGGTCTGATCGAACATGGCCTTCTAGCTGCTGCAGTAGCTTGTCCCGCCATCATATCTCTGGGCCTGTTCTCCTATCCACTTCTTCTTCTATCAAAGCTGGCCGCCTTTATACAAATGCTCCAAAAGATTTTGTAGTACACTCCCTGCTGGATGTACTGACGCAAATTGCGCCCTTATTCCGTGGTTGAGTCTCCGCCTCCAGGGTGAGCAGACCAAGGGTGTTCACACAGCCATACGTCTCCACGTCTCCACATAACAAGAATGGGTATTTTCAGCAAGAAGGGCAAACCCAATGCCACCGCCGCCGATACCGAGTCCATCTCTTCCAAAGTTTCACGCACCACCACCAACACCACCAGTATGCAGTCACCTCCGAATAAGCCTACGAATGGCTTCTCGCAGCTTGCCTCGCATTCAACGACCAATGTCACACTACCACCTCCACCAGATCCCAACGTTGAGCCAGCAGCTTATCTGAAAAGTGTTTATGCCGTCAGAGAACGATCTAAGCTCGTCCATGACAAGGCCAAGAGGAATCAACTGAACCATTTCGACGTCGACTTGAGCAAATTCAGTGAGACAGCAGCCTACGTTGTTTCTATTACCAAGGTGTGAACATCTCCAGATCTCTAGGTGCACCACTGACCTCGAATTCCGTAGCGAGATTTCGCTCCAGATTATCACAATATCCCGCCTCATGGACGGTGGCAGCATTTCGAGGTGGGTGGCAGACCACGCATTGACCAACTACTTACATCATGGCCTTCCAAAATCGACGCTCGAGAGCGCACCCGGCGACTCCTAGACCTCTTCCTCGTCTCAGTTCTACTGGATGCGGGCGCTGGGACAAAGTGGTGTTATAAGTCCAAGGAGTTGGGCAAAGTATACCGCCGCAGTGAAGGGCTGGCAGTTGCTAGCCTGGAGATGTTCAAGGCCGGATATTTCAGTGGAGACCCTACCGAACCGTATCAGGTCAACGCTTCAGGTTTAGAGCGGCTCAGCGTAGGCCAGTTGGCCATCGGATTTCAAGTATCAGTCTCAAACCCTCTGGCCGGACTGGAAGGTCGGGCGGGCCTCCTGTCCAACCTTGCGGAAGCTTTGCACAATACAGAGTACTTTGGATCCAGTCACAGGCCTGGGAATATGCTCGGTAGGCTCTTCGTTACCCAGACGATGCCCGTAGCTAACTGGCAAGATTACCTTCTGACCCACCACACCACCAAAACCTCCACCGTCCCGATAATCACCATCCCTACTCTCTGGAGCGTCCTCATCGATGGTCTTGGGAATATCTGGCCTGCAACGCGCACACAGATCGACGGCGTATCCTTGGGCGACGCCTGGCCTTGTTCCTCCATGCCGTCTCCACCACAAGCCCAGCCCTGGGAAAGCATCGTTCCCTTCCATAAACTCACCCAATGGCTCTGCTACTCGCTCATGGCTCCCATGACTAGACTTATGAACGTCCAGTTTGCAGGCGTGGAACTACTGACAGGGCTGCCCGAGTACCGCAATGGGGGCTTGTTCATCGATACCGGGTTGCTGACCTTGAAGCCTGCCGATGCGAAGCGGGGGATCGCTACATATCATCAAAATTCCAGGGTCCAGGGTCAGCCCAGCATGGAAGTCGTCCCACTTTTCAGTACTGAGGATGACGTGGTCGTTGAGTGGCGAGCTGTAACGGTCGGCTTTCTTGACGACTTGAGGGTGGAAGTGAACAAGCTACTCAGGCTCGAGGGATCAGATAAGTTGTCGCTGGCACAAGTCTTAGAAGCGGGGAGCTGGAAGGTTGTTTCCCTCCCCGTCAGAATTTTGCGGCAGATGAGCTGACTTTTCGTGAAAGGGCGGACGGGAACTCGCCGAAGTCTCAAGACCGAACACGAAACAACCGCCGATCATGATCCTATCCGACGGAACGGTGTTTTGAGAGCGAGGTGCTATGTCGTTACCAGAAGAGAAAAGTGGCACCCCGGCCCCTACTGGAGGGAGACATTTGGTGTTATATCCCTCTCGAAAGAACAGTGGGGTTCTACATATTCTGCGCTAAAGGCAAGGATGATTTTTCGCTCGAGGTGGTGGCAATCTATCAAACCCTCGTTCAAAAGCGGCGAGCAAACTGGACGACAATGACCAAGACAGAGTATTATTCGGGTAAATAATGAATATGATTGAGGGATAAGATTTCGGTCGAGTTGCTGTGCGAACCTGTGGTCTGTCTGTTTCGTCTCCATGTGCGTTTCGAAGATCTGGCTTCCAAAGTCTGCATTCACTGCTCTACTAACCGCCTTTATCGCTTTTTCCGACGAAATGTCCTGCATGAATGGCCCATACTGTCTCAGCGAGAATCAACTACTCCCCAAAAAATTCGCCGATAATGCTCTTCAAGATGGGTGATACCCGTGATCCCCCCTTTGCAATGGACATACTCTACGATACAATGAATTCGCAATAATCTCTCCTTTCCACCACCACATCAACAGATATGTTCAGACAACCATCCCGATCCCTCCTGTCCTGCCAATGCCAACACGCCAAGTGCCATCACCGATTGCATCTCGCACTTCACCCTTTCCTCTCCTTTCTTCACATGCCACTCCCCTCTCCCCTTTCTCCTCCCCTTCCCTCCCTTTCCTCTTTCTTCTCTCCCCTCCCCTCTCCACCCAACCGTAATAGTAGCCACACCTACCCTACCCTACATCTACCAGCCAACCTTCCTACCTCACCACTCTCCCACAATTTCCCTCCCACTTCGCCCCTCCCTCCCCAACACCCATCCCTACCCTACCGCGGAGGCAAATGCACGTAGGCTAACGGAAGAAAGAAAACGCAGAAGGGAATGATAGCGATCACGGAGGAGGCGATGGAGATTGCGCAAGGGTGGAATCAGCTATGGATTGTTTGTAGTGGAGTGGACTATGGTAGATGATAGTGCCGGCAGATTGTGCATTAGCGCTATGGGGGAGAGGGGGGAGACCATGTACAGAATGGAAAGGGTTCGCGATGATGGTGGTCTCTTGGCTGTGGTTGGCCTGCGTGCGTGCGTGCATGCAGGCTGTCTATACTAGTTCGTGAAAGCGTGCTCCCTATGGCAATATAGATTCGCGGCGGGTAAATAATTATACATTGTTACATATAACTAAACTGAAAGGCATAACGAAAGGGGGAGGCGGCTCTGCTATCCCTAACCGACGACTTCAGAACCCCTTCTTTTACATCGAAGTCTGCCACTCCATACTACCTAGTCATCTTTCATTTAAGTCGTCTAACTGCTCTATGAATGTTATTGGTGAGCTTCCCCTACAGGATGCTGCATCCATTTTAGTGTCTTTTGAGTATTGGGAGCGCTTCCTTGTCTATGAATTTCAGTTGAGAGTTTTAGTATCAGTGTTGGCTTCGTTTTCGGAGCCTCTCGTGGTATGAGGAGTTGGTAAAGTCGATTGAACGTTCTCGAAAATCGCTGAGGGGTGTTTCAGTTATGACCCTGGTCACGCTTGGACCAGGTTGCATTAGATTACCCGCAGAGCCGCTGACGCACGTTGCAGATCTAACTCTGCTGTGCCTATTTATGTATTGCTTTGTCGCTCAATGTTCAAATAGTCACCTGTACAACGGCAGCCATGGAGGGCCCGAAGAAGGTCAAACAGGAGAAGAAGAAAGTGCTGCTTATGGGCAAAAGCGGAGCGGGGAAATCATCAATGCGCAGCATCATTTTCAGCAATCATGTCGCGAAGGATGTTCGCAGACTTGGAGCAACCATTGATGTCGACAAGAAGAGGGTGAAGTTCTTAGGGAGCTTGCTGTTGGATATCTGGGACTGCGGAGGGTACTGGAAACCATTGCTAAATTCTGGCGCATTGAGCTAATCTTTTGACCAGTCAGGATGCCTTCACGGAGAGCTACTTGACGTCGCAGAAGAGTTATGTATTCAGTGAAGTCGGAGTGCTCATCTACGTCTTTGATATCGAATCGACCGACTTCTCCTCAGCGGAAAACCCTCCTCCTGGCCATTCTGATGGCGATCTTCGGATCTTTGACGCCGTCATCGCTGCTCTGGCCGAGTATTCCCCCAAAGCGCGCATTTTCGCCCTGGTACACAAAATAGACCTCGTGTCTGGATCTTTCCGTCCGGCAGTCATAAAAGACAAGTCAAATGCTATAAGGGCGCGTAGCGGACCGTTCATTTACAACATCGGCATCGACGCGACGAGTATATGGGATGAGTCTCTATACCGGGCATGGGGCACCATCGTCAACAGCCTGATGCCCAACTTGGACGTTATTGAACTTGGTCTGCGAGATTTACAGGCGGTCACGGAAGCAGAGGAAGTGGTCCTTTTTGAGCAGACGACCTTTCTCACCGTCACTAGGGTTGGCACGGCGGTTGGAGACAGCAACCCCAACCATGATCGCTACGAGCGGTTGAGCAATATCATCAAAACATTCAAGAATTCGCTTGCGTGAGTCGCCTGCTCCACCGAGTCAGGAGGATCCGGAGCTCTAGAATAATGGCGTGTCTAACGTGTCACAGCTCCTTCACACATTCCAATTCGTCCAGCCAATTCGACACATTCACCATCAAGACTCGCATATTCAACCTACTTATCCAACGTATGACGCATAGCACCTACGTTCTTGCCGTCTTTCCGCCAGGAGAGGCAGAGCTTCAATGTGCGCAGCTCAATATCCTGCAAGCCGGCGACGAATTCGCTCGAATTGAAAGCGCCATTGCAGGGGATGACGAAGACATCAAAGGAAAACGAAAAGAAGACGTGAACAATAATCTCCAGTGAGCTATTCACGGCGACCATTGCAGCATCGATCAGCATATCCGGCGCACGACATGGCGGCATGCATAGGACTTCATCAGGATACCAGAGCGCTGGTGTTGGGGTGCATAATGGGATGATTTCTGTATCAAGAGGGCGGTCTACTCTCCAGTGGATATCACTGCGGCTCTATGTATTTGATACAATGGCTACCTGTATATTAGCCGAGGGACATAGGGATAGGTGCTGTCTGTCCAGCCTCGTACATAGTGTACTTTAAATGTCTGAAAACAAAAGCTGTCCGCCTTAATCAGAGTTGAGCTCACGGCCTTGGATTCTCGGTCGACCATTAATCCACAGACGGTGTAGGACTTGATCTATCCCTTCGGATCGAAATCTAAGGAAGATCGAGTATGTGTACGGATAGGGATCGCTTAGGTTGCCTAAGCTGGCCTAGCTGTTTCCCCGGATTTTCCCCTTGCGCCACCAACGCGAATGTGAAAAATTTTTGTTCACCCCCGCTTTCTTGGGATCATAGTTTGGTGGAGCAGAACATCACCAAGAGCTGCTCTCACACATCGATAAGACGAACCACTGCCATTCAACATGTCTGTCCCACCCAATGGCCTCCGCCTGGACCTCGATGCTCTGAGCGGCATCTGTGGGTGAGTCAACGTACAAACCAGACTTCACCCATCGCGACCAGTCGCTGACCATGTGCTCATACAGATCGATCTCCATTGCCTGCTGGATTGTGGTGTTTTCGCCTCAGATCATTGAGAATTTTCGCCGTCAGTCCGCCGATGGGTTGTCAGTCGTCTTCATCGTCATCTGGCTTTTGGGCGATGTCTTCAATATCCTTGGTGCTGTGCTCCAGCACGTCCTTCCTACTATGATCATACTGGCCGTCTACTACACCTTTGCCGACATCGTCCTCCTTGGTCAATGCTTCTACTACCGGGGCTTTACCCTGTCGGACGCTCAGCCGCCTAGCCCAGACGAAGAAGCCATTGCAGATGAAGCTACAGAAGAGACGCCGCTCATTTTCCATGACGATGGCAACACAAGGCGGGCGACTCGTCCCACTGCGGCTGATGCTGACCAGCAACGCCGCTCATCGTCCTTTTCGTCCTTCCATAGCCGCCTGAACCAAGTGGATCCCACTCACCTTTCTCCGGCGACTCCCTTTCTTGGATCTTCCAAATCGACTGATATTCCTCCTGCTACGCCACTCAAGAGCTCTTCTTCAGCGCTCCGCACCAGCCTTCTCAATACCGCTGCTCTAGTTGTGGTCTGCGCGGCGGGTGTACTCGGGTGGTTTCTCTCGACAAGCTCGCCACGAAATCGATATCTGGACTCCCCCATCCCAGCGAATGAGGTCGGTGGTGTACATTTCGACGTGTGGGGCCAAATATTCGGCTACCTATCTGCTGCGCTGTACCTTGGATCTCGCGTCCCACAATTGCTTCTCAACTATCGTCGCAAAAGCACAGAAGGTGTCAGCATGCTTTTCTTCCTTTTTGCATGTGTTGGCAATCTGACGTATGTGATGAGCATCTTCGCTTATGAACCCAGATGTGCCAAAATGGACCGGGAATTTGGAACCTCGCTGTGCGAGCACGGCCAATGGGGAATGGAATACGGAAGATATATCCTAGCCAACACGAGCTGGCTTATTGGAAGCGCTGGAACGCTTCTACTTGACTTGATGATCTTTGGACAATTTTGGATATACAGAAAGAATTTGAAATGAAACCGCCACGCACACAAGGCCATCGTTCCTGAGTTATTCCGCGGCTACCATCCGACATTCGCTCAAGTGCGGCATTCATGGCACGCACGAGCAGGATGAATTCGGTGCTATGAGGTCTCCATATCCGACAGCACATATATTTCGGCCGGGTTCGATATCACGATAGCCACCGCTTATAGTTGTGGTGGTCTGACAGCATCCGAATGCTTGCTCAGTGATGGAAGGCATCGGTCTATCGATTCCGCGTGTATCCGTTAGGCTTGTCAGTTCTACGATCGCCTAGAACATGGCCATTGTGAGTTACGACTCTTCTTTCTGAGCTGAAAGTGGCGTTGGGCCGAGGTGCAGTTTAAGGCCGCCCATTCCGCCAGTCCTGCGGTTTTGGTGCTTGCATGGTGGGCCGTACGCGCAATCTAACTTGCGCTTGAGAGATGTTGAAGCTGGTCTATGATAGCCAAGCTTACAGTTTTGGCGTCGTTCTGACCGTCGTTGATCACCATTGACAGTCAATTCAAGAGGCTGAGCATACCTGCTGCATTGCGCATTTCTTCCAATCTCAACACTCTCCGTGTTTCAGACGGCCTGACACCTGAAAGCTAAGTGGGGATGGCGCTCCGCCGCGACGGGGGGCCTTACATGGTTGGGGGCGAAAAGTCCGCCCATCGACAAATCACAGACCTCGGGATTAGTGAGCTGAAATTACAAGAAATGCGATGGCCCACCGCCTGCTTTACTATAACTTTGCCTCTCCTCTCCGTCAAATCTGTGTTCGATTTTTCTTCTTAGCTGCTCGCTGCATCATTCGTTCGAAAATTCTTTTTCCATCGACCTGAGAGTTCAATCCATATTGCAGTCGCCGTACGTTGTCTCATCCGAAATGTCGGCCACAAACACTTCGGTCAGCTTGCAAGAATCCGAGACTGTTCTCAAATCACCCAACATCAATATAGATTCCCAGGCGACCTCGCTGCGGCAACCTTCGCCGATGCCAGGTCAGCAACGGCCGGGTGGCCTTCGACACAAAAGCAGCATCCAGACCGAAGATTCTTTCACCCAACCTCGTGACATTGAAAAGCATTCGAAGTTGCCCTACTTTCTCCGCATGCACGGAAGTATCACACCTCGCATGATAATACCATTGGCCTTCATCGGAGCATGGGCAACACTTATTACGTGCATCTCAAAATTCGTTTATCCGCTGGTTGTGTCCAGCCTCCTCCTCACCGTGCTTGGTTTCGTTGTCGGCTTGGGAATATCTTTCCGTACTTCCAGTGCCTACGAGCGATACGTGGATGGTCGTAAGTACTGGGCTCAACTCAGCCAGACATCTCGGGACCTGGCGAGGCACATCTGGATTCACGTCAAAGAGCGGCATAATATGGATCCTGAGGTGGGCAAAGCCGATCTGCTCGGGAAAGTCTCCGCTTTGAACCTGATCCTTGCTTTTGCGGTTGCGTTGAAACATCGCCTCCGGTTCGAGCCATACACGCAGTACGAGGATCTGGAACCCTTGGTCTCGCACCTCGCGACTTTTGCAGGAGAGGCTTTCGATCCCAAAATGTCCGAGTTTCGTCGCAAAACAAGCTGGAAGCGGGGAGGCGAGTATCTCGGGCTAACATTTGCCGAGTCGAACCCACGGAAGGTGATCAAACGGTCGAAGAAGAACCTGGGGAATCTGCCTCTGGAGATTTTGACATACCTATCGGCGTACTTGGATTGCGTCTCTGAAACTGGACAACTTCCCAATGGCGTACAGCAAGCTATGGTTATGGTATGTTACAGCAAGCTCGAAATCCAGCCAGCTAGCTACCCGATCCTCTTTCACTGGGGGCATTGCAATGTCAACAAGCGATGGCTAACCTGTTTTCGATCTTTAGGCCAACCTCGCGTCCCTCAATGAGGTCCTAGCCGGCACGGAGCGGGTTCTCAACACTCCGCTCCCAATCGCGTACAGCATAGCCATCTCTCAAATTACGTGGGTGTATGTCATCATGCTGCCCTTCCAACTCTGGGACGCCCTTGGCTGGATTACCATTCCTGGCACGATTGTCGGCGCCTACATCATCCTCGGTATCGCGGCGATTGGGCGCGAGATTGAAAACCCCTTTGGACGTGATGAGAACGATCTTCCACTCGACAAGTTCTGCCAGGGACTGCAGGATGAGATCAATGTCATCACCGCCCGACCGCCTCCGAGGATGGAACAATTTGTCAGCACTGAGGATAATACGATCATGTTTGATAGCAGCTACGCTTCGCTTGCTGCGAAGAGTACGGAGGAAATCAGGACGGAGTTGAGGGCAAGGACGAATGTAAGGGCTGGTGTAGCGGTTGCTGCTGGCACGCAAAGTAAAGCCGAGAAACAGACGGTCTGACCGTGCTGCTGAAGTGGGTGACCCGGTGACACAGCTGATATACATGTGATCTTGGTTTTATGGGATATACTGTGATGCTGTTTACTACTCAATCCGTATGGTGTTTTGGAACAGAGTTATCAGGTGATCTCCGAAGATTGACCGTGGCCCAATGGCAGAGCAAGTGTTCAATATAGGTAGCATTCAGCAATTAAGCGTTTTTGTGATTTTGCCGCTTGGCTTTCTCAATCGAGTGCCATTGATGTTTCTACTTGATGCTCAATTGCCCGTGTTGAAAATGAGCGAACCCGACGCCCAAGAATGCGCCAAGCCAAGGTTGACCCATCATCGATCCTTGCCCATAGAGCGTGTTTGCCACTCGAGGACACGGCGCATTGTAGCAAACATGAGACTAATAATACTTTATCAACCTTTCCCGAAACCTTGACCAATCTCTCCAAACATCATGTCTCCCTCCGACTTCGTCTCCTCAACATCTTCACTCACCTACTCCTCCCCCTCCTGCCCCTCATCCACGCCGCCCTCCCTCCGCCTCCTACACTTCAACGACGTCTACCACATAGAGTGCGTCCTCCTTCCTCTCCTCTCCTCTCCTACCCTCCCCTCCATAATCCCTGAGAAACACCAACTTCTTCCGAAAAAAAGGTAATCGTAAGTAACAAACAATCATTAGATGCGGCTCCGCCGAGCCCGTGGGCGGTATCGCCCGCTTCCAGACCCTGCGCAATTTCTACGCCGACGATGCGAGGTTCACGGGCCAGCCGGAGCTGGTCACGCTCTTCTCGGGCGATGCGTATAACCCGAGTTTGGAGAGTTCGGTGACGAAGGGGGCGCATATGGTGCCGGTGCTGAATGGGTTGATGGGGAAGGGGAGGGGGGCTGCTTGTGTGGGCGTGAGTTACACAGTTCGAGTTTATTTGCGGAAGAGCTTTGCTGCTGCTATCCGCTGTTTTGGGTTTTGACCGTCGTGCGCTCTGTTTGGTTTATTATCCTCCCTCTGTGAATAGTCTTCTTTTTTTCTGTGATGTTTTTCCAAACTCGAACGATCTTTGGAGAAGAAAATACTCACGAGTGCTTGCTGGTCGCTAGAACCACGACCTCGATTTCGGCGTCCTTCAATTCCGGCATCTGAGGGCGCGGTGTACGTTCCCTTGGTTGCTGGCTAATGTACTGGACCCGGCGCTTGGGGAGGACGTGGCGCTGGCGAATTGTGAGAAGACTATGATTCTGGAGGCGAGCAATGGGATCAAGATTGGATTGATTGGCTTGGCCGAGAGGGAATGGTAGGTTTGTTTTCACTTCTTCTTTCTTCGACTTTGCTGCGTCAAGTTTTGGGAGAATAAGAAGTTTAGCTGTCTCTTTTTCTTCGCTGTGGAAGGGTATTGGGAGTATTGCGACCAGGGATGGATCGTAGTACTGCCTGCCAACGTGTCTTGCTTGGCTGCGCCGGATGACGCTCCGTCGTCCCATATGCCATTGATATGGGTAAATAAGCAGATTAAGCTGTCATTGCTATCTGTCGCTACAGCTGAGATGCATTCGTTCAGCCAGCTCCCACTGCTGTCACCGACTACCCGTCGAGACGAAAGTGTGACCAAATTGTACTGAATGTTCAGATGCAGGCTCGATACCATCAACGCCCTCCCACCAGACCTCATCTATAAATCCGCTTCCGAGACCGCCAAAGCCCTCATCCCTGACTTACGCGCTCGAGGTGCCGACATCATCATCGCCCTCACGCATGCCCGAGAGCCCAGCGATATCAAGCTCGCCGAGAAAACACCACCTGGCCTGATCGACATCATCCTTGGCGGCCATGACCATTTCTACAACCATCAAGTCGTCAATGGCACCCACATTCTCCGCTCCGGCACCGACTTCAAGCAGCTCTCCTACATCGAAGCCTATCACGACGCTTCTTCCGACTCAACCTGGTCCTTCCGTATCACCCGTCACGACATCACCCGCTCCATCCCCGAAGACCCTGCAACGCTCCAGATGGTAGACGGACTCACCTCGAAGCTACGAAGGCACCTCGAAACCCCCGTCGGCTACACCTACACTCCCCTCGATGCCCGCTTCACCACCGTCCGCACGCGCGAGTCCAACCTCGGCAACTTCGTCTGCGATCTCATGCGCCACTTCTACTCCGCCGACTGCGCGCTCATGGCCGGCGGCACTATCCGCGGCGACCAGGTTTACGTCCCCGGCGTACTGAGGCTGAAGGACATTATGAATTGTTTCCCCTTTGAAGACCCAGTTATCGTGATCAAGGTCAAGGGGCACGCGATCAGGGCGGCGTTGGAAAACAGCGTCTGTCTGGTTCCCGCCCTGGAAGGACGGTACTGCCAGATATCCGGCTCCCGCTTCTGCTACAACACCACCGCCGAACCAGGTTCACGCGTCCAATGGGTCGAGGTCGCGGGCGCACCGCTCGACGAGGAGAGGGCGTACACGGTAGCTACGAGAGGATACATGGGCAGAGGTAAAGACGGGTTTACATCCCTGCTCGTGCGTAGTGAAGGTGGGGAGGCGGAGGAGATTGTGAGCGAGGAGAATGGGATCCTCATCAGTATGATTCTGAGGCAGTATTTCATGTCGCTCAAGGTCATGAGAAGGTGGTCGCGGTGGGGACCGAGTATGGGTCGGCATTGGGGCGGTGTGCATGAGAAGTTGGGTGGTGAGGAGGGGGCGAAGACGCGGGTCGTTGAGCCAGAGGTGGCTAAAGGACATAAACATACGAGGAGCGGGAACGTGAAGGAGCCTGATCAGCGACCCGTGGAGGATGGCGACGAGACGGATGATGATGATGGCGAGGGGCTCGAGATGTCCGACTCAGCCGTCGGCCAGGGTGACGAAGAAGAAAGGAAGACGCATCTCGCGCGGTGGGCGGCCAGGCACTGGATGCGTGTTGCACGGATCCGGCATCCGCATCTTGGACTCGCAGAGGAGAATGCCGCGAGCGAGAAAGCGGAGGCGCCTCCTCCTCCTCCCCCGGACTGGACGAAAGGGATCGCGCCGAGGTTGGAAGGGCGGATCGTGATTGAAAGTTGAATTGTAGGTTTATAGATCCCTAAAGCTTGGACTATTTGGTGAATGCGTTTCGCTCAATCAATAAACAACGCTTGACCTGAATGAATGAATTTAAAGTGTTTCGATCGATCGACCGATTGCCTATATATCCCGTCTACAGCGGCCGTCGTCAAAAAAAGGAGAAAAAGAAGCACTCCGCCTCCCCCGACCCCATCCCCTTGATCACGCCTCCCTCCCCCCTCCCTTCTCTCTCCCTTCCAACCCTCGCCGCGACCCAGTACACAAGCCCACATTCATTCAGTGCGAGTAAAACCTCGGCTCCAATCCCTTATCATATGCTTCCGGGCTCGTATACCAACATACGCAAACACAGAAATGAAAAACCCATGAAAGCAGTATAACAATCGAGCAACGAGTGATGATGATGATGAACAATGCCGTCGAACTACGCCGAAGAAACCCCCCTTTTAGCGGGAATATAGAAAATTCAAGTCAGAACACGTCCTTGCGCACCCCCTATATGGCGTGGTGTGGGTGTCTCTGATACCTACATATGTCAGCCGAAGAGAAGCGGGGCTGCTGGGTCAAAACATCTACGTTCGTTCCAGAAAAGCTACTTTTATCAGGCGGCGCCCGATGTTTTCGAGTCTGAATGTCAAGGAAAGATCTAGTCGTTTTTGTTGTAGGACATATATCGGTGGACGGGGCTAGTTTGTGTCAAGCCTTAGCCGCCCAATTATTAACAGGTTTCCTCTGCAAAGGTCTCTTCACGGTCCCGTCTGGCTGCTCCTCCTCCCCCCTCCCTAGCAGCGCATCCCTCCATCGCTTGTTGGCGAGGTCGTCTACCAGCTCCTGCAGTGTTAGCTTAAATTCTCCTGCGCTTCTCCTCGAGAAAGCTCGCCAACTCAAGGGTTCGTCCGTCGAGGATTCGTGCAGCATTATGACCCGTTCTATCCGTCTATCGCCACGAAGTTCGGGAATTAGGCGCCAGACATGCGATCGAAAATAACCAATGTGGAGCGGACGAGGTTGGAATCTTATCACGCCACGCTCCACGCAGTTGGCGTGCGAATCGTTGGTGGTATTCGAAGTCCAGTCCACAATTTGTGTGGTGGTATCGATAAAGATGGATCTGTCGCCGACCCTCATCACGGATTTTTGAATCAAGGCCCTTACAAAGTGCTGACAGTTGGCGGAGAAAAGGCTGTACACGGGCAGTTGCGAGAGAATCCACTCGGGAACGCGCAGAAGCTGGTGTGGCGAGTAATCGGTCTGGCCGACCTTGTAGGCTATCAAGGGGTTTCTTTGATTGGCGGCTCCCGTAAGCCGTTGATAATCGTCCGTGCTTGGGCAGCTGGCATCTTCATGCCGCAACTGGCATGGAGTATTGCTA
>QQTW01001435.1_pt1 | contig 16681 bp, 14 predicted proteins | sample 1904831 | NCBI WGS metagenome assembly QQTW01 (sample SAMN09435610, study PRJNA476489) | Subsurface metagenome, whole genome shotgun sequencing project. | reverse complement strand
ACGTTGGAAGCAGAAGATTTCCGAGTATCAACTACATGCATCTGTGAAACAACATCAACATCAATGTGCAAATATTAATCCATTTTCCCTACCTCGAAAATCAATGTCAAATCAAGAATTAAAATTAGCTCGTATTCCTCAAGACCTCAGACGTGCTACAATTAAAAAAGCCGCAGGAGTCGTCAAATCTTGGCACTCAAATTTTCAACGTTGGAAAAAACGTATTGAGAATTCGCAACGGTGTAAAACTTTAAAAAAACGTACAAGATTAAAGAAGAAAGCAGGCAAACCACCTGTTTTACCTTCAACTACGAATTTCCCAATTCAAGTATATTCTAAAATGTTCAAGTGTGATACTGGCGATAGTTTGGTTGTTAAACTATGGACAGGAAAGACTTGGATATTTGAGAAAATTGAATATGCTTGTAGAGAATTACCATCCGGGTATGCCAAGGGAACATTTTCTTTAATTTACTCTGACTACTCGCTCAAACTTGTTTGGGTAATTCAAAAAAATACACCATCTGCTGGAACAATAATAGACCACATTAGAGCTACAGGTTTTCTCAGAGTTCTTAGTATTGACCTCAATTTAGATGACCCAATAGTTTTAGGCAAAGTTTTAGAAAGTAGCGAAGATACGAGCGTTGTTGTAGAGTTAGCCACTTTACGTATAAAAGGAAACAATCGACTTAATCATCGAAGGTGCGCGCTACCTTGGTTTTATTGCATCAGCTAAGGGTTTGACTAACACTCATACAGAACTTGGTAGTATTGTCAACAGCGATATGTGTCGTAATTGCTGTCAGAAAATTAAAAATTTAGAAAAGGAACTTGTCGAACAAATTTCTAATCAAATTGCTGAATTTTCACATCAATATGACTGTCAACTTATAGTTTTTGAAAACTTAAAATCATTAAAGCCAAATCACAAAAAATACTCGGTTCGTAGTAATATAAAACGTTCAAATTGGGTAGCGAAAAAAATCCAGAAACGTACCCAAGACAAAGCTTTAAATCGGTATTCGATTTATACTACCCGTGTGAACCCGCGATTTACTAGCGTCACTGATGCAGTTAATGGTGATAAGTGTTTACGTGGTCAACAAGTGGGTTCTCTTAATCTATATCTCTGGCGCGAAACTGGACTTGGCAAATTGGTCAAGTCGAAAAACGGTAAAATTTACGATGCGCTACTATAACGCGGCACTAAATATAGGTCTCAAATACCTAGCCGCAAAGTAAGAATGCGCCTATGATGTATAAACCTCAAGGTTTGGATGCTGTGGCAATAAGTTGGCTACCTTACACAGCAGCCAAGGGAAATGTGGTGGCTATGCCCAGTTGGTATGTTCTTAGTACAAGCAATAGCAAGTGAGTTTACCTAGTCAATCAAGTAGCTGCTAGTTCAGTCGTCTTGGATGTAGGTGTATAGGACAAGCCGCGAAAAAAAGCACCGAATTTAGGAGAAGTCCGATTTGTTCCTATTTTCGATTACCACGTTAAATGGATTATGACGATGGATTTATCAGTTGCAGGACAGTGACAGCAATGATAATGAGTACCCCACCAATGAGTTGCAGAGGCGTTAGCGTTTCACCGAACCATAGCCACGCCAGCGCAGCGGTAATCACAGGTTCAAGCGTTGCGATGATTACAACTCGTTCTGCTTGAATGCGTTGAATGCCCCAAAAGAATAAAGAGTAAGGAAGTAGGTTTCCAGCAATACCAACGTAAAAGATTTTCGAGACATTTTCCGGCTTAAGCAACGTCACAGGAATTCCTTGCGTTAGCTGATAGGCAATCCAGAATACGCTGGCAACTGCAAACGTTTTCAGCATGACTCCAATCGGTTCATCTAAGCGTCCAACTCGCTCACTTTGAAGGTTGTAAGCCGTAAAGAATACAGCACTAGACAACCCAATCAAAATGCCGAAGCCGTTAAATTGACTTGGACTACTCTCCACGACCTTCGAGACCAGCACAGCTCCAATAATGAGTACACCCAGTGTTGCAAATACCGATCGCGCAGGCATATGCCGAGTTTTTAACGCTTTCCACAACACAACCATAACGGGCGATATAAACAAGAGAATGATCGCAACAGCAGCCGGAAGTTGAGCTAGAGCCAGGTAATTTGCTGCTGTTAAGCCCGCAAATAACAAGCCTAGTATAAACTGCTGTCGGTCCATGACTTTTGCTTGTGGCTTCCTTCTGAAGCTATCGACAACGGCAAGACCAAATGTGGCGATCGCGGTACTCGATACTGCCAGTTCAGAAGGACTTACGCCTGCGGCAAACAAACTACTGATTTGATTGGCAGCGACTGCAAAGAGAATGACTCCAAATACAACAGCAATTAGAGCCAATGTGCCTTGAGGAGACTGGGTTACGGCTTTAGGTTTTGAGGTTTCTAGCACGATCGTGGTTTGCATCCCTTAAAGTTCATCCATCCGGTGTCTAAGTGAGCTACATTTAAAAAGAAGTATTATTTTGAACAACCACTTTTCATTGAGAACAGATTCTGCAAGTAGCATCAAAAGAATTTACGCGTGGGCGATATATATCGTCTGATTGTCAGTGATTCCAGCCTTTTACCGTCATCGTCGAATTTTAGGCTTCCAGGTTCTCAATTAGCTGTTGCACCAAGCCCGGAATTGCTGCATGAGCAGATTGAATGGATTGTTGATGACGATCGTCCCCAAATTCCTGGTATTCGATGCGAATGATATGGTGTTCACTGACCCCTAACAGTCTTGATGCAGTCACTATGTGAGGATCGAGATAGTTGTTGGCGGCGTTCATGCCGCCAAGTTCAAAGCCACCTTCCCCCGATGAAGATAGAATGACTAGGGTCTTTCCGGTCAAAATAGGCTCGATCGGTTGTTCACCACGCGCCAGATCGAATGAAAAGGTGCGTCCAATCCGAATTACCTGATCTATCCAGGCTTTCAGTGCTGCTGGCATACCGTAGTTGTACATGGGCGTACCGATTACGATCGCGTTAGCAGGCTCTAATTCTTCCAGAAGTCGATCGGAAACCTTGAGCACCTCCTGCTGATCGAGAGTCCGCTTCTCGGATGCCGTGAAAGCAGCGGCAATCCAAGCCTCACTAATGGCTGGAGGTGGATTCAGCCCTACATCCCGCGTAATCAGGGTATCGTTAGGCCTAGACTTCAACCACTGTTTAGTGAATGCAGACGTTAAATCTCGGCTGAGAGAACGGGTCACACGCGCACTAGCATCAATTTTCAATACTGTAGCCATTTTTGTCAGCTTCTATGGAGGGGGTGCAGGAAACCAAGCTTCAGGTTCTGGGTACTCAAAACCAGGTGGAAAGAAATACGTTTCAAAGATAGTGGTGGTGGCATCCTCAGTATCAAAAAATGCAAAGGAATTTTGCCCCATCCACTTGCCCGACTGAATCAGGCGGAACCCTCTAGACTCAAACTCTTGGATACGCTCGTGCCAGGGGCGATCGCCACAATTAAACGCAATGTGGTGAATCCCTTGGTCGTGTCTATCTAGGAATTCTTCAAAGATGGTTGGGCCCGATAGTGGCTGCATAAGTTCCCAGATTACATTCTTGGACTGAGCAAAACAGACTTTAATCGAGTATTCAGCAGGCTGACCTTTATAAGTTTGTTCTGTAACGGTTTCAGTATCAAAAGTGTAGACTCGCCAAGGACCAATTCCCAATTTAACCAGTCCTGCCATTGTTTGCTGATAATTGCGAGTGACAATGCAGATTTCAATCGCATCCCCTAGAAAATCGTTCGAGAGTTGGGCTTCGGCGAGTACGCGAATTGAGTCTAAGTTAGGTTCCACGATTCTTCTGTCTGTAAGTATTTGAGTTTGCTTGAAGTAGAGAGGAATATCCGTTCCTTTGAATAACTAGCGCTATTTTGGGCATAATTGGTTAATCCTAAATTCCGATAATGTTACACAACCTGTTGACAAAGCCATCGTTGCGTGTTGTTGAGATTAAGTTCAGGCTCGATCGTTCGATGGTCGAATGACTCAAGGAGTCGTCCATCCGCAAGGCGATTAGACATGCTCTTTCTCCTTTGATGAATTTATCGGAGGAAGGCAGAAGGAAGAGGGCAGAGGGCAGAAGGAAATATAAAGCATAGAAGTAATAATAGATACCTCTGCCCCCCTTCTGCCATAGGGGTTTAATACCCCCGTCACTATTGACGGTCTACGTAGCCTGCGGCAAGCTACGCAACAGGTGGGGTCAGAATCCCCATCTGAACGCATAAGTGCCTTCTGCCTCCTGCCCTCTGCCTTCGTTCAATGAGTTGAATGTATTGAGTTTGTTCGCAGATAAAGTTGAATCTCGAACCCAGAAAATCGCAAAGCAATCCCGACTCGAGCCAGTGCTGACTGCATAGCGAAAGTTGTTACTTTTATATCGATCTAAATCTGGCTTAGTCGCTTCAGCCGCTTCAGATAAGTTTTATGAAGCTGCTTTGATGAAAGAAGAATCATTTCATTTCTTTTAATTAAAGAATATCACTAATTAACTGCGATTGCAAAATCAATTAACTCAGCGTTAAGATGAGAAAAATTCATTTACAACTCAATGCGACAACTTCCTCCGCTTAATGCTTTACATGCTTTTGAGGTCGCTGCCAAGTACTTAAGCTTTCAACAAGCGGCTGAAGAACTGGATGTAACGTCAACCGCAGTCAGCCATCAAATTAAAGTGCTGGAACATCGCTTGGGTATACCCTTGTTTCGCCGTCACCCCCGTCCTCTGGCGCTGACCGAAGCTGGGCAACTCTTGTATCCGGCGGTGAGCAAAAGCTTGGATACGATTGCAGCAGCGATCGCTCGCTTAACGCAAGTTACAGAATCTACCATGTTAACTGTGAGCGTGACGACGGTATTTGCAGCCAAGTGGTTGGTTCCTCGTTTATCTGAGTTTCAACGAACTCATCCTAAAATCGATATAAGTTTACAAACTTCAAATGATGTTGTAGATCTACACAGGCAAACGGTTGATTTTGCCATTTGCTATGTCCAATACCTTGACTGCTACCTGTCACGAGCGCGACTTTTCCTTCTAGTTTCAATTACTTTCCCCTCCAAAATTTAAACAATTTAAACTAAATTATTCATTCGATGCGGAACTTTGGCGCTAACTGCCTGACACAAGTGTGTAAAACCCAGATTGTTTGGTGTCGTATCTTCAATACCTTCGCCAAATTTATGAACTAGTAGAACAAGGATCGGCTGGGTGGATACGTCCTAAATTGGTAACTCTGTGGAAAATATTAAGTGGTTATGCAAAAATATTTATGCTCTGACGAGTAAATTGGATTTAGTTCAAATCCTTGCGGTCGCGGAGCGGCGGCGGTTTTCCTCCGTCAACTGGGTATAGGGAAATGCCTGATGTGGATATTTGTAGAGCGCTTTCATGTAGGAGTGCGTCGGCGTGTTGTCCAGGTAGAAGTAATACTCTTTGACATCTTCGCCATGATTACCTTCATTGCCAGTCAATCCAAACAGCCGCTCCTTCAAAATCAGATCTTCTCCATTCCAAAGCGCGATTACAAAACATAATTGCTGATGGTTATCTGAAATTCCGGCAATGCCATCCTCACCCCAGCGGTAGGCACGCGAGCGGGCTTGATCGTGCGAGAAATAATCCCAGGCAGTTCCATGCGGACTATAATCCTCGCGCACTGTTCCCCATTGACGATCGCTTAAGTAGGGACCCCAACGTCGCCAATGGGCAGTGCGCTCGCGGTTTTCTTGTAATCTTTTCGCTTCAACTGTCATATTTTTTTCCTCATAAGATGAGTTATTTGACCGATAGTGTCTAGTCAGTCGTAGACATACCCTGCACCAGCAACCACGCCCGTAATGCCTCGGCAACCGTCCACGCTTGGGCAAAGGTTTTTAGCATAACTCCAAAGGGTTCATCTGAACGTCCAACTCACTCACTTTGAAGGTTGTAAGCGGTAAAGAATACCGTACTTGATGTTTTTAGCATAGAATCCTTCTCCTACATTCAGATATGAGCATGTCTGTATTCATCATAAGCATGAGCCATACCCGGATATTCGAGACGCTCGTAAGCACTCATCAGACAGGGATAGGTTGCAGCCGTAACGTGAGAAATTGTCTGATGTGATTAGCGATCGCATCGCCTTCTTCTTCCAGAGCAAAATGTCCGGTATCAAGTAAATAGAACTCAACATCTCTCAGGTCTCGCTTATAAGGGTAAGCACCTTCTGCGGGGAAGATGTAGTCGTTCTTACCCCAAACAATCAGTGTGGGTGGCTGATATTTGCGGAAATACTCTTGCCATTGTGGATACAAAGGTGGATTCGTGCCATAGCTATAAAACAGTGCCAGTTGAATCTCATTGTTGCCGGGGCGATCGAGCAAGGGTTGATCGATATTCCAGTTGTCAGGGCTGATTGCTTCAGGATTGCGAGCCCCATTGGTATATTGCGACTTAGTTGCTTCCAGTGTGAAAACGTGCTTAAGTTTGTCAGCATTTTCAGGAGAGCGGTCTTGCCAGTATGCCTTGAGCGGTTCCCAGAATTCACGCAGACCTTCTTCGTAGGCATTCCCGTTTTGGACAATGAGGGCTTCAACTTGCTTTGGAGCTTTAGCTGCAATTCGATAGCCAATAGGAGCACCATAATCCATGACGTAAAGGCTATATCGCTTCAGATTAATCGCGGCAATAAATTTCTCCACAATCTCAGCGAGTCGATCAAACGTGTAGTCAAACTCATTCACAGTTGGCATCGAACTGTTACCGTAGCCTGGATAATCAGGGGCAACGAGATGGAAGCGATCGGCTAAGGCAGGAATCAAGTTGCGGAACATGTGAGATGAGGTCGGGAAGCCGTGCAGTAGCAAAATCGTTGGATTACTGCGAGAGCCAGCTTCTCGATAGAAAATATTTAAACCATCGATCGAAACTGTGTGAAATGTGGTCATGAATTACTCTATGCAAGTTTACAGGTGAATGTGAAATCGATCATCTAGGCCTCGTTACCATAAATTGCCCGATTGTTTTGTGTGTAATCCCTCGACTGTGACTAGGGACAATTTCGGTACGGGACTGTACTAGACCTGTTAATAAAATTTCCATTTGCCGATTCCCTTGTAGAAAGTCCTTTTTCTTTACTATGACAAGGTATTGTTTGAATTCTTGATTGAGTTGATTGACTTCTACACAAAACTTAACTAAACTGTTTGGATAACACAATTTTATTACAATTATATTAAATATCTCCGGAAAATAATTTAAGAAGAAATATTTTCTATGTCATTAGATAGATGTAATAGCATTTGCGATCTTTTAGGGTATGACGAAGGTAGTAAAAATTTATAACAAACCGAACTTACTATTTCAAGAGTAGTTTTACAACCACAATTACAAGTCTCCAGCGCCATCTCGAAACTTGCATTGAAAAATATCTCGATTGTTTATGTAATTGTGTACAGATATACTGGTAATGAAATTAGCAAATCAAATAACAAAGTCCTCATCAAAAGCTAACTTTTGAAAGGAGAGAAGAATGAGCGATCTATGTTATTATCGATCTGAGAAAATGACTTCTTAACAAAATTTTGACTTAGCTTTGTTATAGCTAGATTTAAGTGAGGAAATCGTCATTCCTTGCTATTAGATACGTAACATTGATGAACTTAAAAAGTTGAAAGTATAGATGACCATCCCGTAGACTGTTAGTACTGATATATGCTTTCTATTCATAAGTCTGAAACATGATTCTAGTGTAAAGTTTGATAACCAATAACCAAAAGAGGTATCTAATGTCTACTGCAACCATTGCCCCCTTCGACGCGCCGAACCGCCAGACGATCGCCCAAGGACACCCGACCGATTGGCAGTCCCCTCGCCCAAAAGACTTGTATGAGTTGGTGGTCATCGGAGGCGGTCCGGCAGGACTGACTGCCTCGCTCGTTGCCGCCGCCGCCGGACACACCGTCGCGATGGTCGAGCGGAACCTGACTGGCGGTACCTGCGTAAACTTCGGTTGCACTCCGAGCAAAGCCTTGCTTCGCGCCGCCCGCGCAGTGTTCCATGCCCGTGAGGGAGAGAAGTTTGGATACATGCTCAACGATGCACCGCGAGTCGATTTCGCCGCAGCCATGACCCGCGTGCGGGAGATGCGAGCCTTCGGCAGTAGCGTTGATGCGGTATCGGTCGCTGCTGGGGCTGGCGCTGACGTGTTCCTCGGCGACGCTCGATTTGTCAGCTCCGACGCGATTGAGGTAGATGGACGGCGGTTGCGATTTAAGAAAGCCCTGATCGCCTCAGGCAGCGGACCGGCTATTCCCAAAGTGCCGGGGCTTGCCAACGCCGACTACCTGACGAATGAAACCGTATTCGAGTTGACCACACTTCCCCGACGCCTGGTCTGCATTGGGGGCGGGACGGTAAGTTGCGAACTGGCTCAGGCGTTCCGTCGGCTTGGCAGCGAGGTCGATTTAATCGGTAGGGCAGGACGCCTACTGCCAGCCGAAGCAACGGCGGTATCTGAGGTGCTGGCAGTAAGATTGGCGGCGGAGGGGGTACGGCTGCACCTGGGTGTGGAAGTGAAGAAGGTGGACGGCAGGCAAAAGCGACTAACCCTGAGCGACGGCTCGGAACTGGAGTACGACGCGCTCCTGGTCGGTGCTGGACGGAAGGTCAATGTGGACGAGATGGGACTGGAGGCAGCCGGGGTGAAGTTCAGCGCCGCTGGGGTCGAAGCCGACGACTATCTCCAGACGGCGAATCACGCGGTGTACGCTGCTGGGGACGTAGCACGACCGGAGAAGTATACCCATGCGGCATTCGCAACCGGGAAACTGGCGGTGGCAAACGCGCTGGACGGGGTCAGGAAACGGGTTTCGGATCTTGTCATTCCCCGCTGCACCTACACTGACCCAGAAGTGGCTCAGGTTGGGATCACCCCGCAGGAAGCAGCAGAACGGGGGATCGCCATCGAAACGCACCGTTTGGAGTTGGCGAAAGTCGAGCGGGCGGTGATCGACGGAGAGACACACGGGTTTGTCGCCTTGTACATTCACAATAGGGTCATCGTTGGGGCGACTTTTGTGTCCGCCCACGCGGGGGAATCACTGCCGCTGCTTACTCTAGCAGTGATGCAGAAGATGACCCCAGCCGAGTTGGCGACAGTGATTCATTGCTTCCCAACTCAGGTTGAGGCGATCCAGCGGGTTGCCGATCAAGCCAGTAAATAGCCAAGAAAGTCAGCTTTCAGCATTTTCACCACTGGTTCACATGAGTTGGAGGAAAACTTCATCTTTTCGACGACCAAAGACATAAGCACTTGACTCTACCAGTGCTATGGTCAATCGCGTGCTATAGCCAGCGCGAATTTTTCTTGATGCCGACGTAGCTCCACATCTCATCCAGTTCGGATTCCTCAATTTCAACCTCCTCAGGCTCTTGGTCTCCCCAAGTGAAGCAACTGTCGTGTTGCAAAACTTGTCTGGTTTGCCCTGGATGAGTTTGATTAAGGCTAAAAGTTTGATACGGGCAATTGAAATTTTAACAGCGATAGCGTTGTTTGCCTATTGCTCCGCAAATTTTAACGCCAACACAAAACATACCGAGATTTGGAGAAAATATTCATGGTTACCTCAGCACCAATCAAGGTTAAACCTAGTATCGACGAGTTGTGCATCAACACAATTCGCACTCTAAGTATCGATGCCGTCCAGCAAGCTAACTCTGGTCATCCAGGTACACCGATGGCAATGGCTCCTGTTGCTTACGCTCTGTGGCAGCAATTTCTCCGCTTTGATCCCGAAGATCCGATTTGGGCAAACCGCGATCGCTTTGTGCTGTCGATCGGACACGCCTCGATGCTGCTTTATTCTCTGCTGCATCTATGCAGCGTAAAAGCAGTAAATGCTAAATATGAGCAGGTTGGTGAACTCTCCGTTACGCTCAACGATATCAAGCATTTTCGGCAGCTAGACAGCAAGTGTCCAGGTCATCCAGAATATCGTCTCACTGCCCTGATTGCTATGCTATCGATGTCAATAAATTAAACAGTAAAAACCCCTTTGTGACAGTTAGGGTGCGGAATGTAGGATGTAACTGTAAGTGGCTCCGTAAACCTTTAACTATTAGTCAAAATCTGACCAGGAGGTGTTTGAGTATGCCCGAACATCAGACGCTTGTTGAAGAAGCGCAAATAGCGCTCGACGCGGCAATAATGTACTATCAAGGTCGTCCTGTAGGTACGATTGCAGCCCGCGATCGAGATGCTCTTGCTCTCAATTACAACCAGTGCTTTGTCCGCGATTTCGTCTCCAGTGCTTTAGTATTCTTAATAACCGATAGAGCCGAGGTAGTCCGTAATTTCCTTGAACTTACCCTCACGCTTCAAAGCCGAGAACGGCGGATGGACTGCTTTAAACCAGGACTCGGTTTAATTCCTGCTAGCTTTAAAGTCGAATTAAACGATGGTAAAGAAACTTTAATTGCAGATTTTGGCGACCAAGCGATCGCTAGAGTTACTCCCATCGATTCGTCTTTGTGGTGGATAATTTTATTGCGGACATATGTCAAGGCAACTGGGGATATCGCACTGGCACATCGGGAAGACTTTCAGCGCGGGATGCGTCTAATTCTAAGGCTTTGTTTAGAAACCCAGTTTGATATGTATCCAACGCTGTTGGTTCCTGAGGGGTCGTTTATGATTGACCGTCGCATGGGTGTTTATGGGTATCCGTTAGAGATTCAGTCATTGTTTTATGCAACTTTGCGGTCAGCGCAGGAGTTGTTAGTGTCGGAAACTGGCAAGACGCGCAAGGCTGTAACAGAACGTTTGGGTAATTTGGCGTTCCACATGCGGAGTTATTACTGGTTGGATTTGGAACGGTTGAATGAAATTTATCGCTACAAGGGTGAAGAATTTGGTCTACAGGCAATAAATAAGTTTAATGTCTACACTACTTCGATTCCAGCTTGGTTTATCAACTGGCTTCCCGATACTGGTGGATATTTTGCGGGCAACGTTGGTCCGGGATTAATGGATTTTCGCTTTTTTGCGTTGGGTAATTTGATGGCTGTTTGTGCTTCACTCGCAACCACAGCCCAATCCTTAGATATTTTGACTTTAATCGAAAATCGCTGGGATGATTTAGTCGGACAAATGCCGATGAAAATCTGCTTTCCCGCACTCGAAGACCGTGACTGGGAATTATTAACGGGTTTTGACCCAAAAAATACGCCTTGGTCGTATCATAATGGTGGAAACTGGCCCGTTTTACTTTGGATATTAGTTGCAGCAGCGTTGAAAGTTGGTAAAACCAGATTAGTAGAAAACGCTTTAGCACTTGTGGAGGAACGTCTCGCCAAAGACGAATATCCCGAATATTATGACGGAAAAATCGGTCGTCTCATCGGTAAAGAAGCCCGTCGCTATCAAACTTGGTCAATAGCAGCATTTTTACTATCAAAACAATTAATCGCACATCCTGAATATTTAAGCTTAATCAGTTTCGATGAAGATAATTATGCTATTGCTTGCGAAATTTAAATTAGGGAGGGGCAGGCTTATAAAGATTTCTCATTACCCGAATGGCACTAAGATAAGCCCAAACATCTATGGCATAAGAGTTTGAAGGATTTGCATGTATTGGATAGGGGAGTGAAAATAAAACTGATGACTCCGTTACAAATCGAACATTACCAGGACTTACACATTGACAGAAACCCGACTATGTATATTCAAGCCAGTCTCCTGTTTTAGATGTTCGAGAGTATTGTGAGAAACTCGGCAAGGTATAAATGAAGACAAGTATTAAAAATTATTCATCCCTCGTAAATAATACTCGAGAACCGCAGCGATTAAGTTTCATTGATTTCTCGACTATTTCTCAACAATCACCCTTGAAATTAATCCAGGTTTGGGTTTGACCCTTACGGGTGAGTCAGTCGCTCATGGGGGGAAACCCCCAAGACCGCGCTGACTCACCATATAAGCCAGTATAGAATAAAAGCAGAATAATCTTCTTTCGATACGCTCTCGCCATAAATAAGCCATATGCCTATTGATATCTAATGTTAGGGCGATTAAGCGATAATTTTTACCAATCCCTAAAAACAGTTTTAATTAAGTTTTGTGTCGAAGTCAATCAACCTAATCAGGAACTCAAACAACACCTTGCTAGAGTTAAGCGAAAGGTAGCACTGAGGCAATAAAATGGTGATTCTTGTAATGGGAGTCTCTGGTTCGGGTAAGACCACGATCGGTAGAATGCTAGCGGAAACGGTGCACTGTTATGCTTTTAATGCCTACAATGCTTGTTAAGCCTAAATTACTGTTTGCCCTCGTGTATAAAATACATTGCTATTTTGACTAAAAGGTGTTAATATTTTGGGAAACTTATGGTGCGATTTTGGGGTTTCGGCAAAGTTATCTTTCCATCCTGGAAAATTTTTTGTGCCTCCCCAGAGAAGGTGAGGAGCCTTCGCTTTGCCTTTATAGTCTCTAAGATGCTTCACTTCGTATTCCTCCGAGGAGGCAAGCAACAGCATGACAAAAGTTTTTACCCCTAGACAGATAACAACTGACAACTGATTATTGCCACTCCCTATCTACAATTTCCTGAGTCGGCAACAATAAAGTTTCTTCAATCTCTTGCCTAATAGCTGCCGTCACTTCACAATTACTATTTAAACAATCGAGCAGTAACTGATTGGCATCATAGTAACGCTGCAACACTTCCTGTTGCAATTGGCTAAACTCCCAGTGATGGTGGTTACGATAATTACTGATAGTATTCTTCAACTGTTGCGACCAAGTTGAATAATGTGCCTGCCACCATTGTTGAAATCGTTCTTGGTTTTGAGCAAAATTCGGCAATTGATCCGAGAGTTGTTGTAAGGATTTGTGGAGTCCAGCATCGAGAACAATACCCAAAATATTATTGAGTGTATCCGCACAAACATGGGCATGGGCAAAATCCGGGCTGGAGTCTACAGCACATTCTAAAAGCAAGTTATCCAATGCCGCATCCAAAAACATCCCTTGATTAAGGGTAGTAGCTAGAGCAAAGTGAGAAGCTATATGAGGAGTCCGAGCAAGTGCCATGTAGAAAGCTCTCACCGTTGCATCTTTTGGTTCGGTTGGAATAGTACGAGATTTTCGGCTTGCCCAGGTCAAAAACTCTTGTAAGTACGGGTCTTCGGCTACCAGGGAATCGATGTGTTGCTTCATCAACTGTACTAGAGAGTCTGCACTTCGCAGCATCCCAACCGTCAACAAGAAGATTTCGTGCCAGTGAGGGTCGCTAATGTGACTGACCAGCCCTTCTAAAGCTTGCTTTAATGCCTCTAAATTGTAGCTAGCAACGATATTTCTGGCCGTAAAGTATTCTTGAAACGCTAGATAAGAGAAGGAGAACACTCCCCGTGCCCGTTCTACCAGTAGCCCATGTTGCGCTTCCATTGCCTTGAGAGCGGCTTCGCTTTGTAGTTGCAGTTCCATTGCCTCCACGGGAGCAGCGGTCAATTTACCAATATAGTCCTCGATGTATTGCTCAACTACACGTTGCTCAAAGAAGTATTGACCACGTTCAAAGGTCGCTGCTGCAATTTGACTAAACAACTTCAATTTTTGGGGTAATAAAAACCCTTGGTAAACTTCATCCCGTTCAATCCCTCTGGCTTCGTCCCATTTACCCAGGAGCAAATCTAGTCCTTCCTTATAAAATTCAGTCCGCTTTGTGGGAAATTTTTGCTGACTGTGGAATACCCAGCAGGCAAGATGTAAAAATAGGGGTGTAACAACGAGTCGGCGAAATTGCCAGTTTTCAGGTAAATCTAGCTTCTGAATAAATTGAATGGACTCCCCTTGCCCACCCTTTTTGTTGGTTTTTGTAAACGCTACAAACCATTTTTGGGCAAAGGCAATAATTTGTTCTTGGGTAAACGGAGCAATTTCCACATCGGTGAATCCTCGAAGTTGCAGTTTTTGAGAGGCAATTCGACAGGTGACGACAAACTTATTCTTGGAATACTTATCTGAAAACTTACGAATTTCTTTTAAAACAGCGCTGCTCTCGTCCTTAAGAATTTCATCCATCCCATCGAGCAATAACAATACTCTGCCTGCATCTAGTAAGGTTTCAATCGTTGAGTAATCGGAAATCCCACTCTTAGTAAACTCTTGACGAATATACTTTAATATGCTGTAGTCGTGGCTGGTTCTCGACTCCTGAGCCAAATTTGTCAGCGTGATGAAGATGGCAACCCAGTTAGGTGCGAATAGTCCCTGGTTGCACTGTATAGCCAGATGTTGCAAAAAGGTGGTTTTTCCCACCCCTGGTTTACCTAGTACCCTCAGTTTCGAGTAGGTTTCAATTGCCCGCATACCGGGTATTTGTTTCTCGTCAATTACTCCTTTACCAAAGCTGTCAAAGTCTTCGGGACTCAGCTTTTGCAGGTCAGAAATATCTAACCATTTTTGGCTGGCAATTTCCGACAAAATATTTACATCTATATATATGTCATCAATGCTGATGGGATGTCCGATATCTAATAACTGCAAGATGCCGCATTGATCTTGAATTTTATCGAAGCGTTGCGATCGCACTCGTTCAACCAAAGCATCAATGTCTATATCGGCATCAACGGGGAAGGATTCGCCTGGAGGTAGGATAGCAATTTCGCGCCAATTCCGCGACAACACAGAACAAATCTCAATAAAGGTATGACGTTCAATCGGTCGTCCGCTAAAAAATCGCCAAATTGGTTGTCTAGTTTTGAGATTGACTTCTAACGCTAGATTCTCCTGAGTCCATCCTTTGAGTCTAAATGCAACCCTTGCCTGTTCAATTCCTTTTTTTGATGCAGTGAGCGATCGTTTAACCATAAAACAAAACCGAGTTGCCTTCAAATCAGAAATTTAAACTGTGATTAATATACATGATGCTATAACCTCTTGAAAGTGAACATTCCTATCGCTGGTTGAAGTTATACAAAATTTTTGTAGGAAGAACTATGCCGCATAGCGGAAAACGAACGACAGTCAAACCCTTATCCAAATGTTAAGTTTTGTGTCGAACTCAATCAACTCAATCAGGAATTCAAACAACACCAAGGCATAGTTAAGGAAAAGGACTCACTGTATTCAATAGAATTATCGGAATTGTATATATGACTGACAATATTCCAAACAATATCCAAAGACATACTTCTTTAGTGAGAGATGTGAATAATAAGAACCAAACTACTTACCAAGGCATCTGCGAAGCGATACTCCTCCGAAGTCACAGAGTCCGGAGGAGTATCGCTACGCAAGCGTGAACGGTGGATTCAATGATTAATTTCACGGGTGATTGTTGAGAAATAGTCGAGAAATTAATGAAACTTAATCGCTGCGGTTATCGAGTATTATTTACGAGGGATGAGAGCTATGAAGCTTATAATGAATGCATTGTAGCTATTATGTCACTCGAATTGCATGTTTAGCATAACAATTAAATAATCTTTGTCGGATAAGATATGTTTTATGATTTTAGCTCAAGCGTCCAAAACTACCGATATTATTCTGTCTGTTACGAGTATTATTCAGGCAGTAGCTTTAACTGCTTCACTGGTATATGTCGCCATACAAGTTCGGGATGGTGCTAAAGCTGTAAAAAGTCAAGCCTATCAATCAATTATTACTGCTTACGCTGAAATTGAAGCTCGTATCGGTCAAGATGCTGAAACAGCAAGAATATACCACATAGGTTGCAAATATCCAGACAAGTTAAACGATGAAGAAAAAATTAGGTTTGCACAGTTAATGGGTAGTACTTTCGGTTTTTTTGAAAACTTACACTATCAATATAAAACCACTTTATTAGAGGAATGTTTGTGGGCTGGATGGTGTAAATTAATGATCGTAAAATTGAAAGTTCCAGGTATTAAAAAATACTGGGAAGATAATTGTTATATATATAGTAAAAGCTTTCGGGAGTATGTGGATTCTGGTAAATGCCCGAGAAACTAAAAAAACGATCGGCTAAAAGAGTAGAGTGAACGCATCTAATTTAATGTCTTTAAGTAAAAATGTTATGTTAAGGTAGCATTTTATATTATTTATATTTGCGAGTACGTCAAATAATGAACAACCAATAATGCTGTGTAATTATATACAATTTTAATTGATTTGATGCCGATGATTACTTGGGAATTGTGGCTAGCTCGTGAGGAAAGTTGCCGACAATCCTCTACCGAGAGCAGAAGTCGATAGACAAACTCACCCCTGGAAGGGTTGCCCAGGCTATGGGGATTATTTTAGAGGGTATTGTTACTTCTGCCTGTCCGCCCAAATCTCGCGGAAAGTCACGACTGCTGTAAACCAGGAGAACCACGACAACGTAGAATTCGCTACCCGATAGTCAAAAAAAGTACAACAAAGTCCCGTAAACAGCAAGCGAAATCTGCTTGACACCAAAGATTTTGATACTTGAAGCTTGTGTTTTATTGGATGATTTTTATAGATAATTATATCTACCTATATTTGCTGTCTAGATTTTATAAAAAAGTAATTTTTTATACCATTAATCTGATTCTTCCTAATTATGAGCCATAAATCTCGGCTGAGAGAACGGGTCACACGCGCACTAGCATCAATTTTCAATACTGTAGCCATTTTTTGGTCAGCACTGGCTC
>QQTW01001434.1_pt1 | contig 16689 bp, 23 predicted proteins | sample 1904831 | NCBI WGS metagenome assembly QQTW01 (sample SAMN09435610, study PRJNA476489) | Subsurface metagenome, whole genome shotgun sequencing project. | reverse complement strand
TGGCTGGCTTTCGTGGCGAATGAACGAAAAGCGGAAGGATTGATAGGAAAGTGACGGGGAGAAAAAGCTCCGCTCTTCCAGGCATCGTTGACGCTGTGCCAGGTGTTCTTGGCGACTTTCCCTACGGCGACACGGGCCTCGTTGAAGTTGCCATCCTGGGGCTCAGCGGGAACTTTCCTCCTGACTTCCTCCTCAACCGATTCGGTTGTCTTCAGTTGTCCCCTCAATTTGGCGTCGACGAGCTGGGTGATGTATGAGCGACAATTTATTTCAAATTGCATTTGCTGAATCTGAGCTTCCTGTTGGGTCCTTGGCTGACCCGGGTCATTCTGGCGACCGACTCGCAAATGATGCTAGAGCGTCTCGATCAGTTATCGGGTCGCTCGGTCACAATGAGGATCCATCGTACCTGCTCCTGGACACATGTCTCGATATCATTCAGTAGTTTATTTTCGAGCTTCAATGCCTCCTGGAATCGCTCGTCGTCTTGGCGGGCGATGAGGTAGTCCAGGTAGTCGGCATTTTGTTTTCGGGCTTGCTTGAGTTGTCGAGCAACATCTTCGGCGGAAGGTTGGGGTGGCATGGATGGTTGGCTTGTCCGGGAACGTTGCTGTGGTGGCGGAGGCGTTGTGGCCAGAAGCAAGGCACTCACTCCAAGAAATGCAGCTAGACCGAGAATGACCGAGTCCCTGTCGGGTATGTTGCTCGGCCTCTTCACTGCTTGCTGTTTCGAAGAATCTCTCTTGATGAATGGCTGAGCCGATGAGAAAGTGGTCCAGAACGCCAGGAAGTAGAGACCCAGATGACGCATGACGGCTTTGTTCAAGAGACGGCTTGATTTGTTTGACCGGTGTCATCACGGCACGCGAGCAGGTTCGCCATCGCCTTCTTTATGGGATTCTCGACGATGGCTAATAGCCCTATTGTCCATCGCCTCCGCGGTTTCGTCTCTCGTCAACGCTGCTGCGGTCCAATGCGTGATCATGGCTTCTCCAACGGTCGTCGGCTGAGTGTCGTTCCCCACACTCGGCTACACTTGAAACCCGGACACCTTAATTGTGGTCTCGTACAACGCCGCGTGACTGGATGACGGTGACAGCAATGTCCGAACGAATGTAGTGCATTTGTGCATTTGTGGAAGGCAGAAGAACAACAACTAACACGACAGCTCCATAGGAAGCATCGCGTGATCCACATTCGATGGACACGAAGAAGCGTGTCCAACGCTCGTGTTGGACGCGTGGGATGCGATACGTGTAGGTTACGGGCAAGACCAGCCTGACTCTAAGTCCGATAGACTCTGTTGCGCGCATTCTTGCCTAGTCTTCACGCAACAAGGGTCCCTTGGCCTGGCTGAAAATCCTGTGGCATCTGCTGTATCCAGGCTCTAACCAGTTCCGAAAGACCGGCCTGGTCTTTCTGCTTCCCCATCCTTGGACCAGGTTGCATGTTTCAACATTACTAGCCTAAAGATGCTAGTAATGAGTACAAAGTGATTCCAGATACGACTGGGCTAAGGGGATCGTGAGGAACTCCACGATCTCAGCTTCAGAATATCAACAACTGGATGTTGTTGCTTTAGTATATCGTCCCTTTAAACGTCGACGTTAAGAACGCGATAGACGCGCGCTTAGTCAGTATCGGGCAGGCCGCTGACACCAACTGCGCAACCGACGTCTCTCCTGTTTTTCAGGACAGAAGAACCTCCATGGCACGCTTGGCCAACAAAATGAATGCATATATCGTCGTTTTCGCAGCGCACAAGCAATTGACGTGCTTGCGTTGTACGAAATCTCCCCCATGTCCTCTATCTCGACCTAAAGGGACGTCCTGTGGCAGTTTCAGCAGGGTATTTTCGTTACGGCATCCCGACTGGCGATGCCGGGCGTGAGCCGCCTTCATGCAGCGAAGGGTTGCCGCGATCGACACTTTTCGGGTGCAGCCTTTTTCTGTGCTTGCTGTCGTCGAATGGCATTTGCACGCCGGACCAGATGGGGACATTCTCGTCCCTCCCTGACGCAAGCCGCAACAGCAACGAAGGTTGCATCATCCGGGAACGGTTCGCATGGCCGCAGGGGTTGATCCCTTCACCGCACCCGGATCTGCAGCGACGCTAGAAGTCGACGAAGGTTAGCGCGCGGAAACCGTCCAGCATTTCGTGCAACCGCAACAACGTCTGGATAAATTCGTTGGTGCTGGTGAACGGGAGAAGAGGATGATGAAACAGAGGAAGGGGAGTCTGGCAGCATCAAAACCAGGATCAGGGTCCAGAGGCTCTCTCGACGAGAATTCCAGGGTTCTTCCACACCTTGAAGCGAACGTTTAAGTCGCCGGAGCGACTGGCGGCCATGAGCCCGCCTGCGCATGGTTTGGCCTATTAGCGCAAAACGAAGTTCGATCACCGAACACGGGACTGGTCGGGCAAGAACGAGCGAAAGAGCGGGCGGGGGACCTGCTCGGCGCGGGACACGGCGCAACGGCAGAGGAAAGAAAGTTCGAGGTGGCCGTGAGGGGAAGGAGGAGGTCCAGGGCGACAGAAAATCAAAGAGAAGGCAGGCAATGGCTCTGCTTGTCCAACCTCCAACCTGCGCATGAAGGGACTTCGGCGAATGCAACAATAACAGACGAATTGGCCGTGTCGTGATCGACTGTGTGGCAGGGCGGCCTTCGATATCGACCTTCTGCACTTGGTATTCTATTCGTGTCTAGCTGAACCATCTTGTTCTTCTACTGGACCCTCACCGCCGCCGCCGTGCGCCATGGAGTCCTTCCCGATTGGATGGTAGAAATAACTCCCGGACGGTCGCGCATACGAAGCCGAGTTGTTGTCAGACGCGCAGCTTGAACGACGTGGAGGAGAAGACACCATCTGGCATATCCGTCACGCCTGGACAAACTCATATTCGTCGACGATCTGGTCGTGCTCTCCGCGCTGGGGAGGCGTGCGGACTACCCTATGGCTCTCTCGCATGGTTTGACCTTTGCGGTGCTCCGCAGTCTCGATGATCGTCCGCTGGAAGCCAAGCGGTTGACGACCATTCTGGAGGCTCAAGATGAACGTGTGCCCAAGGAGACTCCTCGGCACCCGATCCGGAGTTTCCAAGGCCCATTGGAGGAATCGTTGATTGAAAATGCGAACCCCCGAAAGGCGAGATGGCCGTCGATGCCATCGCAGCTGATCGACTCGGCCACTCGCCGTCGAATGTTGCTACAGCATTTGGGATCGGACGAAACGTACACGACACGCTGGAGGCAGCGGCCTGACGAGCGCCATCACCCTCTGACGAAGCTTGTCGCGCAGATCTCCTTTGGCATTCATCTCCTCCACAAAGGATTGGTCAAGTCGGACGACGAAGTCATCCGGATTCTGCAGACATACGTGGGGGAAGTCGACAGCTTTCTGGAGCAGACGACTGAAGATTTTGATCTGGCGCTCAACGACATTGAAGAACGAATCAAGTGTCTCCGACTTCCTTTGGAGCATGACGAGATCTTTGATGCCATGCTGGAGGACCGTGTCTTCCGCAAGCAAATCGTGGATGGCAACGAGAAGATTGAGCACATCATCAATCGGACCGAGACCGCCATGAACGACGCTCTAGAAGATGTTCAGCAGGGGCTCGAGGCAACGAAAGAGTTGGCCAAGTATCTGGTGCGGCTGGATCGGAAATGGGCCCATCGGACGGACGAGCAGGACGACGTGTACGCGGCCATGAGCGGGAACTCCGAGGGATGGTTCCGCTGTTTCTTCAGCCTGCAGACCAAAGGCCACACCCTCACCATGATGATGCTGCAGCTGGGGACGGTCGTATCGGAACTGCAGCGCCGGGCAGGAGTCGCCAGCCGGAAGAACATCGTAGGTGGCATACACGGTGTTATTCGAGGAGAGAACTCGACTGACCAACGAACAGGCTCTACTGATTACAGACAATCGGGCGGCAAATGAGGAAGCACAAGCAGCCTATGCACGTGCCATGTCCCCATTGACTAGTAAGGCTCTTCCTGCTCCGAACCTCCGGATCATGTCCCCAAGCCCAGTGGAGCACATCGACCGAAGCACGCCCGAGGTTCCAGGGAAGTCCATGCCGAGTCTGGAGTCGCTCACGCCCTCCGAGAGTACCATCACACCACGCAGAACGATGAGCGGCCGGCGGAGCCCGCAAGAAGATCGAGCGAGAGAAGAACGATCTAGGTCCGCCATGGGCGTACTAGAAGGACGAGGAACGTCGTCTCGAGCATCCGTCCGAACACAACAAAGCGTCAGCATCAAACGTGGCGGCTCATTGCGAGAACCGCGGCATCATGAAAACTGCACATGTTCCTGTGGAGCGCACGAGGCACAGCGAAGTCGAACATCACTGTCTCGCCGCAGCTCGCCAGCGAGAGCACACGAAGCACAACGAAGTCGGACGTCACTTTCCCACCGCAGCTCGCTGACCAGAGCGCTCTCCTTCCGGCGCAAGAAACCGAGCATCGATAGTTTGACGCCGCCTCTAACGGCTGAATCAGTACGCGCTCCCGTCGACCACCGACAACCACCTTTCGCCTCGCAGGGTACTGATTCAGCTTACTCGTCTGGCGAATCCATCGTCAACCCATCATCTCCCGAACCCGATCGAATGTGTAGCCCTGCTCCGACCTACACCAGCGATCTCTACCACCCGAATAGACGACCAGGATCTCGCATCAATGGTAGCAAAGCCGCAGCGGTCATGGGGATGATGCAGCGCAGTGGAAGTGTACGAGACCGAGAGCACGAACAGGAGGGCTTTGGCAAGCCAAGGATCATCTCGACCCATCATCATCATCGACCATCGACCGCTCCAAATCAGCAGCAACAACCGCCCTCTCGACTAGGTCGCTCACCGTCGGTCGTATCTACGTCATCGCTGAATCGAAAAGGCAAGAAGGGGCCCTCCCTGATCGGCCGGACTCGACGACGGCTTGTCAGCTTGTTGAGGCGATCAAAGCGGTGAAAGAGTTTGGGTTCGGGATGACTTCAATTGAGGTTTCTTCGATTGAGGAAGGACGAGCCACATCATGGACCAATCGGCTATGACGGAATCGCGTTCCCACAGGAATGAGCTCCGCGCCGAGCTGCTCCCGAAAGTCATGCGGTGGTGGAATCAGTGATGGTGCACGACACAGGAGATGATGACCTCGAAGATCTTCTCTTTATTTCTCCGTGACGGACTTTTCAACGGGAAGCTACTGAAACGCTGTTTAACAGCGAACGAACGGTCTAACGACTGAATTAATGCCCAAAACAATCTAATGCTTCTCATATTTTAATCTCTATCTCCATCTAATCTATTATATATCATCTTTCATCTATCTCCTCATCTCCCACCAATTTCCTGATCTATTCAATCTTCATCGATTTAGCCTGGCGCCCATGGCCGTTTCAAAAGCCGACGAGAGCTCTTTCTTCTCTATTCTCATGATTCCGTTCACTTTGGTATCCCCTCAATCGCTTTAGTAGCAATTCGAATAAATCTCTATAATCTCAATATAAAACGATCCATCAAGACTGTACCCGTCCAAGCTAAACCCATCAAGCTTATGCTGACTCGTGCTGTGGTTCATTGCTGCCCAGCCTTCATCTAACGAGTACCGGAAGGTGCCACGGAAGAGCATGCGAGCAGTAACAGGCGCCATATAACACTATCGATCATTTTGTGTGGCAGCCGGGTATTGCTCGCATACTTTTCCGTGTCACCTCCCGGTAAGTCTACAGTACGGTAGGTCAGCGTAGAGCATCAAGCATTCTACCTCCAGACGAACATAAATGATGCCAACAACATCATTTGCTTAGGAAGAAGATAGTGAAGCTCGGCTTGATCCTCTAATCAAACTCGAGTAACAGGTTGTCCAAAATTCCAACGTGGGAAAGCCGCTCCATATCGGCCTGAGGAGCGTAGGTAAGTGGTGCTGCAGCACTGCCGGGCCTAAGACCCTTTCGCTCTGCGCAAAGACGAAATGTCGTGAAAATATGAGCAAAAGAGGGAATCTCTGGATGTACTTTCTATGATTTTGCTATGACCGGTCTATAAACCAACATTTACGCCGTGGATATCATCCTTGCTCTACCAGTTACAATTCATTTATAAACCGCTCGCTACCACTCCTAGCATCCCTTCCGTCTACTTACCCTGTTATGCACAGTCCCATTACTCCTAATGCAGCAGATAACCGTTCAACCAGGAACGAGTCCCGGCTTAGGTATGCGTACAGGGGGCGGTCGATACGCAGCAGGAGCAGGTAGGTCTTGAACGGTTTGACGGACCATATTTCCCACCTGCGGTGGAATCTGCATCTGGAGTTGGTCCACTTGCCAGGCTCCGTTTTACCTTTTCGGACTGTGACCCGCTTGTTGACCGGCACTTTCTCCTCCACTTTCTTCTTGTCCTCCTCCGTTACATCTTCCCTTTCTTTATTCTCGAGATATTCTGTCAGATGCAAAATGCGACGTTTGGGGTCGTAGATGTGGGCTAGGCTACGGTCGAAGTCCCAGAAAAAGCATTGCTTGCGTCGCCAGGCCGGAGTGCTCATGAGGGTCGAGCACCCTTTGGCTAGTGTGCTGGCGCTGATCTGTTGAGCTCCCTTGAAACCATCCTCGGTATCATGAGCAAAGCGAGTCCATTGCTGTGAATACTCTCAACATGCGAGTGGGAATATATCAGCCAACTGAAATGCTCAGGTAGTGGGGACTGGGATTTGAAAGAAATTAGAGGCAACCCACCCGTTGAACATACGTTCCCGAACGCTTCCATCGTTGGTAGTCGTCCGACGCCAGCCATCGTACGTCTGTCTCCTTCCAGTGGCCAATCTTCGGGTCAGGCGCGAACCAGCGCCGTTGGAAAGGACGATCATGGGGATCGTGGAAGACTTCGATCTCCTGCCAAGTCGTCAGTGGGTTGTCCTGGAGATGTTGGACGCTGAGTCGCTCAATGGGAGACATACCTCACCAAGGAGATATGCCATGCAATAACCACAGGTCATAGGTCGATTGAAAAATCCTTGTCATTTGGATCTCCGTTCTCCGGAACAGAGAATGGTAAAGTTTCCTGGTTGACGGGATGGAACTTGCGGTTGCGCACCATATCCCGTAGCGTGTCGGGATCTCCTTCCGGCAGTTTATTCGACGGTGTGAGCCATCCTGCGATGGCCAAATTCGCACAGAGGATGACCAGTACTACGAAACGCATGTTCGGTCCTGGTCATCCTGATGCCTTCTCCTCTCGCCGCCTTTGCCCGACCAACTAAAGGTTATGGACCTCAAGTACTCGGTTCGATCGAGAGCGAGTAGGCCCGCGGGCGCTAGTTCAAAGCTTCTAGCTCGTCTGGAGGAAGTACCCATGTTTCGCTGGCCCTGAAAATCCTTTAATGACTCATTAGAACCTTTGGATTGCGCTCGAAGGAGGAGCATCCTGGAAAGCCCGTATTGAGCGCCGACCACCGTTATATAGTAACTCACAACAACCCGACGACGATAGTCGTGCCTCGTATATTACGTACGGTGCCGCAGAGTAGAGGCCGTTGGAATGAATATGGCTCTCGAAACCGTGAGCTTTGACATCTGCGGTAGCGGAGCGTTGACCGTTTTCTGCTGCCACGCGACTGCGGCAACGTCCCGACCCGAAACGTTGCGTGTTAAACACGAGTTTTGCGCATCGTTTAGAACATCATGCTCTGGCATGCGGGAATATCTTGCATTGTTGGTCCAAAATAGCACGCATGCGTGTCTGTGCATAAACAGCTCTTGTAGCTGATGGCTGGTGCGTCGACTGTAGAGGGTGTGGTCTATTTAATCTGGATCAGTGCTGGACTCTGTGATCATGAGATCTACTGCCAAGACACCTGAGCTTTGACGATCAGATCAACCGCCAAGTCTAACAAGCATTGAACACGTTATTCTCACCTTGTACCAGACACACCTCGTCGCCATGCGTGCTACGCCTCTACTGCTGATCGCGAGCGCTTGTCTGGCCGTCGCCGTGCCTGTCGGTCCGAATGCGGCCCATCCGCCAACGAGCGATAGCAATGGCAATGGCGTACATACCAACGGTCAACCCAATGGAAACACTCCAGCTCGAAAAGCCCCGATCTTCGTAGGCCCGCCAGATACTGAAAGCGAACGTAAGACGCTCAGTCCCTGTTTATCTCAGCTCCGAACAGACGTTCTTGCCTTGGGGAGCCACTTACTCAATGTCATGATTCTGAAGAAGGCTGACCAGATGTGCTTGAAAATAGAATTTAATATTCTGGTTGGGAAATGTGCTGGGGAACTGGTATGAATTCTTTCTTGAGCGGTAGACACCATACTGATTGCTGGCAGTCGACGAAAACAACGTACGCGCCCCTCCAAAGGGTCCGGGAGCTGCCAAAGGAGCAATTCGATCAAGAGGTAGACCACCACTGCCGATATCTGGTAACTTTGAAATGGAGCAAGGCCTGGGCAGAAGCAAATGGTCAGGCATGGGGCCCTGCCCAAGAAGCGGAGATCAAAGAAAAATTCTATCCTGCGACTCTCAATGCGTTCTCTACCAAAGCGGCCCAGGCAAAGTCGACTATTTCTCAGGCCGGTAAGAACTTTCTGGCCTCCGTCAGGTCTCCGGCGACCATGCAACAGTTGCGAAACAGCGTCCGATTGCCGGCCTTCAACCCAGCTGTGTTTAGCAACTCCTTCCGCTCAGCCAAGCCCGGCTTTATCCGGGTGGGGGTGTGATTAGCACGACATGCACTTGATGAGATAGCCGGGCAGCAGGTCGTGTTACAGGGAACGTGTTGATAGCGGGTATCATACCTCCAAGTTATCTGCATATGTGCGAATCACCCGTATCCGGTTTCGGGACTCCGTCTTGTCATTTCTGGAATATGTTCTTCAAAGAGCTTCAGCGGTGTGGTTGGTAGGGCGTTGGGTCACGCTCCGGTAAAATTTACTATCGTCCTCTTGAGGCGTTCATTGCTCGATCATCGGTTGCCCACTTTGCTATTCTCTTTTTTCCACGATGGATAGAGGTATCTTTAAAAATAATGGTATGCAATGCGGAACTCAGGCTTCTAAGCGATCTCTAGAACGTTCTTCAGCTTTTGATCTTATACCTACCGCCCGCAAAGTCCAGCGGGCCATCCTGTACTATCATATTAAGATACTCCCGGAGCTCTTTTTCTGAAAAAGGGAATCCTCCTGCAACCGCGAACTTGAGCATCGTCGCAATTTGGGGTAGTGGCATGGGCCCGCCGTTGGTGAGCATGCCGACGATGAACGGCAAGTATCCCTTCATCTTGGCTGCCGCCACCTCCTCGGCGGACTTCAGCGACTGCATGTCCTCGCCTTGGGTGCCCGTGCCGGCAGATGCGCTCCCATGGAGATTGGCATCCGTCTGATCGAGCGATTCAAGGACGGTGAAGGTGTCCTTGGATGTTTCATGTAGAGCCCGCTTGCTGGCCCAGAACCGTAATGCGCTGCGAACCAGCTGTTCGTCCATGGCCAGTTGCTCCACCAGCTCGTCGACCTTCCGAGATCCTTGGCTAGGTCCAGATGCCGGCAAATCCTGAAATGCGTGAATGACACTGGCTTGCCATGTCGTCACTTCTTCCACAATGCGCCGATCGTCCAGCTCAAGTTCGACAGTAACCTGGCCGATCAGGTTGAGCCAGGCCAGCTTTCGAGATGGTTTGACAGCCTCGAAGCCCTGCTCGTATCGCGTTTGCATTTCCACAATCTTTGGCGGAAGTTGGAAGCTTTCTTCATGGAGCTGTGGCCAGAACAGCCTGGACAGGATTTTGGCGTGTATCTCGGTGTTGAGTGTGGGATCCGCTTGGGTAGAATTGGGATGTTGTCCTTCAGTCGAGAACAAACCCTGCTTTTCCCGAATCGCTCGATCGAGAACCCCTGACTCTTCCACATCACGTAGCATGACCTCGGATGCCTGCAATGCACCTTCTCCAAAACGAAGCTTGAGCAGCTCGAGCACACGGACCTATATAGAACATCAGTCTCTCGAACCACATCGTAGTAGAACTACGTACCTCTTGTTCCAGACTGAAACTTTTTCGGAGCAGTCGGTCTCCCATCACCTGCTGAAATTCTCGAATAAGGACGTCTTTGGAGTCAAACAGACTCATCACACTTCCAATAACGTCGGCGCTGCGGGAGCGCTTGTAGTCTGGTGGATAACAGTATCAGCCACAGTATCGTACGACCGAGTCAGTTTGTGTTCTTACCAGGGCCCGCGTCAACTGGATCCGGTGTCCAGTGCATGTCATCCCAGTCGAGTTCCTGGTCATCATCGGTCTGGGCCGCACGCTCCGAAGAGCGATTTAGCTCCGCGGCAAGATCACTCAGTTCGCTCGGGTTGGCTTCATTTCCTTCCGAATTTTTCGAGAGTAATCCGTTGATGATAACCTTGACCGTATCATCCCTTTCCCGCAGGTAGCGGCGAACCGGTCTTGCCACCCGGTCGATCAGGACACCTTTCGGATCCAGAAGGGAGAAGACTCGGATGAGCGAAATGTACATCTGGAGGATATCCACCGTCGATGCCCCGGGATGCAACAGGCGCTGAGACAAAACAGATGTGAAGGAGGTGACCAAATGGCTCCTCGTAGCTGGTGTTCCGACATATGTCTGACTTGTCAGGATCGATGGGCTGGGAAACAGATAATAAATGCGTACCTTCAAGTCTTGCACTGCGCCTCGGCTCGCATCCCATTCTACGACGATATCGAAGAGTTGGGTAATGCGGAGTCGTCCCAGTCTTCCCACACTCATCTCGCACCACCTTCCCATCTCCTCTAACGTAACCACCTCGCGGTCCCTGACGCTCTCGTTCGGGCGTGGATGGTCTGATTGCTGAGTTTGTCGGATACAGTGTAAGACCTCCACCACCAATCGGGCGAAGTGATTCTGAACCCAGTCGCGAAGGCTAATTATCACCCGGGAAGGCGCCTGCCACTGATCCGCGAAGGTCTCCGTCACGTACCGTGACATGGCATCGTTCATGACCTCGGCGAACACTCTCTGACTTCGTCCTGCACCCAGCCCGAGTATTTCCAAGGAACTAACGATCTGGAGCAATTTGGAACGCGCGGCCCGGATTTCTGGATCATCGCCGCCTGCACTCGCATTGGGCTCTTGGGCGTTCTCCAGTCCCACATCCTTCATCTCCTGATCCCCGGAAAGTGGTGCTTCGAGGTGCACATCTTGTTCATCTTTCTCGCTTCCCAGGCCGAGAATCACGTCCACTTCCGCTCGAAGAAAAGCCTCTAGCAACGTCTGGAACTTGACTTGCGGGACGAAGTTTGCAAACGTGATCTTCAGGTCCTTCTCGAACTGGGTTTGAAGTCGGCCCACGAGCGTCCGTCTGGAAGGGCCCGGAGCGTGCGTTTCACTATAGGCTGGTAGGATGTATCGAAGAAAGGGAAATAAGTAGATTGCCTGCAGCGCTTGAAGATTCTGGACGACATCGTGAATGGTGCCACTGTTGGGATCCCGAGAAAGTAGCTACTATCGCTCAGCAAACGAAGCCATCTCTGAGAAGTTCTCATACGGAGTGTAGATGTTGGCCGACGAATGCCACAAAATGTCTTCGAACTTCGTTCATGTACCATTCCATTAGGGCGTGTTTGGTCGCGTACTCTTTCGGCCCGGGGCGGACTATGTCGAGGTGCAATAGCTCAGTGATAGCCTCCGGTGACGATAAAGGGTGATGTCGAATCCACTCCTTCTCTAGGGTTGTAACATCCTGGTTTCCCGGCACTGGTCCTAAGGCATTGGGGACGCGTAGGAAGCTGGTCGCTGCGTGCCAGGCACGTTCCCATCGAATCTGCTGCGCGACGGGATCAGAAGTCGCGACGTCAAATGACGCCGTCGCCGCATCGTAGTGACCTCCAAAAGGTTGTCCAGGGACCGAGAACTGCGTTGCCGGTGTAGCCTGTGGAGTGGGCTGACTTGAGGCATGTATTGACTGGGGGAAGACGGCCGAGAAGATGCGCTTGCGCGCTTCGCCAACTGGAGGGGTGAGGGCGATCATTGTTCCGGGATGGGTGCTGTTCCGTGGAATTTACGACAAACTATAGTCGTCTAACCGTTGAGACAATATGGTGCTGCTCCTTGCCTCTTCATTTGTTCTTTCAAATTCGAGTGATGAGTTGATGAGGGGTCTGAAAGGAAGGAAGGTCCCACGGCTCGTTACGATCACGAGTGAAGAAACTGAGCAGATGAAGAATTTCAATGAAAACTTAAGTGCCATCGAGGCAACGAGTGACAAGAATGAACGTCATGTGACGCAAAATCAGAGATGACCCAATTCCGATGTTGCAAGCCCTTCAATTGACTTTCTGGTACTCCTCATTCAACTTCGACAATAGAGCCTTGACCAGATTCGAGCTGCTCAAGAAGTTAAAACCGAAAGGGACATCCAGCTCCGACAGAGCCCAAGAGATCCTCAAGCCGATGTGGGCAGCCTCGAAATCCGTGACATTCGTCGCCCAGTTGATCAGTGCTTCGAAAGCGAGGGCCAGGTGGGGCAAGAGACTATCTGGTCATCAGCCTCTGTGTTGCACGTTCAAGGCGATGGAGATATAAAACTTGACAACTTACGCTCGAGCCGTGTTGATCCATGCCCTGCGGTTGCGCATGATGTCTCGGTAGATCTGCGTCCAGTTATACCACCTTTTCTGCTGCGGTGTTGGGCCGGCCACCCCATGAGTATTTTCGGCTCTGCTCTTGCCATACTCCGTCGCCGCCTGTTCAGCGTCGGCCCAGAGTCGATCATGTTCCTAAACCAGCCATCAGCAGCCATCGCCGTCACACCTATTCAGAGTCGTTCACTTACGTCCCGGTTCATGACTGGCCCTGCCCGCATTTTACGGAAGAAGTTCTCCCACATTCTCGAGCCAGGATTGCCGCCCGTCGATGTCCCTTTCCCCAGGGCCAGCGCACCACCTCGCTGAATACCTTCCACGATCCCAGCATCGACGTACGATATCCACGTGCCCTTGGCGCCAACGTTCTGGATAATGAACCAGTCAATGACGGCTTCGATGGAACGGAATTGGTTGTCCGATTTCAAGGGTTTGAAGTGCGTGGCCTGCATGTAGCGGACGTAACGAAGACGAGACTGCATGCTGCTGGCTTCGATCTTCCGAAACCCGCAGCTCAAGGCCGCCCAGCAGGCAGGATTGGGGGTGACAGTATCGTCAGGAAAGGGAGTCACGTCGGTTTCGGCAGGATTGCCGACCGGACCACCAGCATCCAGTTCCGGTAGGGCAGCTGGGATCGCACGGCCAATGGCCGCGAGGCCCAAGAAGGTCAAAATGCTCGAAGATCTCATCTTTGTGGAATGAATCGTAATGCTGTTTGAAGATTGGTGGTTAGGAACGGTTGCTCAACTGGCTTTGAACGTTCTGATCGCCTAAAACTTGGGGACCAGCGAGGTTCATATAGACAAGCCAGCTAAGAGGAAACTCATTCTATGGCTGAAATGAACCGGCAGACAAGCTCACTGTGCCATAAGACTACAGCGACAGCTGAGCAACAATGTAGGAGCACGGAAATGAAGCTGAGATCTCATGATCTCAAGGACCAGTATGGGACGGCCTCGACAACATGGTGTTCATCTTGCAAGGTGGTTCACGATCCAGGCATCAGGAAACCAGGATGAAACGCAATGCGCAGCTGAAATTCGTAACACCGTTGTAAAGGTCCGATAATTTCAGTTTCCCAGTGGTAAGAGTTCCCAGATGGAGTACGAACAGATGGTCATCTAGCAAGAGTCACGTCGCAGCCACGACGGCCATGGCTTGACGGGAATGCGCGTTGGTAGCGACCATCTGATTCCAGCTGAAAGCTGCCGCGGAAATGAGCGCTGAACGGGTCTAAATCGAGGGCCGGATCTCCCATAGCTTATCTTGACGATTTGATGCACACACCCTTCTCCGGTCCAAGCGCGTACTGTCAAGGGTTTGATGCAAACGGCAATAAAGCTGATCATAGCGGCAAAACCTTTAATCCCAGCACAGTGCCCGCAATGTCTGCCACATGAAACGGGCCTTTGCGTCTCCACCGAGCAAGGTCGTCTGGCGGATGTTGACCTGCGCCGCATAGGCGCCGATCCATCCATGCAAAACCGCAAACGATCCTCGTTCAGACATTGGCCTTGGCGGTAATTCGCCGCGAACTTGTTGAGCGTCTACAGTGATCACCGGACGTCGGGCGGTCTTTGGTGACCTTGACTTTGACGGCGGAAAAGCTGAAGGGGCTTGTGCATCTATTGTGCGACAGTTTGATGAAGTATTCAATCTTCATCATCAATCCAACACAAGTTTGAGCCTTTGCCATTAGTATGACGCAGCCACAAGCTTCACCTTCAGGCCAACGAAGATTAACCTCCACCACAATGTCGACGCGCTCCATCAGCCCCGTGACGGAAACTCCCATCATCACCGTCAATGCGACGATGGACTCGAACGTTCAAGAAGTAGCCAGCTTTCGGAGGGCGCCACCCCTTCCTACCGCCTGGCGGTCAAGCCGAGCAACCAAAAGAAGGAGTCATTGGCTCTTTCAGGTGGCCGGATGTTGAAGCAGAGGGATAATTGTAAGGATGAGCTTCTTCCTGGTAGAAGTCGTCACCTCTCGGAGCATCTCACCCCTCGGAGCAATGCAACAGAAAGTACCTTGTTCCATGCTTAGAGGTGCGGGACGGGATCTCGAGAACTCCCGTGTTATCGGTAGAAGGCATCACCGGGAAACGATAGACACGGGGAAACGATACAGCCTAAGAAAGATACGCTCTATATAGGAAAACTGCAATTCAATTCTCATTCCCCGACACGATGACTTCTGGTTCTTCTGGGATGTTTCCCTTTTTGTTCTTCTTCTTTTTTGCTGCTGTCTCGGCCTCAGCAGCCTTGACACCGTCTCTTATTTCCTTTGTAGATAGAATAATTTGATCTTTTATCACAAGTCTTTTCCCGGTCTGTTGCCGCTTGCGAGCTGCCAGCAGCACCCCCTTCTCTTTTGCTTCCTTCTCCACAATGGTCAGTCGAGCTTCCATACGCTCAGATACATCAGCCAGCTTGCTGACGTAGCGTTTGGCTGGAGAGGTCAATCCTCGATGAGAGGCCAGCATCCTTCGTAAGGCTGCATTAGTCTTGTGTAGCTGAGGTCCTCGAGGTGATGACTCGGCAAGCATGAGATTATGCATACCCTTTGTGAGTGATATGATTTCAGTTGACACCGGCTCTGGAAGAAAATAACGAAGGACATGACTCGGTGCGTAAGGGTGAAGTCCTGCAGCTTTAAAGCCACTGAGAATATTGGTTTTCCGAAGAGCTAAAGGACGAGCAAGATGATAGGCCTTAAGCCATTCATGCTTCCTTATACGTGAAGCACCACATCTTGTGATCCTATCGCTTTTTTGACCAAGATGAGTTTTGAGAGGTCTAAACACCAAAAGATCGAGAGGCTGTAGCAGATGTGAGGCGTGAGAAGGCATAACGAGCAGTCAAATGTTGTGTTCCATGTAGTGTCCGATGAAGTTTGCACTGATATGGCTATCGTGGCCGTCGCAAAAAAGAACTCGTGGCTAACCCGCGGCTTTTTCTCGAGTGCTAGGTTCAAAGCACTTCACTAGCCATTCAAGGCCATGTGCGTTGCTTGTCCATCCTTGGCTTGTTCCACTTATATACCAGTCGGCTAAAAGTTCTTCAGTGACGAGATTGGCATTCACTCCTTCGGCTTTGAAGAGGAAAAGAGGTGGGACGATAGATCCATCAGCGCATATGCATTCAACAACGGATACCCATTCTTGACGACCAGGATATGTCTTATATCGTGTCTGAAGTGTACTTTGATCGATAATGACTCGGCTACATTCTTCTGTCCCAATAGAGAATCCAGACTCGTCCATATTGTAGATATTGCCGAGTGGGATGTCTTTTGTTTGCGTTTGGAATGTGTTAAACCAGTGCGTCAAGGCGTCCCGAGTTGCATCCTTCCACCGAGCAAGATCTAATTGCATGCCCGCGGATCGCGGACAGAGCGGACAGCGCGGACAGCAGTTCCAGCAGTACCCAAGGGCGGGTTTTCCCTTGGGGCATCTGTGTATATAATGGAGCTCATCGGCCTGCAAGAGATTAGCTCTCCAGGCAGAACACACAAATAGTATTGAATCCCTATTCCAGAGTCCTTTAACCTCACGAGTCTTTGTCATTCATCCGTTGAATACCCTGGCCTGTAACAGCAGGGTAGCCAGCAATTGTCAATTGACGACACCACTGAACCAATGCTTGCTCTTCTTGCAAGATGAGTAGCTGTTCAGCCTTGTGGACCTCATGTCGTGCCATCTGAGTCCCTTTCAATCGTCGACATAGTAGCACCCTACTAATGCTGAATTTTTTCTCAGCAGCATTAGTACTTGGGACTGACCCCAAGCAAATAGCCTCTAAAGCTTCTTGAATCTTTGCTTCAGCCTGTAAGCACTTGTGACCTTGTTGCGGCGGCATGGTTGTTGATGATATTAAATTTTGCTAACGAGCTATCTAGTTGTGGGGAGTGTATTGCTTCCCTGTTTGTATTGCTTCCCAGTGACGCTTTCTAACTCTAATCCCACTTCAACATCACCTAAATAGTAGGACAAGTGGGGCAGCCAAAAGGCAGCAATAGCACACTAGATCTTGAAT
>QQTW01001433.1_pt1 | contig 16690 bp, 17 predicted proteins | sample 1904831 | NCBI WGS metagenome assembly QQTW01 (sample SAMN09435610, study PRJNA476489) | Subsurface metagenome, whole genome shotgun sequencing project. | reverse complement strand
GTAACGGGCAGTTCCAAAATCCGTTAGACGTGACCGTCAACCCAACTACTGGCAATGTCTATGTGGCGGATGCTGGTAACAACCGCATTCAGCAATTTAATAGCAGCGGTGGGTTTGTTTCTACCTTTGGCAGCGTTGGCACTGGTAACGGGCAGTTCCAAGCTCCGAACGGTGTGACCGTCAACTCAACTACTGGCAATGTCTATGTGGCGGATTATAATAACAACCGCATTCAGGTGTTAAATAGCACCCCTGTACCCTTTGAGTTCTCGCCAGGGCTAGGCATTATCTCCCTTGGCGCTTGTGCTGCCCTGGCTCGGCTCAAGCGCCAAGTGCAGAAACGGCAACCTTTGGGGAGTGGGTTGGCTCACAACTAATTATGGATAAGCCACATCCGGTTAATGTCCCACTGCACCCGAACGACTCTACCTCTGAGCAGGTGAACTTGCCAGAACCATCGCTGCTGCGTCGCAACAACTTCCCGCCTCCCCCTAAGCAGGGCAGCAATAACTGGGTTTATCTTTTGCCAGAGGCGGAACAGCGTTCCCACTTATTGTTACCTTGGCTCGGTTATGGTCTATTAGTGTTTGCTTTATTTAACTATATTCACATTCTGATACCGCTCGGCTTGACTAACCCTGAATGGGAACTGCTAACTATTGGCGCTTTGGTGGAGCAGGCAGCAATCCCCTTGCTGGGGCTGAGCTTTATCTTTTACCGCCGTCAAGGTTATATCAACACTTGGGAAAGGATGTTGATGCGGTGCTTATCTTGGGTGGCGCTGCTGCTGGGGCTGTTCTATCTGTTGTTGATACCCTTGGGCGTTGCTGATACTTGGCGACTCTATCAAGCTGTTGATGCTCAAATCACTGCTCAATCCCAACCAACTGAGCAGTTACAAAGCCTCAAAGAACAGCTCCATCAGGCAAAAACCGAGCAACAGCTTAAACAAGTGCTCGTCTCTGTGACTCCCCCCGCCGCTCGTGCACAAATCCAGTATCCTCAAGCGTTGAAAGACAAGTTACTGGTAACCATTGGGCAAGCCCAGCAGAATCTGCAACTTCAAACCCAGGGCATAGCAGCTAATCAAAAATTGGTGCTGCTGAAAAATTCGCTGAAATGGAATTTAGGTGCCTTGTTATCTGGTTGTTTGTTGATTTTGTTTTGGCAGCTGACCAACTGGGTGCGTCGCAACAGATACTGGGAGTAGTGTTCTAGATTTGTGGTTAAGACTCCTGAAACGGACGATATGTAAGCCTCTCAACCAAAAAATAACAAATCTATAACATTACGCGCTCCTAAGCACCGTTCCTGCTAGCGACAGTCCAACAGCGGTAATTTTAGCCATCACAGTCTTAATCAAAGTCCTTTTGAAACCTCCCCCGGTTAAAACGCGGGGGATTCCTCCGAACCTTTAGCTAACTTTTCGACCGGAGCTAAGCTCGTCTATCTGGTTAGCATTTTCGGAGTCACTAGAGATCTGCTCTACGGGCGGATGAGCCGACCGACTTTCAGCGATGCTTACTCGGTTCGCAGATTGTTTATAGCGTTGCCATGCCTCTAGCAGGGTGGATTCCAGCCCTGGATACGCTTCACACGCATCCTGCAATGACAACTGATTCTCATCAACATATCTAGCCAGAAACGCACTGAACAGGTCTCGCTGCATGACAATCCCAGTCTGGTCGTAATGCACTCGCTCTGACAAGGATTTTTTAACTCGCTCCCCGGTCAGATGAGTTTGAGACAACGCGGTAGTCTGGGTAGAAAACTTGGTGAATGAACCGCCAGCACTTTCAGCCTTGCGCTTCAATTCCGACTGGAAAAAACCTGGAGACTTAGCTGAAATGGCTTTACCATAACGCTTCTGCCAGCCTTTAACAGAGACATTCTCTGTTTTAATCTGATTACCGTTTCGCAGAATGTCGTTGACAAGTTTACGATTCTGCGACTTGGAATATGCCGCCTTGCGACGTTGCAGTTCTCGAATTCTGGCGGCAACCTTTTGATATTGCTTAGTCTTGTCCCATTTACGTTTTCCCTTTCTAACACGCCCTTTTTTGGTTATAGTCTTGCGACCTTTACGACCTTCACAGTCAGGCTCATAATTATTAGGGTTGGCAATTCTTTGAGACCGCTGCATCTTGCGTTGAGCCGCTTTAATCTCACGCTCAAAGGTGGGAACCTTCTCGGCAAATGGCAGCAAACCAGCGTGACTGTCTGCGACATAAGCCACATTGGATACGTTGAGATCAAGCCCCACAAGTCCTATCATGACCAAGTTTGCAGGTTTTTGGCAAGGGACTCCCTCGCAGATTAACTGAGCAAACCATCTTTGAGTACCATGAATCTCTTTTTTGATGATTCTAACGTACTTGATTGTGGAGGTTAGACCGTGCATCATGACAGGATTCTCCAAGTCGATGATGGCATTTAGCCTGACTTTACCCCAGACAAACTGATCGTCTACCCATCGAATTCCCTGCTTATTGGTCTTACCCTCCATGCTGTTGAAGCGGTTAGGGACTTTGTACCGCACCTTTTTAGAACGTCCAAACAGTACCTTCTCACTTGAGCAAAAAGCACGTTTAGCCAAAGTCTGCTGAGTATTGGAATCGACTTTCTGAGCAATCCACTTAGAGTCGTTAGCAACTACTGTCGCGTAAGCCTGAATGTCGTATTCGGAATATCGATATACCTTTTTTGCAACAGTAAAAGCCTCGTTACGCTGATGACTTTTTGGTAGTTTCTTGGCATCCTTAAATGTATCAGAGCCTCGCACTAAATTCATTCTTACCATTGATTCGTTCAGCAAAGCATTGTAGAGACGCATTCCCGCATTAAAACGAGAATTTAACTCAGACTCCTCTTGACTCGTTACGAGCAACGGAATTGTAGTAATGAAAGATGGCATTTTTACTTTTGCCATTTGAGGATTACCTGTTCGTTTTCAACCTGTTCTTATGTTATCTTATTGGTTGTTGGCTGTCAATTTATCAACCAAACAATATGAAAAAAGATTCTATATGATATAGACACAGCGAGCATTCTGTAGGATTGGCTAATGTCCATTTAATTTGGATTCCCAAGCGACGCAAGCCAGTTCTAAAGGGAGACGTAAAACTACGCCTTTCAGGGATATTAGATTCTGTTGCATCTGACAATGGCTGGATTATTAAAGCTAAAGAAATAGCGTCTGACCATGTTCATTTGATGGTTGAATATGACGAAAAAGTCCCGATCTGTGAAGTGGTCAGAGCTTTTAAGGGTAGAAGTTCAAAGCTGTTGAGGGATGAGTTTCCCGACTTAAAAAAACTTCCGTCCCTATGGACTCGTAGCTACTTCTACGACACTTCAGGGCAAGTCAGCACGGCTAGGATTATTGCTTATATCAACGATCCACATCATGAAAGGCATTGATAGCTCACGGCGGCTAAAGCCGCGTTGTCGCTTTTCCACCCCGGACTGAAGTCGCGGGGCTACCAAGCTCCGGCTACCTTCGTGTCTGTAATAACATAGCGTTCCAATCGCCAAGACTAGCTAGATGCCTAAGTACAACTCGTCGCTGAAAGGGGTCGGAAATCGTTAAGATGAGCATAAAGTCTCTGGAGCGTGTATGCGTGGACGTACTTCTAGCATCAAAATTAGCCTGACTAGTGAGCAACGTGAAACCCTGGAAAGCTTACTCCGACGACAAAAGACCCCTGTTGGTCTAGCCAAACGTACTCGTGCAGTCTTGCTGATAGCAGAGGGTGAGCGCTTCCGCCAAACGAGTGAACGAGTCGGACTAGGAGAACGGCATCTGAGAAAGTGGGCAAGACGCTTTGCTGAGCAGGGAATTGCAGGACTTCAGGACCGTCTACGACCGGGCAGAGTCCCGGTTTTTTCCCCCTCAAGTGGCGTTGTATCTGGTGAAGGTCGCTTGCGAACTACCGGATACTCAAGGGAGGTCTCTGTCTCAATGGGACTGCACTGAATTAGCTCGGCAGGTTGTGGCAGCAGGGTTGGTCGGTAGCATTTCTGCCTCTACGGTGCGCCGTATCTTAAAGAGTCATCAATTGAAACCTTGGCGTCATCATCTGTGGTTATCTCCTAAAGTCCCTCGTGACAAAGTTTTTATCAAATCGATTTGGGAGATTAGCCGCTTATATACCCGCAAACTTAAGCGGCATGAAATGGTGCTGTGTCTGGACGAGAAGACTTCCCTGCAACCTCGTCCTCGCAAAGCAGCAACTTTACCTACATTGCCTCAGTCCCCGATGAAAGTCGAGCATGAGTATGAACGCAAAGGCGCACTCAACCTGTTTGCTGCCTTTGATACCCGCACCGGAAAGGTTTGGGGACAAACTTATGAACGCAAGCGTCAAGATGAGTCCATTCGGTTTCTGGAACACTTGGACAAAGAAATTCCACTTCAGAGCACACAAATTCACGTCGTGCTGGACAATCTAAGGATGCACAAGGGCAAGAAGGTGCAAGCTTGGTTAGTTAAGCATCCTCGGTTTACCTTTCACTTTCCACCAGTGCATTGCTCCTGGATGAATCAAGTGGAACAGTGGTTTAGTATTCTCCAACGCAAACGGTTGAAAATTGCCAATTTCAAAGACAAGCAAGCCTTGGCAGAGCGTCTCCAAGCGTTTATTAGTGAGTGGAACGCTCATGCCCATCCCTTTAATTGGACCACTCAGTCAGTTGCAAGAGTAATGGCAAAATGTGAGTCTAAACCAACTCCTGCCAAGGTCGCTTGATTTCCGTACCTTTTCCCTGGTGACGTGTACTAAGCCAGGGGGCAACGCCTTGGCTAGCGATCGCCAAGAAGCGTAATTTATCAAATCATAGCCACGCGCATCCTGATTTACGTCAGATTATCTGGATCAATTCCCAGTTCAAGCAACTTAGCCGCTAATGCCTCCGCCCGTTGGGATGCTTGTTCTGCTCGTTGGCGTTCTTGTTCTGCCCGCTGGTGTTCTTGTTCTGCCCGTTGGTGTTCTTGTTCTGCCCGTTGGTGTTCTTGTTCTGCCTGTTCCGCACTCCATAGTAGCAAATTGCCTGCCTCATCCCACCAGCGCAGCCAGTTTATGGTCTGGCGAAGTCGCTCTCCCGACCAAATACCCAGAAACAACTCTAACTCCGGAATCCATACTCGTCCCTGAGCATCTGCTTCCAGCAAAACGTAGCGCTCATTTTGCAAACACCGCACTTCTAGACTGGGTTCGTAGGGATCATATGTTACATAGGTGGGCACTTGCAGAATCCGTTCGTAGAAGTAGAGTTTGCCGTAAGGTGGGGTTGATCGCACTGATAGTTCACCGCCCTCCTCTTCGGAGAGAAACTCCATAACTACGGCAACAGGTGCACCACCCAAGTTGGGGGTGTAGCTGCGGCGAATGATGCCCTCTGCCACAGGATGTACCTGGGGTACATAGAACCAGTCTGGTGCTTTAACCACAATTTTTTTTTTCACTGTGGCGACCAGCCCAAAGTTTGAGCCAATTAGCATCTCTGGCTGGATGCGTCCAGCAGCCCCCAGTGCATCGGTAAGGGCGGCGGCGAGGGGCGGTTGTTGAATATTTTCCACAGGATCATCGGGTAAAAAGAAGTCAGCGGGCAGGTCTTCCCACGTGACAATTGGTTCTGTTTTAGTGGATTGGATTTGTAGAACCATTTTTATGGGCCCTCAACCAGATATATTTCAAAACTACTACTAACACAAGTTGAACTGCGGAAAGTATTTAATAGGAATGTGTTTGAAGATGCAAAAAGTCTACTTTGAGTTTAATAGTGATAGCGTGCTTGTAAGAAATAAATTGTAGTTTGCTCCACCCTGTAAACGAGGCGATGTTCTCCGCTAATATGCCGCGACCAGGTATTAGGATCTAGGTGCTTGAGTGGCTCCGGTTTGCCTATACCTACAAATGGATCTTTGGTGATTGCCTCAATCAAATCTAGAACTTTGTAGGCTCGTTTCACATCAATCTGAAACCACCACGCCATATCGTCCCTAAACTGAGGCTCAAACGCTGTTGCCACCCTAACTGGTCTAAGAGTCTTATCCTTAGGACCCTTTTTCTTGGCGCTCAACTCCGAGATCCTTACATAGCTCGTCTAAGGTCATTGGTTCGGTGGTATGGTTGATAGACTGTTCCAAAGCATCTAACAGCCTCCGGGCATTTTTGGGCGATCGCAGCAGATGCACAGTTTCCAGTAAGCTAGACAGTTCATCAGCCGCAATCATCGCTACATCCTTCCCACCTCTTCTCTTAATCACTATTACAGCGTTGTTGTCCGCTACATCTTCAAGGGTACTGGCTAGCTCCTGCCGCACCTTTGAGTAAGTTGTTTCTTTGGAAAGCATAAAGGAAGTACAGTAACCTTGTACTCAATTTTAGCATATACCTGTTATTGCTATCTGGCTAACAATTCTTTAATGTTGTCATCAATGAATTTTGTATCAACAGGGTTAACGCCGCCTCCAGCAAAATGGCCCCACACTGACTTAATCACACGCAGCTCTGCATTTGGTATGAACTTGACCTCATACTCGTTATCTTTTGGAGGAAAGTACAGGTCCATCTCAGCAGGCATGATGATCGCCTTAGCCTTAATCGCTCCCAGGGCTTTCTCAAAGTTGCCCTCGTAACCAGGGGTATCGCCAATATTGCCTTTCTGCCAAGTCCACAGCATAGTTAAGAGATTGTTAGCATCCTTGCGCAGGAAAAAGCCTTCCCAGAAGGCAACCAGAAAATCCTCCAGAGAGGAGTAACCCTGTTGGAGATAGACCTTTTCCCGGTAATACGCTTGAGAAAGACCCCACCCGGCGTAGACCCGTCCTACTGCCCGTAAACCAGTGGCGGGCTGCTCATCATACCAACCACCCTTCCATGCTGCATCTGCTTGTAGCGCTGCTTTCACCCCTTCTAGAAAGACAATGTTATGGAGGCTAGTCTTAGCAGAGCCACAAAAGGGAAAAATCCGTTCGACCATCTCTGGATAACTGACAGCCCACTGGTAGGTCTGCCCTGCCCCCATAGACCAACCGACTACTAAAGCAATCTTCTCAATGCCAAATTGTTCAGTGACAAGGCTGTATTGCGCACGAACATTGTCGTAAAAGGTGATATTAGGGAACCGAGCCTTGTTGTAAGGCGCTGGCATATTGCTGGGCGATGAAGACAGCCCATTACCAATCATGTTGGGAATGATGATGAAATACTTTTGAGGATCAAGGGCCATTCCTTCACCAATCAGCCATTCATTGTCATAGTGCTGACCTGAATACCAGGTGGGGTAGACAATGACGTTGCTTTTGTTAGCATTAAGCGTGCCGTACGTTTTGTAAGCTAGCTTGGTATCACGTAATGTAGCCCCAGACTGTAGAACAAAGTCCCCTAATTCAAAGATTTCATAATCAAGCATTTTTGAGCCATCTCCTTTTCACCAACATTGTCACCGCTTATATGCTGATCTACTTCAATGACTGATCATCCAGGGGCGTCCACCCACGTGGCTTTGAACCTTGGGGCTTTCTGGTTCCCTGTCTGACGATCGCTTGACTAGCTGAGGTTCTGAATTTTCTTTCTTGAGCCGCAACGAACCAGACAGTACGGCAGGAGCAGAGAAGAGCCGTTTTGCCGGTTCGTGACATGATGGACAATTAGCAGGAGCGCTGGACTCTGCCATTGTGCGCCATTGATCAAACAGTCCGCAGTCAGCACACCGAAACTCGTAAAGGGGCATAACTCGTAGTACCTCACTTAGAACTTTTAATCTAGACAGGGAGAATGCTCTTATCAAAGATCTCAGTCGGAATTGCCAACGTACAGCAAGCATTGGGAATGTCTACAATCCCGCTAACTCTACCTTCAACTGGAGCGCAACTGAGTAACAAGTAAGCCTGCTCACCAGTAAAACCGAACTTCTTCAGATACTCGATCGCATTTAAGCAAGCTCGCCGATAGGCAATGTGGACATCCATGTAATATTGCTTGCCGGTGAATTCATCAACTGAAATCCCCTCAAAAACTAGATACTCAGAGTAGCGAGGCTCCACGGGACCGGGCTTAAAAATGGGGTTAACCATAGCGTACTTCTCAACCCCACCCTTAATGATGTCTACATGCAGGTCAATGTAACCTGACATCTCGATCGCGCCACAGAACGAAATCTCCCCATCACCTTGAGAAAAGTGAATGTCTCCCATCGATAGCTTCGCACCTTCCACATAAACTGGGAAGTAAATGCGCGTCCCCTTAGAAAGATTCTTGATGTCGCAGTTGCCACCGTGTTCACGGGGAGGAATTGTCCGGGCACCCTCTGCTGCGACGCGATCGTACTCAGATGGTGGCAGTGTGCCCAAAATCGCGTTTTTGGGATTAGGCAGCGCTGCTAGAACAGGCTTCTCACCATTCATTCCTGTCCCATAAGTTCGCAGCTCCGGACTCGACGCGACAAGTTCCGCCTCCCGCTTATTCCACTTCGCCAGTAATTCATGGGAGGGAGCACATCCAATCAAGCCAGGATGGGTGATACCAGCAAATCGCACCCCTGGAATGTGGCGTGACTTGGTGTAAATTCCCTCAAGATCCCAAATTGCTTTGGCAGGATTAGGAAAGTGGTCAGTGAGAAACCCACCTCCATTTTCCTTAGCGAAAATGCCTGTGAAGCCCCATTCATCTCCACGTAAGGCACCAATGTCGAGCAGATCAACAACTAGAATGTCTCCCGGCTGGGCACCATTAACGTGAATGGGACCGCTCAGAACGTGAACCTTAGTCAGATCAACATCTCGAATGTCATCGGAGCTATCATCATTCTTGATTTGCCCATCCGTCCAATCTTTGCACTCGATACGGAACACATCACCAGGATTAACCGAGACGGCTGCCGGAATATCTGGATGCCATCGATTATGACCTGGTATTTCCTGTTCATGCATCGGCTTGGTCAAATCTATTTTGAAAAGTGTCTTAGGCATTGAATTTTCCTTGCTTTCTATTATTTGCAAACTACTTACGAAACAAACGTGAATTAGAGTCTAGGTCGGCTCATGACAAGTGATGTCTCTGACTGAAACTTGGTATAATTTGCACAGTGAGTATAACCAGGATGTCTACCGACATTAAATTTATTCATTTTGATTAAATAAGCTTTTTCTCGGTCACGTTTTGTATTTATGAATACAAAAATATATTTTTAATAGCTCAATACAATCGTTATGTTGGGTAATTTAGGAATTACGCAGTGTACAAATGCATCCACGTATGCCTTGAGCAGGGATCATCAACTCATGCAGGTTTCACACAACCTACACCACGCTTACTGCACGCGCAACACACTTGCACTACAAGAACACACGCGCCCGGTGCGGTCGGTAGCTTTTGATCCAGAGGGGCGTCGGATTATTAGTAGCAGTGAGGATGGCACGATTCGGCTTTGGGATAGCACGACGGGCGATTGTTTAAGAGTGCTGGCGGTGAAGCGTCCGTATGAAGGCATGAACATTTCAGGCGTGACGGGCTTAACCGATTTCCAAAAATAAACCTTGCGGGTTTTAGGCGCGATCAAGCGTTAACCCAAGATTGAAGTTTAACGATGAGTTAATGTTACTCTTTCAATAATATCAACAGCACGAGATACGCCTCCTGCCTCATGAAGCGCTTGTTGCAACCGAACTGCATTGGTTCTGTAAGAGTCCTGCGTTAGTACTTGCACGATCGTTTCACGTAGCACAGGAACACTTAAGCGAGATAACGGCACTACTTTACCGGTACCCGTCCACGCAATTCGCGCTGCGACACCGGGCTGGTCGAGAGAAATCGGGATGGCAACCATTGGCACACCCTGGCTTAGTGATTCTAAGGCGGTATTGAGTCCGGCATGAGTAATCACAAGACTCGCTTTTTGCAGTAATTCTAACTGGGGGGCATACTGAACCACGATCGGAGAACCGGGCAGTTTTGGCATCAATTCTGCGTTAATTCCACTGCCTAGCGAAATGACTAACTGGGCATCCAACCCTTCACACGCTTGTGCAATCTTTTGAAAAACAGATTGCAGGCGATTTTGCAACGTCCCTAGCGATGCGTAAATCAAAGGTTTTCCCGTCAACTGTTCAAAGGGAAAATCGACAGATGGACGACTCTTTGAGTTACACAGTGAACCTGTAAAATGAATGTGTTCTGGCAAGTTCTGCCTGGGGAATTCAAATGCCGTTGCTTGCTGACTGATGAGCGCGAGCGGGGAGTAAAAATCATTCGGATGGGTATAGTTCGGTAACTGCCACTCACGGCGATACTTAGTGATCGCCTTCACCGCAGGCTGCACAATCTGATCAAGCGTTTTATAAGCGAATAAGTTGCGGAGTCTTGCCCACCCAGTCGGACTGTAGCTCGAAAGCGTGAAAGAAGGAGGAATATTGAGATCCCGATAAATTAGTAAGGCGCTAGCAACACTGACAAAAGGGATATTCAAAAAATTGGCGATCGTTCCTCCTTCAGGAGAAATCTGATCAACTAGTAATGCTTCCACACCAGCTTCTTTGATTGCGCCTGGCGCTTCTTGGAGAAAAGTCGCGATCGTATCTTTGATCCAAGTGACGGTATATCGTATCGCTTTTACTCCGCTCAGTTTGCCTTGCTGATCAAAGATTTCTGCCATCGTACCTGGGGGGTAGTTAGCCTCGCCAATCGCCCTGAATCCTAGTCCTGCTGAGCGTGCCTCTGATTGCGCGTCAAGCAGGCTAAACAACGTGACCTGATGACCGCGCCGTTGCAACTCCCAACCCAACGTAGTCATTGGGTTTAGATGACCAATGGTTGCAGGGCAGATAATGCCAAAATGAGTCATGGTGGATGTATTGGTTTTGTATTACTAATCAGGGCTTGCTGCTAGCGTGTAGTTTACAGATTGTTTGGACAATTTTGAGCATAGACTAATTTCTTTTGATTGAGCAACATTGGTCGGTAGACCCTAGCATGGAAAAGAACTCTTCCGAATAAGATCAGTCCCTTCGTCCGAAGAAGATCCGAAGTTTTCTAATCGCTTTCATTGATATATGTAACTGAAGGCACTGTAGCATCCATTAAGGTTGTGTTGCAAAAACTAATTGAGGACAGAAAGCTCCTTGGAATGTCAAGTCCTAGACCTGAATCATTACTGAAATGCGTGGATTATAACGCTTACGAAGCCGTCAAAACAGCGAGCCTTACTTTCGTTAATTTCCAGCAATCTGACGACAAGAAAACCACCGAAATCATTGAGCCAAAACATTCAAAGCTTTCACCAGAATGGGTTTATAAAAATCAGGTACAAAAAGTTCGGTCAATTCCTTTAAGTTTTGACGTTTGGTTTAAACAATATGGTGAAGGTAGAGTTTCAATTTCTTGGTATGATTTGCAGACTACTTTAAGACAACTGCTTCCTGAAGACCAAGTTAAACCTAATCATCATTGCATCAATGTTGTGGATGAGCCAGAAAAGAGAGCTGTGGATAATAAACGGTTTATAAATAAAACATTGGCTTTAATCGTGAAGTGTCCCTGCGGGCGCAATGCTCCGCCACCTACGCCAAGGTTAGGGGGTTGGGAGTTGGGTGACGGAATTTTGATGGTCGGCAGTGGCAACTCCCTGCTGGACAACGGTCGGTACGGTGGCTAGGTGACGGTTCCTTCAATCAGTTCGGCTTTTTTCACATGGGGCATCGCCGCATAGCGTTGCTCGAATTCGGCGCGGGTGAGTTTGTCGCCGCTTTCAAGGGGAGGGATTGTGAAAGAAGGAGCGATTATGCGGGGGAATGTCATGTTGGTATTCCAAACGCCGTGTAGATATCTCTCGCAGTTACGACCAAAAGACTTGGAGTCGGGAGCGGCGGATCTACTCCTTAATAGTGGTTGCCTGATTTCCGATGATGTACGGCTGTAACCCCATTAGGCTGTAGTAATTTGCCATTTTCAACAACGGCATAAACTAGCCAGTGATCACCACATTCCATGCGGTTATCGACTGAGCATTCAACATAGGCGAGGGCGTCGTTGAGAATGGGTGAGCCGTTATTAGCAACTTGTGTTTCAACACCAGCGAACCGATCTTCAGCTGGTCCGAATGGTTTGAGGAAGTGCTTCATCAAGCCCAGGTGATTGCCTTCAGCCAGAATATTGAGGACAAACTGACCCCCTGGGTACATGAGGGATTCAATTGCCCGGTCTTTTGCTATGGCAACGGTTAGACCAGGGGGATTGAAGGTTGCTTGAGAAACCCAGTCGGCTAACATTGCACTGGAGACATCCCCGAGCTTCGCTGTGACGACGCAAAGTGAACCAACAATCCGACCGACTGCTTTTTCAACGTTAGTCGCCGGTTGTTGTGGCACTCGTACTTTTTTAGCTTTTCTGAGGGCTTGGGAGAAGTCTGTACCAGCTTCTTCACAGAGCTTGAGCGTGACATCTGTCGGCTTGAACTTTACCCGCAGAGTCTCAAAGCCAAACCGATATCCAGCGTCGCGGAGTTTGCCTTCAATTAAGTCAACCGCTTCGCCACTCCAACCAAAGGAACCAAATACTCCAGCCAGTTTGTTGTTGACAGCAGTGGATAGCACAATGCCGAGGGCCGTTTGAATTGGAGTGGGGGCATGACCGCCTAGTGTAGGGGAGCCAATCACAAAACCATCTGCTTTCTCTACGCAGGAGCGTATTTCGTCAGGTTCAGCAAATTCGCAGTTGATTGTTTCCACAGCGACTCCAGCTTTGGTAATGCCACGCGCGATCGCTTGTGCTAAAGTCGCTGTGTTTCCATAAGCGGAGGCATAAAACAGGGCTACGGTTGTATCCTGAGCGGCCTGCTGCTGGTTCCATTGCCGGTAAGCTTGGGTAAGTTCGATTAAACCGTAGCGGACTAAGGGACCATGACCAGTGGCATAAAGTCTAACCGGCAGCTCGCTTAATTTGTCAAGTGCTGTTTCGACTTGACGAGCGTGGGGAGCCATGAGACAGTCGTAATAGTAACGTCGATCTTCGCTAAATATCTCCCACCCCTCATCAAAGACTTGATCTCCACAAATATGCGCTCCAAACAGCTTATCTGTGTATAAGATTTCCGTTTGTGGGTCGTAGGTACAAAGTTCATCAGGCCAGCGCGGACTGGGAGTGGGGGTGAATTGCAAATGATGACCGTTGCCTAAATTCAGGGTTTCTTCTCCCCGCATGACAATAACTTGCAGTTCATATTCTGGTAAGGCGCTACGTAAATTGATAGCGCCCGGATTAGAACAGATAAACGTCAGCTGAGGTGCCAACTTCACTAAGGCTTTTAGGGTTGCAGCTCGGTTTGGATTGACATGTCCCAGTATTACGTAATCTAATAGTTTAAGGTCAAGACGCTGTTGCAACGCTTCCAGGTAGATTTCGGTAAATGTCTCGCCTGGAGGATCGATAAGTGCCGTTTTAGGGGCTCGAATTAGATAAGAATTAGCAGTTGTACCCCTAGCAAGGGCATATTCGATTTCAAACCGTAGACGTGTCCAACTGCGCGATCGCAGCACTGTAGTGTCAATACCAATCGGGAGAACTTGCACGTCGCGTGGCTTATTACTTAGCATAAAATTGTATTTTTATCAAGGTTAAGCGTGTCAAAGTGAGGACTAGGGGCACGTTTTTTCTCACCCCTAGCCCCTTGCCTCTTAATAATAATTGGCGACTTTTCGATGGTGGACGGCGGTGAGGGCTTCGGACTTGGATACACGACCGGCATTGACGGTGCTGTAAACAATCCAGTGGTCGCTGCATTCCATGCGGCTAGCAACTTGGCACTCCATATACGCTAGTGCCTCTGCCAGAATAGGAGAACCATTTTCAGCTGGCTGGGTTTTGACGCCAGCAAACCGGTCAGCTCCGGGAGGAAAGCGCTTTAGGAAGTGCCTCATTAGCCCTTGGTAATTTCCTTCTTCTAGAACGTTGAGAACAAAGCGATCGCCCACTTGCATCAACGACTCAATTGCACGGTCTTTAGCAACGGCAATTGTAAATCCCAGCGGTTGGAAACTGGCTTGAGACACCCAAGAGGCAAGCATGGCGCTGGCAACGTCACCTTTTTTAGCGGTGATAATGTAAAGCCCGCCACTAATTCGACCTAGCGCTTTTTCCAAATCAGCATCTATGGCTTTGATCTGCTTGATGGTGCGATCGCGGGTGAGCCATTGCCCCAAGTCAGTGCCCGCTTCTTCACATAGTTTGTATGTCGTCTCGCTGGGCGTTTCTTTAATCCGAATGGCTGGGAATGCTTCTTTCAACCCCAATTCTATAAATTTGAGCAGTAGGGTATCGATTGGTTCATCATCTCCACCGCCCGACTCAAACATTCCAACAGCTTGCTTCTCTTTCACAGCTGCTAAAACTGTGCCGATCACAGTCTGGGCTGCAGCAGCAGATTTAGCTTTAGTTGGGGGCATCCCAATCACAATTCCAGCAGAGCGACTAACGAGTTCCTGGACTTCTTGTTGGTCACAGGACTTTAAATCAATCATCTCGACAGCAACACCAGTTTTAGTGATGCCGTTGGCAATTGACTGAGCTAAGCGATCGCCATACCCGTAATCCGAGACATAGAATAGGGCAACGGTCGTTTCTGCCTTTGTTTTTGTTTGGCTCCAATTGCGATAGCGACCGGTAAGCTCGGCAACGTTATGATGCAGCAAGGGGCCATGACCAGTAGCTATGGTAGTTATTTCCCCCAGTTCTCCCATTCGCTTGAGGGCAGACAGAACTGAACGGGCATTGGGAGCCATTAGGCAGTCGTAGTAGTATCGAAAATCAGCTGATATCGCGCCTAAGTCTTCATCAAAGTTATGCTCGTCACAATAGTGCAAGCCAAAGGCATCACAGGTGTAGAGTATTTGAGTTTGGCGGTCATAAGTAAACATGGTATCGGGCCAGTGCAGGTTAGGTGCACTCACAAATTCCAGTTCGTGTCCTTTGCCCAAATCCAAGCGATCGCCATTTTTGACAATACGCCGCTTAAATGGTTGATGCACCATATCTTCCAGAAACTGGAGTGCCACTTTTGATCCCACTACCGTTGCCTCTGGAGCCAACTGAAGAATGTCCTTGACCAAACCGCTATGGTCAGGCTCAGTGTGGCTGATAATTATATAATCAATATCAGCTGGCTTGATTAGGTCGTTGAGGGTGTCAAGATACAGTTGACGAAACTTCTCATGGGAGGCGTCAACCAAGGCAGTCTGCTCACCCCTGATCAGAAATGAGTTATAGGTGGTGCCATTTTGCAGACCGAATTCAATGTCGAAGCGATCGCGGTTCCAATCCAACGAGCGAATCGCTGTAGTATTAGGAGCAATTTCGGCAGTCTGCATGGTCAGCCGCTGTTGCGTTTTATCAATAAGCGCTACCATCAGTCGTCTCCTTAGCAACTCGTTAATCTTGTGTCCACCTTTATTTTCACATGCTTATCTTGTAAAGGTTTATTGAAAAATTTATATGTGAGTTTAAAAATATAAAAGAGTGAAACCGAAACCGCCGAGACGCCAAGAGCGCCAAGAGAAGATTTGGCTGGGGTTGATGGTCGGAAATTCGCGGTTGCACTGGGCGTGGTTTGTGGATGAAACGCTTAAGTGTGCTTGGGATACTGACTATCTGCCCACCTCTGTTTTGGAGAATCTAGAGAAGTGCGGGAACCTGGGTGATTTACTTGCGCCGTACGTAACTGGCTTCCCCGCTTCCCTATCTAAATCCATACCTCTTTATTTAGCTTCCGTTGTTCCTAGTCAAACGGTACTTTGGCAAACCTACCCAAATGTTCACGTTATTACTTTAGACCAAGTGCCGCTCTCAGGCGTCTATCCTACACTGGGAATTGATCGGGCTTTGGCGTTGTGGGGTGCTGGAGAAAGTTGGGAATGGCCTGTTCTGGTGATTGATGCTGGGACAGCGCTGACTTTAACGGGTGCAGATGCAGATCGCCGCTTGGTTGGGGGGGCGATTCTACCGGGAGTGAGATTGCAACTCCAGTCTTTGGCTCGAACAGCTGCCTTACCACTTGTAGACATCATGTCTCTACCTCCGCGTTGGTCTTTGAATACACCGGATGCAATTCAAAGCGGTGTTATCTACACAATTATTTCTGGTCTCCGGGATTTTATTGAGGCGTGGTGGCGAGACTTTCCAGGCAGTTCCATTGTTTTTACTGGGGGCGACCACACCTTGTTGCTTAAGTATCTTCAATTACAGTGCCCTGAGATAGCACGTGGGGTGTTTGCAGACCGGCACTTAATCTTTTGGGGAATGCGATCATGTAGAAACTAAGCCAGTGTTGTCAAGCCGTTGAAGTAGTCTCGCAACTGCTGATCGTGATCGTGGGAGAGCTGTCCCGGAGGCAAGGAAGTGGGAGGAAAAGATTTGATTTCCATCACTTCTAGCGTATCCTTAACCTTCATCTTTCCTTGCACTTCCGCTTCTACCACAATGCAAATTGAATGAATTCTTGGATCTCGGTCTGGAGCAGAGTAAACCCCAACTAACCGGCGAATCTTCACTAGATCCAGTCCGGTTTCCTCTGCCAGTTCTCGCCGTACCGCTGTTGGCACGTCTTCCCCCCAATCGACTATCCCTCCTGGCAGTGCCCATCGACCGTTGTCACGTCGTCTAATCAATACGATTTCACCATCCGCCAAAATGGGGATGAT
>QQTW01001432.1_pt1 | contig 16693 bp, 10 predicted proteins | sample 1904831 | NCBI WGS metagenome assembly QQTW01 (sample SAMN09435610, study PRJNA476489) | Subsurface metagenome, whole genome shotgun sequencing project. | reverse complement strand
CTTACAGGCCACCTACGCCCACCTACGCCCACCTACGCCCACCGTTTTCACAGCCCCTAGCTTAGGGAGAAGTTTGCTGCGACCCATCTGCCCGGAATCGAGGTTACTGTGCCTCCCATACCATGGGCATGTTGGGCATGCCACTTAGCAAGCCAAATGTGACAGGTCACATTTCAGTCGAGGTTGATTTGCGATGACGGTCAGAATGTGTCCTCGAAGTTTTCCATAGTTACTCGAGTAGTCCATAGTGAGAACGATATTCAGACCCAAGTGGGGCTCTTCTTCTTGCTCGAGATCCATCTAGCCCTATAGACAGGAGGTCGGCGGCAGGTCGGCGGGTAGGTGGGATGGGAGGTCGGCGGTAGGGGGCCGTAGGTGGGCGTAGGTGGGCGTAGGTGGGCGTAGGTGGCCTGTAAGTGATAGCCCCTTGTTGGACGAGAAAGCGGTACGTATCAGGCCGACTCAGGGCAGCCACTGATCTAATAGGATCCACTTGATAAGCTTCCCACGGGGGTACGGGATGGCTGTCCGGCCATTCGTTTTGCCCCCCAAAAGGTCCGTCTTCCCCGGACCGTGCCTAGGTAAAGACCATAGTTAACACCGTAGTAGAACCCTGCAACAAAAGACTACAGCTATGCTCGAACATGGATCAATAACCTGAATGCTCTAGGCAGCAACCTAGATGGTAGGGCAAGGATGCCGCGTAATGGTTCGGCCCCTTTCCATGTAAACCCCTGGCAATGCGATGGTCCCGCTCGTTTCTGCGATTCTGCGATTCTGCGATTCTGCGATTCTGCGATCGCCGCGAAAGCCCACGTGTCATGGGTTACTGACTACCCCAGTTAAGCGGGGGATGACAAAAGCTTACGTAGTACTGAGTACTACGCAGCGACTATGATTGAGATGTTGAGCGCCTCATCTATCAGATGTGCGGGTACCCAGACCCTCCGTCGTGTGAGTCTGAGGACGTTTGGACTGCATACTCGGTACCGGTCCTCCTGAAGGGATACGAGTAGCATCGAGGACCTTCTGAATGGTACTCCGTACACTTGGATGTGACCAGGTGGACGGATGATCCTCGGGTGCTGCAGATATGCACTAACATAACTGTAGATTTTAAATCCTCCCAAGCTGGTTGTGCCGTCACGACGAGAAGCAGTGTGTTTCAAGTTGTCTTATATAACGACGTCGCCCTGCATGAGAAGATGCCGCAGAAGTCTGCAGCAAATGGCTGCAGTAGTCTACCAAATTTTCCCTTTGTCATCCCGCTCACGTGGTCCCTCCGCAAGGCACTGAAAGCGTCAGCGGCGGAACGGGTATTTAACCACCGAGACTGCAGAATGCGAAGACATGTGTGCTTCGAGCTTACTGCGACCGTTAGGATCAACATCCCAACAGCAAATACGTAGTGAAGTCTAGAGACCTACCAGCACCTATAGTTTCACGTAAAATTGCAACGCGTTCGTTCAGTGGACTCGACGTGAGGTTCGGTTGAGCAATGAAACGGCCTCTGGGTTAATGGACACCGATCTGCTGCCCTGGATCACTTTTCTAAACCCATTAACGGCCTTTGCTAGGAGGGACACTTAGCCGGAACGGTAAAACACTGCAGCAATCCATCGCTTCCCAACATTCTGCATGAGGGATGAGGGATGGAAACAGTACAGGACGACTGAGTACGAAAAGCGGGTAGATCGATTGGTCCGTTGAGGCTGCGCAGTCCGCCACAAATCCATAGCGTCGAGAAGTGCCCCAACGTTGGTTTTTGTCTTTCAACGCTAGCACCCCGGATTGTCATACCATGAACCGATGGTGGCACTCAAGAAAGATTTGGACGTATCACAAGCATTGAGAGTCGAATTATTAATAATAATTTCGAGGCCAAGCAGAGATGCCCCTTTACACGTGTTCTTGGAAGGCCATTCTTGTCTTGAACCTATTCTGGGCATCGACATATACGATTTGGGTCTCGTACTGCAATGTATCTTTGGAAGTGACCGTCAGCTGGCGTTGAACTGCTTGAGATGAAGTCGGGTTAGAGGATCTAGATCTCTGTGCCGGTTCCATCCTCGCTGCTGGCGTTGTTCACCACGTGGTGACCTGCAGCTAAAAGTCGCACAACATGCAGGGGGTGGAATAGCCTGCCAAAAACGTCATTAAATCGCGGGAGCAGAAACATGCACCATACTCACATTAGACCGTAATCTCAGATCTGAAGGCAGCACAGCCAGCAGTCCTGTCTGTTGTATTGCTCTTCTGTCTCGGATCTTTCCCCGAGAGAGGTATTATCGGAGTGGTTCTAACTAAGACAATGCAGGCCGACGAGGCTCTGGCCTAGGCACATCACTTTGCTGCAAAGGGATCCCTAGCTTAAGCATTTTGCATTACAGTGCAGATGTCTGGGACATCCGGACCTTCCGCGCAGCCAACCCTACCCCCGTGATTGCTGCTGGGGTATTGGAGCAGCTGAAATGAACAAAAGTAGGTGCAATGATCATGTATGCCGGCAAGGTTGTGTTGCTAGATATTTCTTGGATGTCGTGCTTCAGAGAGCAGCGACCCCGGGTGACCACATTTTCCCAATTCTTTGAACCTCCTTGAGAAACTTGGAGCTGGTAATCTCGGCTGAACGACCCTCAGTATTGGCAAGCACCATTGGCGTTTGGTCATCTGGCGAATAGAAGGGATTCTGGAGGAGACGAATGTATGCAGTCTGCAGCGCCCGGAATGCCTAAATCAAAATCACATGAGAGAGATCTATTATCTTACTACCTTCTCACATACCGGCTTTAAATCTGAATCCCGCAGGCCGAGAACGGGTGCTGCTCTCTTCCTGTCATCGTCGTCTGGTGCCGCTGGTCTCCCAGCCATATCGACCACGATGATGAATTTGATGCCCGTGTTAGTAAGCCAACCATAGGTTGCTAAACGCTCGTCGATGGCTTGGAGCAGGCCGAGATCTTGCTCGATGGTCTTGTTGTTCTGGCGGATCTCAAATATGTCAAGACAGGAATTTAGGAGAAAGGACATTTCCAACATTTCGTTTTCATGGGGTGGGAATAAGGAAATACAGAGAGGGTTGTCCTAGGCGTGTCAGCTTGTTGTCTCATAGAAGATCGATTCAATTGGGCTGCTTAGCTTACATATTTCCCTATGACACCAATGCATGCTATGGCCGGAGAGGCCATTATATCGAGGTCACCCAGTCACTGATCGATCTTATGAAATTCTGGCGCGCTGTGTGACTGTGTCACATAAAATATTGTGTGCTGGCGTTAAGTTAGTTCAAGTTGTATGTTATGTAAGGTAAGTTCCGTTCATAACCGAGTCTAGCCAATCAAATCAGCCAAAATGTAATGTGCAAATGGGAGAAGCCGACCTTCATCATCGATTCCGAACTTCGAGATATCACAATAAATCAGACTTCGCCCTTGCAACCAGTTAGAATTTCTCAAGCCATCCATTTCATCTCGACTCTACCCAACAGGCTTCACCTACGATGTTCTCACTATCACGCACAATAGCCCAGCGGGGACTGAGAGGTACAGTCGCCACCCATCTCATGCTTCGCCGTTGATGCGACTGACTGACTGTAATGCAGCCACATCCACCATTCCATCCACCATCTTCCGCGCTGCTCCCGCTGCTTCGATTACAACTTCACCCCCAAAGTCTGCTACATCCCTCGAACCCAAAATCGCCAGCAATGATTCCAGTCGACTCCCCGTTACCGGTGGTATTCGCCACGAAGTGCCCCTCCCATCACAGGAGAAACCGAAGGGCGCGATGCAATACGCCCTGACGACAGTCGACCAGATAGCCAACTGGGCACGACAGAGCTCTCTTTGGCCCATGACCTTCGGTCTTGCCTGCTGCGCCGTCGAGATGATGCATCTGTCAACACCACGATACGACCAAGACCGCTTGGGTATCATCTTCCGCGCCAGTCCTAGACAGAGCGATGTGATGATTGTGGCGGGGACTCTGACGAATAAGATGGCGCCTGCGTTGAGACAGGTTTATGATCAGATGCCGGATCCGAGATGGGTGATTAGTATGGGAAGTTGCGCCAACGGTGGCGGTTATTATCATTACAGTTATTCCGTTACCAGAGGCTGTGACAGAATCGTGCCGGTCGATATATATGTGCCTGGATGTGAGTGCCCAATTCTGCAGACCCTCGACAGAACCTCGACGACCTTAGCTAACGTGCTCCAGGCCCACCCACATCTGAAGCTCTGATGTACGGTATCTTCCAGTTACAGAAGAAGATGAGGCATACCAAGATCACGAGGATGTGGTACAGGAAGTAGTCATACTCAAGTCTCCATTTTATCTTTTTAGACGACGACCTCACCAGCAAAGACGGGAGTTCGGTGTCCATAGTTGACGTTTATGAAATACTTAACGTGTAAATATTGAAAACTGGTCAGGTCTCATCACGACGATTTCCCTGTGCCTACAAACTATCACACTTCATCCGGCCAAGGCGGGTCCTCCTTCCTCCTCCAAACACTCACAAATTTCCTCCCTCCATTCCTACTAACCTTCTTCCCTTCCTCCGTCTCCTCCCTCATAATCTTTACACACGCATCCCTCCCCAAATCCTCCTCAGAAACCCTCTCCCACAACTCTTCCACCCCGATTCCTTTACCTGGCCCACCTCCTTCCACCGCCTCTACTCCATCATCCCCGTCCTCACCCACCTTCTTGCCACTGAAATGCCCCACAATCCAACCCGCCAACTCCTCCACGTCCGTAATCGTATACACGCACCCGCCCGGACGAACTACAAAAGCATACTCGGCGTTCAGTTGGGCGCTCACAATGCGGGCTTTGTGTTTTCGCGCTTTGAAATGCGGGTCCGGGAAGCAGAGGAAGAGATGGCTTAGTTGGTGGCGGCGGAGGTAGTTGGGGAGATGTTTCATGGTGTTTGTGCGGAGGGCGGAGATGTTTTGAAAAGGACCTGGTGGTGATAGGGAGGAGGAGGAGGAGGAGGATGGTGAGGGGAGACTTGGATGGTGAGTGGGCGGTTTTTGGGGTTGCTGTTGTAGTTGTGATCGATGTTGGTGTTGGTGTTGGGAGCGGAGGGCTAGGATGCGGTTTGTAACGTAGTCAAGGACTTGGGTGCGGAGTTCCATGCCTGTCGCGAGAGACACAGTGAGACAGAGAAATTCAGAAATAGGTCTAGAACTCAACATTTCTAACAATGAGGTTCGGGAAGCCGGGTATGACAGACCTATCATAAGCGTCTCAGGCAACAACGGAGCGAGTGCAATAAGTAACCCGCCAAACCCACAGCCGATATCTGCTATCTCGACCTCTTTGGTCATGCGTGGAGGCAGTCCCACGTTCACATCCTGATCCCGACACACGAATGCCGGGTAATGCGTAGACCAGTCCATCAGCTCGGGACTTGTTGGACTTTTTTGCTCCCAAGAATGAAAATCGTCAGCCAAAAAATAAAAGGAACGCAATCAAGAACAAAAGCGAAGACATTTTCTTGTTTTTCCCTCCGTGCCACATAATTTAGACACGATCTTTAGATAAAAAATAGATGAAAAGCATGTACTACTACATAGGAAACGGGAAAGTCCGACAGAAACAATGCCCCCCGGGAGGCCCACAGTGATATTCGAATGACAAAGATACTGATATTGAAACTTACTAGGTGAGATTATGATCGGAGAAAGGATTGGCATGGGCGCGCTGGCGGTAGAATTTCTTCTTGGGCAGCTCGATGGCGCCGCCGTGGCTGGCGGCTTGCTGGGCTTTGCGGTACTCTTCTCGCTTCTGGCGCTTGTTGGGCGGGCCTGTCATCTTGTGCGATATTCGATGATGTTTTTTTTATTCAGGTGGGGTGGGAGGTGGGATGGAGTGAGTATCATTGAGTTTCGAGTTTTATAAGCAATTGTGAGGGTGGTGACGAGGGACTTGGGGAGATTTAGTGTCCACAGCATTTATGGTTGCCGTTTCGCGACGTTTACATGTGGTGCGCGTTCTGGGAATGGCTTTCGACAGCTATAAGAGACCCCAATTCGGGGTTAAAAAGCCTAATTCATTGAAATCTATCTGGCTGGTCGTATCACATTCCAGCAAAAGACCATATGATGCAATCTTCACCTAGCAAGAACCACTATCCTAACTCTCCTCTTGCCTTTCTCTCGAGCACCACTTTTCTCCTCCGAACTCACGCGAACATTCAACTTCTGGAAAAGCTCGACAGAGACCGCTTGGTCCTCTCTGCCCTTCTCCCACACCCTTAGCTGGTAATTCTCGGCTTCAAATTCACTTTCTCTTCTTCCTTCTCCTGCGCTGTTCAGTTCAAAGTCGTCCAGTCTTACCAACCCTTCAACGCCGAACCTAGGAACGAACACGACAGCTCCGTTCTCAAAGACTCTGATAACATAACCTTCAACGTTAATGCCAGACACGGGCGTTGTCTCTCCTCTTGCTTTCAACGCTTGACCAACATAAAATTCTATGCTTGCTCTTCCTGCCATTTGGGCATTTCGATGTCGGAAATTGAGGTTCTTGCAGATGCCTTCCAACTTGCTCTTGTTGCGTAGCCCTTCATCAACGTACTCATTTCCCTGTTCTGAGTAGCCAATTGCGTATGCAAGCTGTCGATGTACGAGCAAATCTGCGTATCTTCGGATCGGAGAAGTGAAGTGTGTATAGATCTCACTAGCAAGACCGTAGTGTCGGTACTCTGGCTCTGCGTGCGAGCCACTGCAGAAGTATTCAGCGGAGGTCATACATCGGGTTGCCATGATTCGAATCAGCGTATTCAAGAAGGGATCGGCAGGATCCACGCATTTGTCCAAAGAGTCAGCGAGTGCTTTCGAGCTTGATACGTCCAGCTCAAAGCCTTTCATACGTTTCAACTGCTCATTGAGGTCGGCGAAGTTCGACGCGGGTGGTGCAGCATGTCTCCGTAGGAGGGCTGTTTGCGGAAAGGATGACTGAATTTTCTTGGCCACCGTGGTGTTCGCCAAAAGCATGAATTCCTCGACGAGAGAATTGGTAGCTAAAGCAGCCTTGGTCTTCACATCTGTCAAAGCATCAGAGGTTTCACTGTCAGTTTCAACTCGAACCTCTGGGCTGGACAGATTGAGCGCGCCAGCTTCCATCCTCTTCTCTCGTAATTTTTGAGACAGTAACAGTAACGTTCGCATGCTCCGTGTCAAGTCGTCTGACGCATTTTTATCATCAATACGCATCTGCGCCTGCTCGTATGAGAAGGCTTCGCGGGATAGAATCACCGATTTGGTGAAAGAAGCCAACACTACATCAGCGTCTGGCGTGATCTCCCATATTGTAGAGAATGCATATCGCTCAATGTGAGGTTTGAGAGAGCAAAGATCTGTTCCCAGTAGCATGGGTAACATATCGATACGTTTGTCCACAAGATATACTGTAGTACCTCGAGCAGCCGCTTCTTCGTCCATTGCATTGCTTGGTTTGACAAAGTGCGAGACATCTGCTATGTGAACACCAACTTCAAAGTTGCCGTTTGGTAATGCTCGAGCATGCAAAGCGTCATCGATATCCTGACAACCAGGGGGGTCAATTGAGCATACAAGTAAATCTCGAAGATCCTTTCTCCCCGTCCAACAGGGATCGGAGGAAGAAGTAGGTACTTTCCACCCATGCCCTTCTACTGGCAGGCAATCCAGAACAGTTTTTGGGAAAGGGCGATACTGCACGTCGTATTCAAGAAGCAGAGCTTCGGTCTCTGCACCTTTTGTTTCTAGGTTACCCAATGACCGAACGTAATGTCCAACCGGGTATCTAGTATCTCTGTCCCATGAATCAATAGTGGCGACGACCCTTTTTCCAACGAGTTCATCCGCCTGTCGTGTCCGGATCCGAATTTTGGGTATCCTCTTGTCCATGGGGACCAAGAAGACCATCTGTTGCTTCCTACCTTGAGATGCAACTGAGCCCGTTGACCCAGGATCTACTGTACCGACGTATTGTCTCCAATTACGCTTCATCACTCCAACAACTCGCGCTGTGGGCTGAGATCTTGTTTCGGTGGACGCTCCATGAGCTTTCTTGACTTCCTCCTGCAGGGCTCTTCTCTCCCTTTCTGTGATCACTGCCTCTGTCTCTTCCACCTCTGGATTATCGTTCTGGTTCAATGTCTCCTCCTCAATAATTTTAGAAGATGGTGCTTTCCACTGTTCTTTCGGAAGGACTTCAATAACTACCGAGTCACCTGAGATGGCTCGGTTGCTGTTCTCCCTGCCGAGAATGATCAGAGGTTTGTCAAAGGCTGCGACCTGGGCCGTGCCCTCCAAATAATTATATGGAGATACGTGAAAGATCCCTTGGTGCAGCACACCAGCTTTGAGGCCCGTCAGGATCTTTGAAGTTGAGTAATATTCCGGGTAGATCAGCTCCCCCAGTTGCAGTCTGGCTTCTTGACCCTGTCTTGCCTCACTAATCATGTCCAGCAGCCTATCTGCATTTTCGAGGCCCGTCACGTAATCTCTCAGAGAATTCGCAGTAACACCGCCTGCCTTGGCCCTTTGCAGATTTGCTTGATCATCAGTAAGTACCACGATAGCTGGGCACTTCTTCCGAGGCAGGTGTTCTGAGTACCACTTAGCTGCTCTTACAACTGCTCGGTCGTTTCGATCGTTAATGCTCTCCCCTTCGTCTCGGCGAATGTAAGTTTCGAGTCGAAATTCGTTAAAAAACACGTAGAACCGTTTTTCTTCACTTCTAGTGAGAGCCATGATACGATTATAAAGAGGTAATGATCGGTTCTTCAGTTCCTCAATAACTGTTTGCAGGACGATAACATCGTAGAAAGCACTCGGCTCCTCAAAAAGATCCATCCCGTTCATGAATGCATTTGTGTCCGGTACCAGGTAATGTCCGGTAGGAAAGGCCTGGGTACCAGCAGGACGGCTGGACAATATTGGTTTTTGTACTTCAAATGGTGGTTAGCATGCAGAACGCAAGGGAGCTCTGTTGAATCCCCTTAAGTACTTACCGTTGCCGTTCGCATCTGCTGGCGCTATCGAAGGACATAGTGAACACAATTTTGACGAGCAGGGGATATCGCTCCGTAGATAGATTTCACCGACAACTTTCTGTAATTTGCCACTTTTTGTCGACCTTACAAAGGTTTTGCTCGAAATGGCATTGCTTTGTGAGTCTGACTTGAAATTGCGTTTCAAGCTCTTCATTATTGCGAAGGGAGTGTAGTCGACTTGAAGGGCAACGAAACACTTCGTGTTGTGTTCAGGCGTTTTGTTGAAGTGTGTTTGTGATTGACGAAGGTGGGCAGTTAGATGAGAATAATATGATACCTGAGTAGGAGAATCATCATTGTTACAATAAGATTTTGTAGAGGATGGGCGACGTTTTGAGTAGGACGAGGTGTAAATTGAACGTGCTCAAACTTTACGGTACGGGCATGACGATGCAACAAACGATAGGCTATGTGCTATATTCTTCTTCCAAGTTTCAGAGCGCACAAACTACACTCGAAGCGCCAGATACATGGAGGAGCGGAGCTTTTGTGTTTACGATATAATTGACATTACACAATCTTTATGTCTAACATTCTACGGGAAACATCTCTCCATCTCCATCCACCCTTAGTGACAGCGTTGACTTTCCCAGGCTCAGCCGCGGGAACACCTTTCTGAAACTTCTGCTCTGTATCTCGTAGCCTGGCCTCGTCAACTCCACGTGCTTCCAGATCTCTTCCTATTTCCTTCAGCTGACCAACTTTCCAGCCACGTACGATCCACAAGCAGAGTGCTGCTCCAAAGTACATCATTGCAATGAAGATCTGCGCGTCAATGTATGCATTTGTGCTTCTTTCTTTCCATAGCTCAAGAGCGATCGGCTCTGCTAATGTTGTCGGAGGTACCATCACTACCCAAGTGATGCTGAGGGCAGCTGGTAAATCTTGCAAACCAACTATTTCGGCTCCAACAGGACCGATAGTAGCCCAGAATGTACCACTGAGGGCGCCACCCACAATTGCAAAGAAAGATAAGAGGCCGATATCCTTAGCAGGGATCCAGAAGGCAAAGCAAAATATGCTGCAAAGCAATGTAAGGATGGATGCTGTGTTGAGCCGACCATACCGATCTGAAATCAAACCCATCACGGGCCGACCAAGCATTTGGCCAAGGTTCATAAGAGCCCCGATAATGGAACCTTGTTTTGGGGACAAACCAATGCTAGCGGCAAAGTTTGGAAGAGAAAAGAGCAAGGCGGTATATCCAAGCATCGAACATATCGACCACCCTTGCAAGAGCACGAATTCTGGTCTTTTCAAGAGCTGAATGTCGAAAGCTTTATGACGAGCCCCAACAGCCTTGTTGCGATCTCGAATGAGATTGGAGCAGATGAGATTCACGAAACAAGAAACGAGGCCCAGAATGCGGAACGCCCATGCCAAGCCTAGAGTATCAATTATTTGTTGAGTAGCAAGTGAGTAAGTTAAGCCGCCAAACCCTGAGCCAGCAGCAGCTACTGCATTAGCCAGGCTCCGTTTTTTTGTAAACCATTGAGGGATGATTTCGACCGAGCCCACGAAGAGGAAGCCCATACCCCAGCCGAAGCATACTCCTTGTGACAAGATGATCTGGTATTTCTGGTAGGCAAAAGATGCGCCGATGAGTGACAAGGTCTGGAAGAAAACCCCAAGATGGAGGCAAACGCGAGTTCCATAGGAATGAACAACACGTGTTGCTAGTGGAGCTATAAGAACAGCTTGTGAGATTGACAAGCCTCCAATAAAAGCGTATGCAAGCGGAGATGTATTTGGGAAGGTGTTCTGAATAAGGTAATGGGAAAGGAAGACACCATATGACTGCCCTTGTACGTCAGCGGATGGTAGCAGCATCGTTGAAGAAGTCTACTTACGCTGTTTATGCCCCAGGTATGGGCATTGATGAAGAAGTTGCAACCAGTACACACCCATCCGTAGCCACCGTCTGGTGGTACATCCTCGGATTTATCTGGAGCTTCACCCGCGGGCTGTTCCAGTTCAATATTCACAGATGAAGCATCGAATCCATGAAGTCCTTCTCTACTCGACACATTGTGTTCAAGACCAGGACCACGGTTGGTATTGGGCATTATCGGGCACTGAATTGCACCCAGCTTTAAAATTGACGGGCACAGCACATGCAAATACCAGTAGATACATGCTTGCCTTGATTGAAGTAGAGTAAGCAGGCGGAAGGAAAGCCGCACCTACAGTACTAGAATGAGTGGAGCCACGCCCTTCGCACATTGAAAACGATCATTACATATTCACTGTGTAAACGATGACTGTAGAGAAAATAGAGAGCATACTGAGTAAGATGCTGTATTTTGCCGAGGCTAAAACATACCCTATGGTAAAATAAGAAGGACAGTATCACCAGTCTTTTTAGGCAGAAATAAACTCACTTATTTTGTTGTCTACTTCCGCCTCCCTGCCGACGTCCCACATTGCCCCCCACGTACTAGTTACAAGTAGTTAGCAGCTCGTCAATCGCAGTTACTACGAGCATTGCCGTCCTCGAATGTGGTTGTTCTGTTTGGTGAGCGTTATCAACGGAGACCGCCACAATGCCATGTACTGCAACGGAGATGTGACCTGTATTCAAGAGGAACGGCTTAACTATCAGTATTCGGTAGGACGAGAAGACTTGTGGGCAAAGAGATTCGACATGGTTTAATTAACTATGACGGGAGACGCACTGGTGCCCGTTTGAATGGGCTGCCACAGCAACCTACAGTCTTTACCCGCTTTACCACAACTGAAACCCAGCAATAAATATTCAAATGAATGTTTAGGCTGGCCACGTATTTCATGTTTTCTCCTGCTCTCATCTCTTACGCAATTCCTGATCTATTGCCTTTAAAAATTTTGCCGAGCAAATCTACCCTTTCCGCATTGGTGCATTGGTGTTGTTGACTGATTTCAGAGCAGTATTGCTGACGAGCAGGTGAAGTCTATTTTGGTATCTATCTTTGGTCACAATGCTTCATAGGATGAGAAGCAGCATAGATGTCGGACGAAAAGTGTCGCCGCCTCAGCCTGTATTCATGAGCGATGATCAGAAGTGTGAGAGCTCCCTTATTTAGTGACACCCTCTTCAGTCAATCCATTGTCTTCGTGCTCTTATAATACTTGCGGACCGTCTCCAGAATGCTCAGCGCTTACTTCTCTAGCTGATTATCTTTCAACCCTTCGAAACAATCGTCCAGCACGTCCCGTTGGATCCCGTCCTCTCCCATCTAAGGCTGCCACAACCCCTCAGTTCAGCAGAGATGCCCCCCCCTCTTCGTACAGATCCTGCTCTCACTTTCCGACCACACGACGCTGAATCCGTGACTACTCTCCCTGATACCGATACTCCTCCACGATGTGCAAGCGCCCTGTCCTCCCACTCAGTAGGTGGCTCTTCAGCCGTGGCTGATACCTCAGTTAGATCAAGGACTACCGTGGGCAGGCCTCTTGCAGCAGATCCGGAACAGAAGTCATATTCAGTACGTGGGAGAAAGTTTTCACCAACAGCAGTTATACAACCTCCTGTAAGGTCTTCAAGTGGAAACTATCGTGAGTCAGGATCAAGATGGATAGAGCGGCAGGAGGCAATCTCGCTTCGTGAAGCTCTAGAAGAAATGGATCTCCAGAGCGAAGAAAAAAGAATTCATGCTGCAGCTCAAGATGAAGCAGCAGATCTGGTCTGGCGGCATCGCAACCCCAACGCAGCGGAATCGGAGACCAATGCTGCTTATGCGAATCCTGAAATTTGTCGGGATGGTAAACACAGATTTACAGCCCACCTGCAAAAAGGCGCCTACTCTCGAAGTCAATCTGTCACCCATCTCGAACGAAGAGCAGCTCCTCCAACATCAGGATCCTTCGGGTCATCATCAAGTAGCTCAAGGTATTCCTTGAAAAACAATAATAATGAGAGCCAGGCAAGTACAAAGCCAAGTGGCAATGAGCCGAAGGTACAAAATGAAAGTGATATGATCAGGTCACCAGTCAAGTCCAGTGGGCGAAAGAGTAGCGGTCAAAGGAAGGTCAGCAATGGGTCGAGCAAAGATGGCTTTCCCTACCCAGGTGATCAGATATACGAGGACACAGAGAGCGTTTTATCGCAGAACAAGATGGCTGCCACAACTACATCGGCTACTCCAGGGCCGCTCAGGTCAACAAACCCTAACTCTTCACTGCGAGGTTCACGGCCGCTTCCAGGATATCCACGTATGATCGATAGGGAAAAGAGCAAATCCGTGGACCGCTTCGAAATCCACAAAAATCCACCTTCACAATCGCGTAGCGCTGGTTATACCAAGAACACTATACCTCCTCCCGTCGAGGTGATTCCCGAAGTTGAAACACCGCCAAGCAAGAATGGCCTTGAAATTCGAAGCGAAGATATCCGTGCTGCCACCAGCATGAAACTCAAGGATCGAAGCCCGAAGTTGCCGCTTCCTACAGCAGTTAGTGACCGTCCTGGACGACCGATAGTGAGTTTTGATCTAGGCTGGAAGCCCGAAAGTGCACCAAAGGAGGACAGCGCAGAAGCCGAGCGACCTGGCCCCCGACCCACCGCTACTATACCAGCGATGACTGTATCGGCACCTGCTATTCCCACAATCAATGTCTCTGGCATCGAGGCACCTTCATGCCCGACAATCGTGTTACCAGATGATGATCCTATTCCTGCTATCACTATAGGCACAGATGGGCCGTCTTCAAGCATCGTGACAGCTCCGTCTTCCACCAGACGGCCCTTGCCTCAACCTTCGAAAACTACGCCCGGGAAAATATCAACAGCAAAGGCGTCATCTCGACTACCTTGGCTAAATCCCTCCTCCCGGGCTGGCTTTTCAACCGCTACGTGTGCGAATTGTGCGCTCCCAATCTCTGGTCGCATCGTGACTGCTTCAGGTGCAGGGACTTCGACTACTTCACTCAAAGCACGCTTCCATCCTGAATGCTTCACCTGTCACCATTGCTCCACAGCGCTAGAGTGTGTTGCCTTCTACCCGGAGCCGGAGGACAAACGAGTGGAACGTCTCGAAGCTGACTGCATCACGGACAATGATGTCGAAAGCGAGTTAAGATTCTACTGCCACCTCGACTTTCATGAGTTTTACAGCCCTCGCTGCAAAAACTGTAAGACGCCCATCGAAGGAGAGGTGATCGTGGCAGCTGGCGCCGAATGGCATGTTGGACATTTCTTCTGTTCTGAATGTGGTGATCCTTTCGATTCAAGCACACCTTTCGTGGAGAAGGACAATTATGCTTACTGTGTCTCTTGTCATACTCGTCGTACTTCGGCGCGATGTAGGGCTTGCAAGAAGCAGATTCTAGATGAAATGACGATCCAGGCGTTGGGGGCACCGTGGCACGCTGACTGTTTCAACTGTTATGAATGTGGTGGCCGCTTTGGCAATGATGGCAGGTTCTTTGTCAGAGATGTGACGGTTGAAGGGACGGAGAAGGAGAAGCGGAGAGGGATAGCTACCAAGACGGAAGAGAGAGCTGTTTGTGAAGCTTGCGAGGGGCGTAGATTGAAGGCTTGATATCCATGCAGCTATGTTAGTCTTTTAATATAAACTGAGGGGAGCATAGCAACATGGAAGCGTCACCAGTGTTGCGTCCTGCGGAGACTGAATTTTTCGTATCCAATTCCCATTCTCTACTTTTCATGCTACATTCCATACAGCAGAAGACCTTCAAAGAGATAAGCGATTGCAAGTCAGCAAGCTGTCTAACAACCCGAACCAAGCTCGATTCGCTGAAGCTCACACACTGACAGAGCTACAGTGATGGATTTGAGGGAAAAGATCATCAGTGTGCACCCACAGGTTAGATTGTCCATTAACCAACCAACCACAACTGTGAGATGGAATACCTCACTTCCATGATAAATTTAAAACTCGCTCTTTGCCTTTCGTTCTTCTCAAAGCCGTCCGCAGAGTGGACGTGAGCAAGCGTCATCCATCATCTATACATCTTTTGATCTCGTGGTTATGTGCTCCATATTCAAATTTCAAGACCCTGGCATTCCCTGGTTTTGTCTCTGCTTATGTAGGCCACAACGACAGCATCATCTTCTTCATTCTGTTCTATTTTATATATATCGTCGCTGTATTACATTCATTTTGTTCATAGCAGAGAAACGACCCAAGCGTCCTTCTAGATCTCCTAATGGCTGGCCCCTTCATACGGATTTTCCTTCTGTTCGATGAATTGCTTCTAAAGGCCATGTCATTGAGTTTAAAAGTTCAGCCAGTTTGGCAATATTGACCTGGTCAAAGAACTTTCCTACCTGCTATCACTTTACCTGGGTTGGTGCTTAAGCGTGTCGAATAGGGTTCGAGGTTCGTGGTACGGCTTCCAGTACAGAGTGAACTCCTCCGTGACTGGATTGAGATTCTTTGTGTCGTAATCTATGATATTGCCTCCATGTGCACACAAAACAGAGTGTTTTGGAATTGTTTGTGTCGTTCCATTTAGAGATACCTGGTGATCAGTGACTCTGTTATGTGAAATTTCTGGTCTCTATCTTGTGTCTGGCACACAAGGGAACACTAGGAGTGCGGTATGTGTTCCCACGGTTGGCAACGGCTTTCACCACGAACACATATGGCAGAGTATGCAGGGCACCTGCGTCTTGTTGTTGGTCCTCTGTCAGTCTGAAGCTTCTTTGACAGCTTCATTCATGAAGACAGAAAATCTTCTTCTGAATCTTTGGCCACAGTTTGCCGCTCACAAGAGACTTACCCATCCCGTTTGCCTGTCAATTTCCACTTTCTTTGCAGCTGTGTATCATATCACCTCATTGTGCTTTCGGTCACTGCATCACCTGCATCGCAACAACCATGGCCTCCGCTGCGGCAGCTGTGGGGCTCATGTGCTTGCCTAACGAGGTCCTGGCAATGATCTTTCCTCTTGCACTTGCATCAAAGAACGGTGCTGATCTCAAGCGACTTCGTCTGATGAACAAGCGACTTGCAATCTTCGTTGAACCGTATTTGTTCCGATGGATTTGCCTCTCCACCGCAGGAGAAAATTTCGAGGCTTGGAAGGCCATCGCCCAACCAAGCAGTAGGCTTCGTCATCATGTTGAGCATGTCTGTATCGATTGCACCACGTTCATCCCCAACATCGGCAGATGGAGATACTGTAGACTGTTGGCGCAGAATCTGAAGGAAGATTCTTACGACTCACATCAACGTCAAGATGGCGAGGGATCACAACGCGACGACGACGACGACGACGACGACGACCCTGCAGCAGTGTACACGCAAACTAACCTTTTCTCCGACTTGGCTGCCAGCGACAGAGCGACAAGCCTACTTCCTGGCGATAGGGAGCTATTGCGCAAGGGTTACCAGGAGTATTTGCTGCATGCTGAATCTCAGAAGCAGACTCGTTCTTCTTGTTGCCTCGACGAAGCACTTCTGAAGGGACTTCGATCCTTACCACGGGTTCAAGCAATCTCCTTTATGACTAAATGGCATGTAGATATCAGAGCAACCAGAGAAAGACATGAATCAGAAGGAACCCACCCGGAGTCAGAGGGTAGCAATGTGAACTTGCCTGGTCCTTTGGCTCGGCAGCATCCATCACTTCGACTTCCACCACAGTGCATTAGATCGTGGTCTGCGGGCCACGGTACTCCTCAGTCTCTATCACTGC
>QQTW01001431.1_pt1 | contig 16697 bp, 17 predicted proteins | sample 1904831 | NCBI WGS metagenome assembly QQTW01 (sample SAMN09435610, study PRJNA476489) | Subsurface metagenome, whole genome shotgun sequencing project. | reverse complement strand
CAGAGCGCACAATTTGCTATACATATCAATCCAGCCATTGGCTGTCACCAATATTCATTGCTACCAGAACGGGTACTGACGCCCGTAGACCACCTGTTCCAACGGTTTGATCTCGGCCTTACTATTGGCAACCCTTTCTGCAAGGCCTTACGGAAGCCATGGTGCTGTCGAACCCATATTTGTGACGGAAATGCTGTTGTAATTCCGTCATGAACCAATGAGAAGTGGAGATATGGCAATTTGGATGAGGCACTGGAGAGAGGGTGCTCGGGGAAACCATGCTATTCAGTAGCCATTGGGTCTGGAACTGAGGAAGCCATGTTCGTCAGGTAGGCGGAAAAGCTGAGGAATGCCGAACTAGGCGAGTACAATCATTGGTCGAAGTCACTATTGCAGATCAGCAGGAGAGCTCGCTATTTTTTACGGCCCGATGAATCTGTGTTTCTGGTGGAACGAGACTCCAAGCTTGGATTGATATGTATAGCAAATTGTGCGCTCTGCTGCTGGGGGATAAATTCGAGTGGACGCCGGGCTTGGTACATCGTTGGAAGGCGTTTCCGATATTTTATAGTATCGATTAGGTCGACGCTGGTAACCATGCAATGGCTCTATGTGTGGCTAGCCATAGAAAATAGTATGTCCTGCTCTCAAGCTTTCTCTCGAAGTTTTGCCAATGCAGCTGCGACGCCTTCGCTCATGGTTTCTCCGGCCGTGCTGGTGTCCTTACGTGCCACACTATACTGGGCGACAGGTTCATGCTCGGCCGCAGCAAACATCGCAGCTTCCTCATCAGAATTGGCATCTGCATCTGCAATTTCTTCGATCCGTCGCCGTTTCGAAACATGCTCAGTTGTGGTACCTTTTCTTGACAAGTCTAGTCCTGATGCCTCTCGACTTATAGTGCTGATAGGTATTGGTCTTTGCCGATTTGAGGCACTGCTGTCCTCTCCCTCATTAACCACTCCCATTGAGCTTTCATTTCTTCGCAATGGAGCACCTGTCCTCGCAGCATTTCGAACACGAAAGTTCTCCCTTACAGCGCTGCACCAATCCTTCACCTTCTTCTCTCCCCATCCTGGTATCAGCGCAAGTTCCTCTGGCGGGGCATTTACTGCGGCTCTCAGGGTACCGTAATTGGAGATCAGGCTTGCAGCGTCTGTCTTGTTGATGCTCCTAGGCGTGGTGATGAACTCTGTCAGGCTTTCCCGATAGCTTTCAGCTTGGTGGGCGCGGATCGATGCGGGTGATGCATGTTCATACGACTTGAAGAGCTCTAGGTATCTCCCAGCTTCTTGCGCCGACCAACATAATATCAAAGTAAGGTTATTGATCATGGACGTTTTGGACAGTTCTCTCAACGCTTCTTCATGATTCGTAATATCCACCATCGTCAACAATATTCTGAGATTGTACATTTTGCCGAGAGCACGAATGCGACTGTATATGTATTCAGGATGAAGTCTATGGTATTTGAGCGAGAGGAAGAGAGCACAGGTAGTAGCGCCGAGTATATAATCCGCTGGCGTATCAGAATATTCCCATGGCAGCGAGCGGACATAATTCAGGATCGGGTTCCCCTTCTGACGTGTAGAGACGAGAATCGCAGATGGACCTTGTCGCGAGGCAAGTGTCTGTGGTTTTGGCTGGACAACTTTCGGCGGACCACTGCTGTTAGATGGCTTAGACGATTTCGGCGTGGCAGAAAACCTCTCGACGGCATCAAGAGCAGCGCCAAAGTCTGCATCGTCACCAAAATCGTCCATGACTTGCCCGGGACTCTACCAGACTGAAACTAGAGACACGAAGGACAGTCTCAGCATGCCAAGATTTTGCGGGGAGTGCTCCCTGGAGATTTTCCAGAAACTTTTGATTATTGACTTGATCAATTCGCTTAAGACGCTCCCAACTCCGAGATCCATAGTACAATGTCAAATGGTGTTAAACGGAGGCGGTCTCCGGGAAATGGAGGCTTCGAGCCGACAGATGATACAGAGCGAGAGGTGAAAAAGGTCAAAACGATTCAATCAGATACTCATCCAAACGATCAACGCAGAACTCTTTTTGTCCGTTCTCTACCTGCTTCTGTCACCACCGAAAGATTGACTGAGATCTTTTCTCAATCTCATCCTATTAAACATGCTACAGTGGTCCTTGACCCGCACACAAAAACGTCGAAAGGCTATGGATTCGTCACTTTTGCAGACCCTGAGGATGCTCAAGCAGCGACAATAGAGCTCAACGATACAGTCCTCGACGGGCGAAAGATCAAGGTTGAGGTAGCAGAGCCACGACATCGCGACATTGTGGAGGATGGCGGTAGAAGCAAACCTTCGAGCAAGACTGCGGAGTTGAAGGCAGAAAGAGAGAAGAAAAGGGCTGCATTTGGACCTCCGAAATTAATTGTGCGAAATCTACCATGGAGCATCAAGGAGTCAGAGGACCTGGCGGCTCTTTTCAGAAGCTATGGCAAGGTCAAACATGCTGATGTGCCTAAAAGAAGTGCTAAAGTTCAAGCGGGGTTTGGTTTTGTGGTGCTGCGAGGCAAGAAGAATGCAGAGAAGGCTATGGCAGAGATCAACGGAAAGATAGTAGATGGAAGACCTTTGGCAGTCGACTGGGCTGTTGACAAAGAAACGTGGGAGAAGTCTCAGAGTGAAGAACAGAATGGAGATGGAGCAGGGGAGAAGCTATTACTCAGCGATACTCAAAGCGGTGACACGGAGAACAGCGCGTCTAGCCAGAGGAACAAATCTGACAAAAAGTCAGGAGAAGCTGACTCCGAAGATGTGCCCACAAGCGAAGACAAAATGAGTGCTGCCAGCGGTGTTGACCTTGCAGATGAAGATTCAACAGACGATGATTCAGAGGACGGAGAAGCTGACGAACCACCTTCTACCACTATTTTCATTCGAAATCTGCCCTTTACTTCGACAGACGAAATGCTTCGTGCCCATTTCTCCCAATTCGGCGCCGTCCGCTACGCACGCGTGGTATTTGACCACGAGACGGAGCGCTCTAAAGGTACAGGGTTCGTGTGCTTCTTCAACGAGGAAGACGCCAAATCCTGTGTTAAGGGTGCTCCCAAGCACACACCCTCTCCCCCAGCAGGCGCTGATAAGAAACGGAAAGGTGAAGGACTCACTCATTCGGTTCTGCAAAACGAGGCAACAGACCCCATCGGACGGTACACAATCGAAGGCCGTGTCCTACAGATCTCAAAAGCGCTGAGTAAATCTGATGCAACACGGCGCGAGGTCGATGGGTCATCCAAGCGAGAACTACGAGACCGGGACAAACGACGTTTGTACTTGTTGTCAGAAGGCACCATCTCGAAAGAATCAAAATTGTTTGAGAAGCTCGGTACAACAGAGATCAATATTCGAGAAGCGAGCACGAAACAGCGGCAAAAGCTGATGAAGAGCAATCCAAGCCTGCATATGAGTTTAACAAGGTTAAGTGTTCGCAATATCCCACGAAGCGTTACTAGCAAAGAGTTGAAAGCTTTGGCTCGAGAAGCAGTAGTCGGTTTTGCAACTGATGTCAAAAACGGCCTTCGCCAGCCGCTTTCGAAAGAAGAGCTCAAGCGAGCTGCGGAGAGCATGAAGGAAGCCGACAGATTGAGAAAGCAGCAAGGAAAGGGGATCGTGAAGCAGGCTAAGATTGTGTATGAAGGTAAAGAGGGGACGAAAATAGATGAAAAGATTGGTGCTGGAAGAAGTAGAGGCTACGGCTTCATTGAGTACGTGTCTCATCGAGCAGCATTGATGGGCTTGAGGTGGCTAAATGGCCATGCTGTGAAAGCTGGTGACGCAGAGAGGAGCAAAAGGCTTATAGTTGAGTTCGCCATTGAAAATGCGCAAGTAGTATCGAGGAGGACGGATAGGGAATCAAGGATGAGATTTGATGGCCCGAAGAGAAGAATTGCAAAGGCTCAACCTATGAAGTCGCAGGACAAGATGGCAGGAAAGAAGAGGAAACGGCAAGACATTCCGGCGAAGTTGAACAGGCCGAGACAGGAGACATCAAAGACACCAATCACTGCAGAGGACAAGAACAGCATCGCAAGAAGGAACCGAATTATAGCGAAGAAACGCAATATGCGCAAGACTCGGAAAGCAGGATAGAGTTCAACCCTTGAATCCTATTCACATTATCTTTCCTCACTCTGTTCAAGGTGATTCTCCAAAATCCATGCTGACCTTCATTAATGTTCCAATCATGTGTTTGTAGCTCCCTGCACCTTGCCCACAATGTTATAGCGCTTGCTGAAGAAAGTAAACCATTCGCCCAGCACCGTCTGATACTTGTCTTCCAGGTCGTTCCATTCTGGGACACATTCTTCTGGCTTGAGCGATGAGGTTGCAAGGGCTCGAGATGGGTCTTTTCCTGCGAATACTGTAGGAGGTAGGATCATCAGCTCCAGTTTCTCGGACCGGGCGTTGTCCCAATGAATATTGTGTACTGACCGTGATATTGCCCCTTTGGCCCATACGCATCATTGCCCGATACGTCGAAAACGGTGCCTTTGATCGCTACCAGCGTTGGCTTCGAGGGGTCTGATCCTGTAAAGATGTAAGTTCCGAACATTCTATCTAATAGTAGTAGTGAAAACAGAACATACCATCACATTTCGATAGCTCCTCATACGTTATCGGGTCGTCTTTGGGAGGGTCTAGGTTGACGGGCGTTTTGGGTGCGAAGTTCTTGGGCTCCTCGACGTGACCTCGCTCAGACATATTTAAAAAATATGACAGTAAGAGGAGTGATGATAAGTGATATGTTAAAATTTAATTAGATGGTAATTGAGGGTGGAAAGTCAGACTTGGCTAGGTATCAATAGTTACCTGTGGGTGGTTAGGACATTTGCGTCAGTGATATTGTCGCGGTCGAGGGGTCATAGGGAGTGGTGGGGCATTTTAGGGGAGCCTAGGTCGTAGTAGGCAGGGTTTAATAATTAAGGGCCCTCGGCATCAATTGGGCTAACATCAGGTGGCTGCTTTACAGTGATGAAAAGGTCTTTGCTTGCACCATCTCGAGACCTTCAGCCACGGCTTTGACGACTCGTTGCAGTCCCTCACGCTGCTTCAGCGTCCACGAGCTTCCGGAGCCTGCACTACACTAGAGACATGAAGGAAGAATTCACCTCGGAAGCCCCTTGGCGGATCAGTCTTGACAATGGGCTTTTCAGGCTTTGCAAACATATCTCCAACAGGATCTTCTTCCCGTTGACCTTAAGGAAGCCCCCAAGCCTGCAGATGTTATCTTTCTCTTTGGCAGACGTCACAGATAGGTCTGTCCTGAAAAGTCTCAAAGACATTCCTGAATGTCCAATCGGCCATGAGGCCAGTCGCGTTGCTGTGGCGGGGCCCGCACTTCCTTCGTTCCCTCTCTCCCCATTCTTGTTGACATGTCTCTCATGGTGCCCTCCAAGGCTTGCTTAGGACCGGCTTCTGAGGATTCTGCTTGATTAAACCCAGTGAATCGCTTATCAGTGGGACGTCGATCAATCAAGTCCATTTCTATAATCATGTTAGGCTGCACGAATCTCGATCTTGACGTGAAGGACATCAAGTCTCGGATCGAGGTCGATGGTGGAGCTACAGAGATACTCTTATCTATTGTAGCTTTCTGCTCAAGAGGATGGGAATGGAGATTTGCTCAATCAGGTCGTACATCGACCCTCTTGCCTGCGCATTGTCACTTAGATGATGGTCAAGGTAAGCACTGCCTTCTAGCCTCATCAGCAACGTCGCCACTGGATTCATCATTCATGCTCCTGTCGCACACAAATGGAAGCCAACGCCATGACCCGCGGAAGCAATCGTGCAAGGTTTTCTCCAACAAGTCTATGCGCGGAGTACTGATGTATGGAAATTTTGAATAAAACCAGTCAACGTGATAGAGGGGCCAAGGAAACAGGAGGTGCATCTGGATGACGAACCATCGCAATCTCCGATCTTCAGGGCATCGAAGACCAGATCCTCTCCATGCCGTCAGAGGGGAAACTTCACTGATGACCCAGGATCCAAGCTATCAAGAACTGCTAATTACGGTAACATAGTAGTCTGCTTCTGGCTCGCACGATAGTAGGTTTGTTGCATGATTTATAGTCTCTCATTGCGCTAGTGTGGTTGTCATTCTGCCAGTTACAGTGTCTCCTATTGGGTCGTCTTGTTTGCTTAAATCGGCTACGTATATATCTGTCGCTATTTCTTACACTAGCCAAGGGGCTCTCATTGGAATTATCATTCTTATATCAGCAATACCCTCACGTTGAGTGACCAACATCAGTCATTTATCCTCCTCTTTCGATCTTCTATTTTTTTTGCTGGAGAGGTTACCAGTCTAAGTTGCGTACCATTATAAGCAACGTATCACAAACGTGATAACTACGAGTTACTTTCTGAAGAACGAAAAGGGCCGACCTTGTTGATTGGAGCTAAACTATCCTAGACCCTGATATCAATCGACAATTGCTGGCCGGAAGCAGCTATTTAAGCCTCAAATGACGCAAATCCCAGAACAATCCGCACCACCATTGTTCGGATCACAATCGTCTTTTGGATTATCAACGCAGATCCGGCCAGTGGGACATTCCAGGCCGATAAACCCACCACATGCAGGGCCGCTTAGGTTAACACAAATACCGGGGCAATCGAAGGCAATGTCGCAGCCCGGCTTCGAAGGGTCGTTGACGCAGGTCTGGGAAGAAGGGCAAGGGGGTAGACCCCGACTACCACAGATTTGGCGAGTGGTACAGGGCTGACCAAGGGGACGAAATCGTTAGCTTTAGGTGGAGATAATGAGGATTGGGCGATGGTTGAAGGTGGGGAGAGAATGAAATGCTGACTGACCTTGAGAACTGGGTATGGGCCACCACACCTTCGGTAGCATGCGATGGCTGCGTTGTTCATGCATTTGCATATCTGAAGGGGGGGAACTTGGACTCAGCATTGGCAAATTGGTTGAGCCACCGTGGGGAGAGCGTGTTCAGGAAGAGATTTGGAAGGAAAGGGAGAAAAACGAGATGCTTCTTACCTCTGCCTTTGTACCTGCACATTTGAGTTCAGGGCACCGGCACGTCGCGGCAGCGAGAGACAATATTGGCAGGAGACCCACAAGGAAATAGAGAGACTTCATTGAGGGGACCTTATAAAGAGAGGTGGGGTACCTAATAATGGGAATGTTTGATGGAGTGCTTGAGGTTATGAGATGTCAAATAAGGGGAAAAGCCACCGGAACCCCCCATCCTTTTATACGAAAGCGTCTGCATTGAACATCATTCGCAGGATGCTCGCCTACTAGGCCATTGCACACTCGTATCAATGAAAGCTGACATGCAGTAATGGAACAGGCTAGATGTCAAGGTCAGCACGCAACGACTGTTTCTCCTCAGCGATCACAGTGGCCTTTTCGTTAACTGAACCTAAAATACACTTCGCAGGATGGCGGGAGCAGTCTGTACGACCAACAGCTCTGCACTTCGACTCTGTTTGGTTCCTGGCAACAAAGCTTGACATGCGGAGTGCAAGCTTAGCCGCATGGTGGCAGCAATGTTACGCAAACATAGCGATGCAGCCAATATAACAGAAGCGAGAGCTTCCATTTTAGAACCACTGGAAATCTACCATAGGCGAGAGAGAGAGAGAGGGCTTTGCGCTTCAGTGTGGCTTGTGGCCGATCAGGGTGGTGTGAGATTTTCGCCGAACCGGCCTGTAATGTGGAGGAGAGAAGCACGTTGTTTATTTAAGGATTGGAGAGTGTAGAAACTTGGACACGTTATTACTACAGAGGGGGATTGGCGTCTCTGACATATTTCAAGCTACTCGATACTTTTCAATCAGCACTCTACAAGTGTGTATATCAAAGAAATGATTTAATACAGAAGCGAAAGCTCTGTTCTTGAAGACGTCTGTACTCGAATCATTACTTAAGACATTCGTATAGGCGAAAGTTATGACAAACCTTATATTTAGGGGATCGACGACGCCAATTGACATATTCTATCTAGACCCCCTCCCTGTTCGGATACGGAGGGGATTGAGTTACAGCAGAATTCGCTTTGAGATTGCACTGACTAACTACTAGTAGCTACAAATCAACCAATGAAACGCGGGTCAGTAGCAGGGATTAAAAGCAGAAGCACTGGCCAATCCTTCAATTCGTGTACTACTAAGGGCTTCATACAGCTTGACAGACACCTATTCAGGTGCGAAAAGCCTTTGGCTTGCTTGTGGCTTCTTGTTGAAGACGGACTGACAATGCTTACTGGGAATTCAAAAGAGAAAACAACTTGCTGCTCATGTCAACCCAGGCCCATCAAGCATCCCCATCTCCGGTCATCGAGTCGTCATCTTGGACAACTTTGTCAGTCTCAGTGGTAGGGATTCTCTTGACTGCTCAATCAACACTCTCGGTTGGTATCAGCTGTCAAGCATCCCATTCGTGAAGGAAATGGAACGAATAGCCGTACAACGAATGTCTCCGGGCATCTTTGGCTATTTCTCTGCCCCATTAAAAAGATCGCCTCCCAGCGGTGCAGGCTGCGAACCTGATCTTGCTGCCAGGCAGGCTCAGAGCTAAATGCAATTCATGAATTCAGCCCATTCGCCTCGTCGCCACCGCTTGTTCCTTGCTGTCGCTACCTACGAAACAAGAGGAGATTTTACAATAAGCGGAACGTAATAAGTTCAGAAGAAAGTTCAGTTGCGAGATATAAGAGCGTTTAGGACCTACGTGTGTATTTTCAGTTTCATTGCTTCAGCAGGCTCAATACACCGACCAGTAGGACAGACGCGCCCGTGTGACGTTCATACTTTCTATTGAATGACTCAATTCTGGAAGAATCAAAAACATACTCGTCAATTAAGAGATATAATGTGGGCCATTGGATCTATTGTGTCCTAGAAAGCGTCTGATAATGGAGTCGTATCCACGCTTACAAGAAATCGTTGAAGAGAATAGGTAAGCTCAGAAGGGGTATTGAGGTTTAGTGCACCCTTGTGACCCAAAGAGGTGCTAGGGCTAGGGCTCGACATTTGAGACTGGCATTGCCAGGTTGTGCGATATTTGGCAGTCCACGTACATACAAATTCTATATTGGGTGATAGGGTTCAGGGCTTTGGCGGCTTGGTGCTCCGCCCGCATACAAAACAGTAAGCCCATTCGATAGCTATCCCTAACTCTTTCGCTATCTATAGCAACCCCTTATGCGAGCATCCCGCGTATTAATTGGTCGATTGTTGCTTTGGTTGGCAATACTCGTAGTATTATTGACACGGCGCCAACTTGAAGCTTGCCTGATTGCTATCATTCCGCATTAGGCATCAGGGCCGGAGCAGACTTGGCGTTCTCCCACCCAACTTGAAGGTTTCCATTGCAGCCTTAAGCGAGTATGCCGTGTAACAGGTAGAGATCAAGCCTGGTGTATGCTGCCGGGTCTGCTCCATAATGATGCTGGCCTTACATATTGGTTTGTTGTTTAGCTTCTACACTCTCAGCGTCGCCCGCGAGGTATCCTTTCCACCCGTAGCAGCTATTCCAGCCAATGATCAATCAATTCTTTCCACCACCGATGATATATTGGTCGAAGCGCTCAAATATTCTGGATTAAGCACATTCGCTAATTTACCATATGTTCATTGTCTCTCAAAAGACAAAGACATCGAGAAGTACGATATTGCTATCTTGGGAGCCCCGTTTGATACAGCGACAACAGCTAGACCAGGAGCACGGTTTGGTCCTCATGGGATCCGAGATGGGTCAAGGCGCATCGCTGGCCCAATCGCATGGAACATCTATACTGGTCGGAATTCTTTTCTGGACTGGGCCAGGATCGTAGATTGTGGTGATGCACCTCTTACTTTTCTCGATAACACCGTGGCTCTGAAGCAACTCGAAGACGCGCACAAAACCATCTCAGGTCGTCCAGCAAATACTACAAATGTTTCGATGACTCCAAGGATCATTACTCTCGGCGGTGATCATACCACAACGCTTGCTGCGCTGCGTTCTACCTATCGTCATTGGGGAGCAGTCAGTGTGATTCATTTCGACAGTCATCTCGATACGTGGGATCCCAAGGTCCTGGGTGGTGGGATCTCGCAATACGCAAGCGTCAACCATGGTACTTTCTTGCATCTGGCACACGAAGAGGGATTGTTGCTCAACAGTTCAATTCATGCGGGCATCAGAGCTCCCTTGGTGCGTCGGAGGGGTGACATCAGAAATGACATACGGTGTGGTTTCGAAATCGTGACGGCAAGGGACATAGATCGTATTGGGATTGATGGCATTATTAAGCGGCTAAAGGAACGAGTTGGCAATACGAAGGTCTATATCTCGGTGGACATTGATGTTCTCGATCCGGCTTATGCTCCTGCTACTGGGACAGCCGAGGTTGGCGGATGGTCAACTCGAGAACTCCTCACTATTCTAGACGGCCTTGAAGGGATGAAGGTTATCGGCGCCGACGTCGTTGAGGTTGCACCTATATATGACAACGTGGGTGAGACGACGAAGCTCGCGGCTGCCGAGGTGGTCCACTCATTGATGAGCCTGATGGTAGAGATGTCAGTAAGATCCTGATACCCCTCTAACAACGTGCTGCTACCGAGTACTACTGGTCCCCAAACAAGCGGTTATCGCTCTCCGGCAAATAATTCCCTCGGCATATGGAAACTCTGCAGTCTCCACGCAAGCGTACTCAAGTGGTTATTTTGCTGATCGCTCAACGTGCGTGGCTGAAATGGAGGGACTGACTAAGTCATCTTGCTTGACAGAGATTGTCTTATCATCCACAAATGCTTGGGACTAGTCGCATTGTTAGTAGCAGCTTGAGGAAGCTTGCAGGCAGCTCCCTTGAAGCCTTTGCCCCGCCACCTCGAATCAGATGACCTAGATGACCCCGCCAAGGCCAGATCCAACGCCGTCCTGCGTCCGAACACCGACAGCTTCCACTTGACTTCCACTTGACTGTGGAGATCTTGTGCATTGTGCAATCAGGTCCCGCATTCAGATCCAATGATGCCACACCAAGGGACTCTTGTGCCCCGTTGAGTCGTTATGGACCAGGTGGAAAGCCCATACTATGCTCTTTCCCTGTCATATTAAAGGCCCGTTCTCTCTCTCTCTGTCTTGTAATCCTTCACTTTGCAAAGGTTCTAGTACTACTCCTCCCTGCAATCTGTGTCCATTCCCTCTCCCATATTTATCACCATGGCCACCACAGGATCAGACTACATGGAGAAACCTCCGCCAGCTTTCACAGAATCCACGCCAATTGCTCGAGGCGTCCAGATACACGACAAGTATGATGTCGAAAGTCCCAAAGAACGCAAGCAATCGATTGCTGGAAGGCTCAAGAGTGCCTACGACCTTTCAAGCTCCAATAGACGCCCCAGCGAAGACGGCACCATCAAACAATATGACGAGACACACAGAAAATTAAAGCCCAGGCATATACAGTTGATCGGTATTGGCGGGACGATCGGTACTGCCCTCTACGTGCAAATCGGGCAGGGACTGCTGAGAGGTGGACCAGCCAGTCTATTCCTTGCCTTCACTATTTGGTAGGTCACTGTTCTGAATCTCGTTCGAAATCAACCGCACGCAAAGACGATTGAAGGTAAGGCTGGTGAGACCAGGCACGAGTTCTATCGACATACTTGGTGGTTGGGAAAAGTGCGGGAGAGCGACAGGCTCTTCAGTTTGAATGCTTTGAAGGTCTTTGGTCAGCCGCTTATGTGTGCTGTCGTGTAGGTGTACATTCATCTTGGCAGTTACCAATTGTAAGAGGCTTCTCTCCCTCCTGTCTTCCTTTGCGCTTGAGTTGTGACTTCAACCGTCTCTCTGTCGGAAGCCGAAGCAACAATGCCCGAAGCAAATGGCACACGTCTCTCGTGCCGGACAGACGTGCTGCTGTGCCCCAATGCGCTGTTCTGCTTACACAACTGCAGGCATGAATGAGATGGTCACATATCTTCCAATTTCCTCACCTTTCATCCGTTTCGCGGGTCGTTACGTTGACGAAGCCTTCGGCTTCGCTGCTGGTTACAACTTTTTCGTCTTCGAAGCTGCTCTTGTACCTTTCGAAATCGTCGCTTGCAACGTGATCATTCAGTACTGGAGCGCCGCCGTGCCGGTTGGGGTGATTATCGCTATCGTGATAGTCATGTATGCGTAAGTTAATCCGCTGTTCGGAGATGCTTCGGACTATGCTGAAGGTTGTCAAGTATCCTCAACATCTTCGCAGTTCAATGGTACGGAGAATCCGAGTTCTGGTTAGCCCTGGGAAAAGTCATCCTTATTATTGGACTCCTCGCATTCACTTTCGTCACTATGCTAGGAGGTAACCCGCTCGGGGATCGCTTCGGCTTCCGATACTGGCGTAACCCTGGAGCTTTCAATGACCTGTACTATGGCGGCAATCTGGGTCGATTCTTAGGTTTCTTACAATGTCTTATTCAAGCCTCGTTTACCATTGCTGGACCCGACTATGTTTCAATGGCTGCTGGCGAGGCCGAGAATCCTCGCTGGGTCATGCCACGAGCTTACAAGGCTGTTTTCTACCGCTTGACCACCTTCTTCGTCCTCGGATCTCTGGCCGTCGGAATACTGGTGCCGTATGACGATCCCGAACTTACCGCAGCGTTCGACAACGGTGATCCTGGTGCTGCTGCGTCACCCTACGTCGTTGCGATGAACCGGCTGAGAATTGGCGTCCTTCCTGACATTGTAAACGCGCTGGTATTGACTAGTGCGTTTTCTGCCGGAAACAGCTACTGTTATTGCGCCAGCCGATCACTTTTTGGTCTTGCCCTTGAAGGTAAAGCGCCTAAGATCTTGACCAAATGCACTAGGAATGGAGTACCGATTTACTGTGTGGGCGTTGTCCTGCTGATTGCACTACTGAGCTTTTTACAAGTCAGCAATAGCGCAGCCGTGGTCTTGAGCTGGTTTGTGAGCTTGGTGAGTTTTTCGTCCTGAGCGATAAGTGGTGACTAATCGTCCTAGGTTACTGCCTCTCAGCTGATCAATTTTGCCGTCATGGCGTTCACTTTCATCAAATTCAAGAAAGCCTGTGAAGCCCAGGGACTTTCCCGTGACTCCCTTCCGTACAAATCCTGGTGGCAGCCATTTTGCGCGTGGTACGCATTCACTGGCTGCTTTATCATGGCTTTTGTTGGAGGTTATCCCGTCTTCATTCTTGATCGTTGGAGCGTCCCGACCTTCTTATTCAGTTACATGATGATCTTCATATTCCCAGTTCTGTTCATTGGTTGGAAGTTGATCAAGAAGTCGAAGTGGTACAAGCCAGGGGAGGTCGACCTATACAAGGATGTGGATGAGATTGAGGAGTACCAGCGGAACTATGTTGCAACTCCTCCAAGGTAATGAACACTATCAAAGATAGTAGTGCAGCAGCTAACTCCTTTCAGGAACAAGTTCATGTATTGGTTCGACAGAGTCTTTAGCTGAACAGCTCGTTCAACGCTTATGGCCGTGCATTGCAACAGAACAATAGACGCAGGCGGCCTTTGAGATATGATGCAGACTATGCGAAAACATGCCTCGTGTTTATTCTTTATATGCCTTCATTTTTTGTGCTTGATTCGTTCGCTAAGTTGGGCAATTTGCTGCGGCCTGGTCTTACAGCAACCTCCAACAATGATACCAGCCCACTTGTCCCTCTTCTGCACTTCATGCACAGCATCGAACATATCTTCCTCCCAACTGCGAGCTCCAGCGGCACTCTGTGCAGCAACCCATAGCTGGGTCGTTGTATCATAAGTCATATTATTGGCCCCGTCTGGATAGAGGACCAAATGCGGTAGTTGTATCTGCATGGAAGCTGCAGCAATTTCAAATTTCTGAATGAGACTGCGTAACTTCGACACCTTTGTACAATTTACGCCAATTGCCATTGGTATGGAAAGACGACTGATCGGCTTTGACGTCTGAGCCACCATGGCCTCCAGGACATCAATTACCTCCGATCCATCCGGTAGCTGGTCGTCCTCGTTGGGAAACACAGCAGAGATCCAAAAAGGCTTCTGCGTGGAAAGCAATTCCATTGTGCTCCTCACGGCCTGGATCTCATCAACCCGGGGCAGCGTCTCAAACGCCACGAGATCGATCTCGTCCCATGTCTTCTCATCCGCTTCAAACGCCATGATCCGTTGCGTATGCCACCGCTCTAGGACTTGACGGTCACCCATCTCGGGTGGATACTGACCCGTATACTCCGTGCTCGGGATCGTAGTCGCACCATATGCACCCAGACTGAGCGCCACCAGCCCCTTTCCCCGCGCCGAAAGCAGATCTCGCAAGCGGTACCGCCAAGCGCATGAGCTCGCCCGCCTCTGCTCGGGAGTAGAATCGGCCTCCTCGCTCTACGGCGGGACGAGCATCGCCGTCGCAGCGCCGGGTGCGCGTGAACCCATCCACGCTCGCTTGGTACGTGGCCGTCAACACGACGTCGGCGCCAGCCCGCACGAAGGATCTGTGCACCTCGGCCAGCGTCTCCGGGGAAGACGCCAGGAGGTGCGACGACCAGGTCGGAGTCTCCTTCGAAGAAAACGTAACGTAGTGTTCATCCTCGAGCGTGGTCCCGAGGCCGCCATCGAGGATCAGGATCGGTTTGTGACGGTCTCGATCTGGGCCTTTGAAATTGTCTAGCAGTCTCGCAAAGCTGGCTCGGCCGGCATTCGCGGCCTTGTCCCGGCTCTCCATGGCCTGCTGGCTGACATGGCTGGAATCCTGGCGCATTGTTGCATCGGCAACGCTTCTCATGGAAGCCAGTATCTAGTTACTTGGAGTCAAGTCTGGCAAGGAGAATTTACTTGCAACCACTCACTGGCGTCGCAAAACCCTTACATTGCAAAGCGGCACGAGAACGAGAGCAAGACTTCTGCAACCTCGGTGGCTGTTAAGTAAATACTATAGTTTTACCACGGAAATTCATACCTCAAGCCTTAGATTGTACGATTGGTAGAGTAGTGATCATGCCCATAACATCCACCACCTTGTAGGGCAGGCATACGCGCTTCTGTCCGCCAGGTAGGGCGAAATAGATAGGCTTACGTGTCGAGGTAGGGTAAGTGATGTGTATTCTTGCCTCTAGATCGACGTATGCAGTCCATCAAATGATCAACCTATGCTAATCAAGCGCCTAACAAACCCACACAAAACTAGCACAGCGCCAAACGCATATCCAACAACCACATCCAAAATCACCCAACCCAACCCTTTTGTAAACCCCATCTACAACCCAATGCCTCCTCGCAGCATCGACATACGTACAACTACGCCAGATTAAGGGGACAGAGATGACGACCGAAGTGCAGAAGCCGACAAGGTAGCGACAGAAGATGACTGCGCAAAGGTCTTGGTCGGTTGATTGTTTGGTTGGTATGAGGGTGCTCGAGGTTAGAAAAAGGCAGGTCACGGCGTGGAAGAAGGAGAGGGTGAGACGTTGGATGATTGTCTGTTAATGGTGATGGTTGGATAGAAGATGGAGGATTGGTTCTGCGAGAATGGGGAAAGGGAAGCGGAGAGGGAGAAGGGGAGTGACATGTACGACGAGGTGGCCGGACGTGAATGTAGGACTATATGGTCCTGCTTCGAGGTTCGCTTTTGGGTGCTCGAGTGGTCTGTGTGGTGTTGAGAATTTTTCTGGAGCTGGGCCAGCCACGGCTTCGAGGTCCTCGGTTGGGACAGCTGTATCTTTCTGCGTGGTATACTTGAGCGGAGTTTGAAGAAGTGATCGAGTCATGGGTTTCGTCTGATCTTTGTGCCGTGGCTGCCTGATCAGCAGAGATCCAGAATGTAGGAGCTTCTGGTCGTTCGCGAGGTGCTTCCGGTGCAGTTCCGTGTATCTCGTCAACCACAAGCGCGAGCACATCCTGAACTCCGTCGGCATCGTTACACTCTTCGGCATAAGTTCTTGCTAAATCATCCTGATTCTTCTCTGCATTTTTTCGTAAGACCAAAGGTACCGGACGATGTTGGACTGGGACCCTTTTCGATGCAATTCGGGGAGAAGTTTGTATCCCCATGAGACTCGACTGTACCATTTGTATTGCGTCGGCAGGCGAATGTACCAGATCGCCCTCTCATGGAGAGATGTATCTGAATGGTTCCATAAACGGTGAGGTGCTTCAGACAAGTATGAGGACAGGATCGGATCTGCGTACTTGCAGATCCGTTTCCCGCAGTTGTTCGTATCATTTGTCCAGCATGCAGATCATCAGCAGGTACTGATCGATGGGAAAGGCTTACTATTCAAAGAAAATTGGCAGCAAGAACGATCGCTTATTACAGCCACTCTATAACGCTGTGCCCAATAATTTGCTAGCAGTGTGAAAGGCCTCATATCATTAGCGGAAGTTCTGGTACGAAAAGGAAAGAGGAGGCCGGTCCCAAAGCAAGCATGAGGTTTCAGAAGACATTTGTTGAAACTCAGGTCACTTCTACCGTATTTTCTCCCCAGATTTGTTTAGTAACGAGCCATTGCTGGTTCTACCAGCTTTGACGCGGACGACCTCTGGAAGGCTATAAAGTCGTGGCCATACAAACTCATATTCATCTTGTCTGTCGTTCAAGCAGTGCCGCAACCATATGCCCCAGACGATATAGCAGTATGCTCCGAATCCCGTCATGAGGTGCCTAATCTGGTGTCAGCATTGGAGGGCCGC
>QQTW01001430.1_pt1 | contig 16698 bp, 17 predicted proteins | sample 1904831 | NCBI WGS metagenome assembly QQTW01 (sample SAMN09435610, study PRJNA476489) | Subsurface metagenome, whole genome shotgun sequencing project. | reverse complement strand
AAAGGCGGTTGTAACTTTTGCCGCAAATGAAATATTGGTAAATAATTATCTGTTCCTAGTTCTTTGTCCAAATCTTGAATAGTTTGCAAAATATCGCGATCGCTTGGTTGCTTTTCTCCACTATCCTTTAATGATGAAGACTGGCGCAAAAATTTCAAGTAGTTAGCCAGCAAGCTTTTTGTCAAAATAATAGTACCCGCACCGCTAGGTTCGTACTCTTGTTTTAAATACTCCTTGCCTCTTTCGGTCAGCCAAACTTCTTTAATTTTTCTATCTTGTTTATTGACTTGAATAAGTCCCTTTTCTAGCAAAGCTTGGAGTAGAATTTGAACTTCTGGCGCAGAAATACCAGTTTTACTAGGTGTAATTGCTGCTTTTTGGCAAGAATTGAGGATTTTTAACTCCTGGGGCGTTACAGGCAATTGCGATAACTCGGTTTTTAGCAAAGCCATCCCCGCGCTAGTAATTTTAAACTTGCTAATTTCATAGGAAACCGCCACCAACTCGCGTTTAACAAGTTGAAGACAAGCTTTATTGCGATCGCTGGCATTATTTAGCTTAATTTTTCCCAATAATTCCCGATAATTGGGCGCATTTAGCAGTTTTAAAGCAAATTTCAGTTCGAGAGTTTCCATGCTTGTGTACCTACGCAAATAAAGAAATCGCCTTATATATATTGTTCCCAGTAACGTAGAGGCGATCGCATTTTGTTTTAACTAAATTTCACACAAACATTGCGTTCAATTTATACCAAATAAGCAAAATTGCTCATACACTTAGAACGGCATAGAGTAATAAACGCAATAGTTTTAGTAAGCTCAATTGTGATGGCGAAAAGAACCCGCAAGCAAGTCCAACCAGTAGAAAACCTCCCTCCACCAATAATTCATCGTGTAAACAAACACCTATCAAAAACCAATAGTTGGGCAAATTCGTTATTATCTTTCGCCTTAATTTTAACTGGTGCTAGTGTAATTGCTGGGGGAGCGTGGTTGAGCTTGCAGCTATTCGTCAATCCTGATGCGGTAAATGATGTAAATAAAGTTTTGCCCCAAAACGTACAACTAAAGGCTACCAACCCCGAACAGCAGCCGCAAACCCTCAAACAAATTGAAGATTATCTCCGCACCCAAGGAAAAATTTCTGGCGAACCCTTGACGCTAGAAACCGATACCAAAACTCTAGTTGCAAAATCTTTAGTTTTACCCGTCTTTAAACGACAATCCAACTGCCAAACCGATTGTCAAGAAATTATCGAACTGCGAGTTTATCAATTAGTAACAAACAATTTTAAATTACCTTTCCAAACGGACAAAAATACTTATCAACTTATTAGCCAGCTACCTGTATCCGGCCCGGACGAATCTTTTGCAATTTCTCCAGTAGTAGATTCGGAAACCGCTAACTACGGTTCAACGCGGCTATTACCTTTAACCCAACTGCAACGCTTTTCAGGAACTACGCCGCAATCGGGTATTTGGTTATATTTAATTGGTCAACGCCAGCAGTCGGATAATAAAATTGCTTACGGTCAAATTCTCCACTACGACAAAACTCGCTCGGTTCTGAGTTTAGTATTAACCTGGACTAGCCCCACCGGACAACCCCCCAAATGGCAACAAGTAACAGGGGGAGGTTATCCTGAACTCATAGTCGATCGCACGAGCGATCTTGAGCCACAACTGCAAGTTTATCAAGTTAAACCCGCTCAAGGATCTTTCAATCAGTTTCAGCTAGTTCCCATTTCTATTGAAGAACCAGCAATTAAAACAAAGTCCTATCGCGATGCTTTATTTTTAGCTCGTAACGGTCTATGGACTCCAGCATGGCAGTGGTTAAAGTCGCTCTATCAGGGCAAAAAACAACCTTCCGCCGCCGCGCAAGCACAAATTGACTTAATTGGGCTATATGCTAAATATACAAGCAAGCAAGCAGATATTGCGTGGGCAAGTCCCAGCCAACAAGCGATCGCGGCTTTGAACGACGGGCGCTGGGGAAAAGGTTTGCAAATCTATCAATCATCACCGGAAGCTACTCAAGAAATTGCTACTTTTTTAGTCAATGATTCAGGAAGACTGTGGAATCGGGTAGAGGCGGCTTTAAAAATCAACGCCAACCGCCTTGAAGTCCAAACTTGGGGAGCGTTAATTTTGGGCGCTCAAGAAGGACAAGCCAGCGCCCTTACTTGGCTCAAAGCCCAACCCCACAGCTTAAAAAGCTTAAAATATACCGAAAAACTGCTTAAAAGACTAGATGGAGATTATGGCACTTCTACCCCTGTGGCTAATCGCTCCAGTCGCATAATTGGCTACTTAGAACCAACTAGCAATATCAACTTAGCTGACTGGTTGGTAACTGAGCCTAAATCTATAACTAAAGAGCAAAAATGGCAGCAGATTAAAGTAATTTCCTACCATAACGGTCAAACCTGGCTGCGATCGCCTTTTAATGCGTTAAAACTCCCCAAAACCGAGCCTGCTAAGTTTCTTTGGCAACAGTTAGGTTTAAATATAGATCCCCATCTCGATATTGTGCTGCGATCGCCAGACGGACAATCGCAAACTACTACCGTTACCGTTCAAGCCGTACAATTAAATAATGGCGTACTGCACTTGCTTACCCCCGCCCAATCCCAAATTCCGCCTCAGCAAATACCTTTGGCTCTAAGTGCGGAAGCTTTACAATGGGTAGAGCCTACGCGCATGACTTTAAGCGAATTTCTCAAACTTGAATCTGTTGATGCTACGGAGTTTTTGCCTGCAATTTGGCGCGAGTTACCTACTGCTAATAAAAATCAAACTTTACCCAAATTCGAGCAGTTGCAGCAACAATTAGAAAATCTCACCGTTGGGCTAGTCGATCTTACTGGCGATAACAATCAAGATACAGTGCTGACTATTTCTGAAGCAGAAATAGCCGCCTTGACAAAAAACAAAAAATATGCAGATGGAGAGCGCACGATCGCATTTTCTGAGACGGGAACGTTAATCTATAGCGATCGCAACACCAGCAAGCTTAAAGCGATCGCTGACTTAAAAGATAATGCACCGCCCGCATTGCTAATTGAAAATGCCAAAAAATACAATATGCAACGCTGGTCAATTGCCAACCAGCGTTTTGAGTAGCGATCGCCATTAATTTTGAGTATCGGTGCTGGTAGTAGCTAGGCGTTGTTTGTTGAGATTTTGCAATTGATACAACAACGATTCAATTTCTGCTTCTAAATGCAGGTATTTTACCTGAACGGCAACTTGGTAAGGAATCGGCTGAGGATTTTTTAAATCGGTACTAGCGCTTTGAGAACGGGAAATAGGAGATAAACAAATAGTCATTATTAATTGGGTAGGAATTTATGCTTACTCACACCAAATAGTTATTGTAACTGCAAACTAAAAATGAATCTGTATTCTTTGTGTCGATTTTATAATTGGCTGCATCCCAAGCAGAGAAAGGAAGTTTAGCTGACAGGAAAAATTATTTATAAAAAAGGCGATCGCGGTACACTAAAAGTACAGTAAAAGTAAAATGTCTTTTGCTCCTTTGCCATCAATTCCCCGGTTGAACTGTGACGACTTTGAGACTGCCCGTAACCTCTGCCCCTCAATCTTGGTCTGGACTAATAGAAACCTACCGTCCTTACCTGCCTGTAACCGAAAACACGCCCGTAATCACTTTATTAGAAGGAAACACGCCCTTAATTCCCCTCCCCGCCATCCAAGATCGGATTGGCAAACAAGTGCGCGTTTGGGCAAAGTATGACGGTCTGAACCCGACAGGCAGCTTTAAAGATCGGGGGATGACAATGGCGATTTCTAAAGCAAAAGAAGCAGGAGCAAAAGCTGTAATTTGTGCGAGTACCGGAAACACCTCCGCCGCCGCCGCCGCCTATGCTAAACGCGGCGGAATGCGCGCTTTTGTCCTAATTCCTGAAGGTTACGTTGCGTTAGGGAAGTTGGCGCAAGCATTGCTATACGGAGCAGAAGTATTGGCAATTAAGGGTAACTTTGACCGAGCGCTCGAAATAGTCCGAGACATGGCGACAAATTACCCCGTGACGCTGGTAAATTCAGTCAATCCTTACCGTTTAGAAGGGCAAAAAACCGCCGCTTTTGAAGTAGTGGAAACCCTAGGCGATGCCCCCGATTGGTTGTGTATTCCGGTGGGAAATGCGGGAAATATTACCGCTTATTGGATGGGATTTTGCGAGTATCATGCTCTAGGCAAATGCGATCGCCTACCGCGAATGATGGGCTTTCAAGCTTCTGGCGCGTCGCCGTTAATTACTGGAAAACCCGTAGCAAATCCCGATACTCTGGCAACAGCAATTAGAATTGGCAACCCCGCTAATTGGCAAAAAGCGATCGCCGTTAAAGAAGCAAGCCAAGGAGAATTTAACGCGGTTACAGACAACGAAATTTTGGATGCTTACCGATTGTTGGCATCGGAAGAAGGTATATTTTGCGAACCCGCCAGCGCCGCATCGGTGGCGGGGATGTTGAAGGTTAAAGATCGAATTCCGCCGGGAGCAAAAATTGTCTGCGTGCTAACGGGAAATGGCTTAAAAGATCCAGATACAGCAATCAAACACAGTCAAAACTCTTTTCAGCAAGGTATAGAGCCAGAAATTCATGCCGTTGCTAAAGCAATGGGGTTCTAAAGACGGCGTTAAGGATGAAAGAGGAGAGACAAGGGGACGAAGGGACAAGGTGAAAAAAAGAAAAGTATGTTGCTGTAAAGGGACGATCGTATCTAAATTTAGCAATGCCTTAGAAACCAAGGTTGTTTTATGACCGAGGGCATCGGTAAAGTCTATTTAGTAGGTGCGGGGCCTGGAAAAGCAGATTATCTGACTATTCGAGCGCAACAGCTACTAGAACAAGCAGAGGTGCTAATTTACGATGCTTTAGTAGATAGTCAACTATTGCAGTTAGTATCTTCCCAATGCCACAAAATTGATGTAGGCAAACGCGGCGGCAAAAGTAGCACCCCGCAAACAGAAATCAATCAGTTATTAGTAAAACATTGTCAGTTTGGCAAACAGGTAGTGAGGCTCAAAAGCGGCGATCCGTTTATTTTTGGGCGTTGCACTGCCGAAATCGCCGCCTTGAAAGCTGCTAATTGCAACTATGAAGTAGTACCGGGAATCTCATCGGCTTTAGCTGCGCCCTTGTTACTTGGCATTCCGCTTACCGATCCAGTTTTAAGTCGCTGCTTTGCAGTATTTACGGCTCACGAGCCAGATGAATTAGATTGGGAAGCTTTGGCGCGAATAGATACTTTAGTAATTTTAATGGGAGGACAACATTTAGCGGAAATAGTCGCGCAACTAGAACGACACGGAAAATCGTTGCAAACACCAATTGCGATCGCGCGATGGGTAAGTTCTCCTCAGCAAAGAGTGTGGACAAGCGATTTAGCTCGTATTGTTACCCAAACTAGAGAAATTTCTCTAACTCCTGTTGTGATGGTAATTGGCGAAGTAGTCAACTTACGCACCTATCTCCAACCGCCACCTTTACCTTTAGCGGGAAAAACAATTTTAGTCACTCGTTCGGCGGGACAATCAAGCCAGTTTAGCAACTTGCTACAGCAGCAAGGGGCAACAGTAATCGAAATGCCAGCAATTGCTATTGTCCCGCCTTCAAGTTGGGCAGCTTTAGACGAGGCGATCGCGCATTTACTAGAATACGATTGGTTAATTCTCACTTCCGCTAACGCAGTAGAGTATTTTTTCGGGCGATTGGCAAATCAAAACCGAGATGCGCGGGCTTTAGCAGGAGTAAAAATTGCTGTAGTTGGTGAAAAAACTGCCCAAACTTTAAAGCAATATGGTTTGCAGCCTGACTTTATACCGCCAGAATTTATCGCCGATGCGATCGCAAGTCATTTTCCCGAACCGCTAATTGGTAAAAAAGTGCTGTTTCCTAGGGTAGAAAGTGGCGGAAGGGAAGTTTTAGTTCAGCAGTTGAGCGCCCAAGGTGCGCTCGTTATCGAAGTAGCAGCTTATCAGTCTAAGTGCGTGGATAACTTTGATTCTATGGCGCTAGAAGCCCTCCAACAGGGCGCTGTAGACGTGCTAACCTTTGCAAGTTCAAAAACTGTTAAATGCTTCTACCAACTCTTAAAATCATGGGGAGGCGCTAATTTAGACAATATTTGTATTGCGTCTATTGGCCCGCAAACTTCAAAAACTTGCCAGCAATTGCTAGAAAGAGTAGATATAGAGGCAACAGAATATACTTTAGAAGGCTTAACTGGAGCAATCGTTAGTTGGGCAAATGACAATTCAAACTAATCGCCGCTTAATTGGGTTAACTGGAGGCATTAGCACGGGTAAAAGTACCGTTGCCAAGTACCTAGAAACAACTTACAGCTTACCAATTTTAGATGCGGATATTTATGCTAGAGATGCGGTTAAAGTTGGTTCGGAGGCAATAAATGCGATCGCATCTCGTTACGGTGCAAATATACTTTTAGCTGATGGCAGTTTAAATCGGCAGCAATTAGGCAATATTATTTTTCACAATCCCGGCGAACGGCAGTGGCTAGAAAAACAAATTCATCCCTACGTGCGCGATGCTTTTGTACGAGAAATCGATCGCTCTATCGCATCAATTGTCCTTGTCGTCCCTTTATTATTTGAAGCCCAATTTACCGATCTAGTTACAGAAATTTGGGTAGTGTACTGCACCAAAACTCAACAACTGGCAAGATTAATGCAGCGCGAAAATATCAGTGCAGAAGCCGCCCAAGCGCGGATTAGCAGCCAAATGTCCCTAAAGGAAAAATGCGATCGCGCTACGGTTGTTTTAGACAACTCCTCTACTGTGGAATCTTTATTCCAGCAAGTAGACGCAGCAATTGCTTAATCTGCTTCTCCCCCGATTACTACATCCCGAATCCGCAAACTAGGGCCGCCACAGCCCACTGGTAGTCCATTTTGTCCGCCTTTACCGCAACCGCCAGATTCATCCCAGTAAAAATCGTCTCCGATCCCTTCAATATCTGCCAGAGTTTGAAATACATTTCCCGACAAAGTAACATCCCGTACAGGTTCGGCTATTTTGCCGTTGCGAATCATCCACGCTTCCCCGGCGCTGAAGGTAAACATTTCGCCATTGGTCATCCCGCCTAACCAATTTTTTGCATAAACGCCTTCAGTGATATCGCTAAACAAATCGGCAACAGGAGTTTCACCCCGCTCGATCCAAGTATTAGTCATGCGGACAATAGGAGCGTAGTGGTAATTAAGACAGCGAGCATTTCCCGTCGGCGCTTCGCCTAACTTTCCCGCCGTCTCCCGCGAATGCAATCTGCCCACTAATACGCCATCTTTGATTAATTGCGTTGTCGTAGCGGGAGTTCCTTCATCGTCATAAAAAAAGCTGCCGCGATGACCTGGAGGAGCAGCGCCATCAAATATTTGCAGTTCCTTGGGTCCAAAACGCCGCCCAAAGCTCATAACTTCGAGCAAATCGGGGTTTTCGTAAGCCATATCAGCCTCCGAAAGATGCCCGAAAGCTTCGTGGACAAATAACCCCGTTAAAATTGGGTCGATAACTACAGTGTAAGCACTGCCTTTAACGGTAGGTAACGATAGCGCCGCTACCGCTCTTTGCGCGGCACTAAAAACTTGCAATTCTAAATTAGTCAAGTCTTCATAAGCTTTACGCGAACCAACAGTTTCGCGCCCGGTTTGTACGGTGTCGCCATTACGAGCAGTAGCAGCAAAACGCATTTCCATATCTACCCACGACTGCTCGATTAACGTGCCTTCAGAGGTTGCTAAAACTACTTTTTGTACGGTGTCACTATAGCGGACAGAAGTAGTAGTAACTTGATTTACACTTTTAAGAATTTCACTATAGCGATCGCATAGTTGTTTTTTCGCTGCTAAAGAAACATGGCGCGGATCTGTCCCCGTTAAGGGGACAAAACAAATATCTTGATGGGGAACAATTTCTGCTAATAGAGTTTCCGCATCGCCTACAATACGCGCGGCGGTAATCGCTTCTTCAATCCGAGCTTCTATAGTGGCAAGTTCGTTAAAGCTGCTCAATCCCCAGCCACCTTTATAACAAGCGCGAATTTGTCCGCCAATTGATAAACCTTCGCTGAGGGTTTCTACTTTGTCGCCCCGCCGTAAGATATCTGTCCCTTCAGCTTCTTCTAGACGAATAGCTAGATAATCTACTTTACAGCGATAGCGGGCGATTAAATCGGCAAGTAAGTTTTGGGCATCAACAACCGCGATCGGCATATAAAAGTAGCCAAAAATAGTAAACTGACTCTATTTTGCAATGAATCCGGCAGCAGTTACCACTAAAAATGCAAAGTTCTAACTTTCAGCTTGTTCTCTTTGGCTGATAAAATTAAATTCGCTTGCCCTTGCCATTATCGGAGTTGGTAGTAATTGATGTTAGCGAAATTGCGGCAACAGCCAAGTTTATGGTTAGTGACTAAAGTTGCAAGTATTTTTTTTGTTTTTTGCTTAATTTTTATCCTCCATCGCTACTACACCTTTTACGCCTCGTTCGATCAAGGCATTTTTAATCAGGTATTTTGGAACGGCACGCACGGGCGAATGTTTCAAAGCTCCCTTTCTTCTAGCCTTTCTACCAATGTCGTCCACAATGGCGAAGTTCCAGAGGTGTTCTATCACCGTTTAGGGCAGCACTTTACTCCAGCTTTGCTTCTTTGGCTGCCGTTTTACTATTTGTTTCCTTCTCCTGCCACTTTGTCAGTTTTACAAGTAATTTTAGTGACGGCGGCGGGGTTAGTTCTCTATGCTTTGGCAAGACACTATTTAGAACCACCACTAGCGGCAGCGATCGCTATCAGCTTTTATGGTGCTAATGCCGTAATTGGCCCAACTTTAACTAATTTCCACGATATAAGTCAAATTCCCTTATTTGTGTTTAGTTTGCTGTGGGCAATGGAAAAAGGCAAATGGCGCTTATTTTGGTTACTTGCAGTCTTAATTCTAGCCGTGCGCGAAGATAGCGGTGTAGTGCTATTTAGCATTGGCTTTTATTTAATTATTAGCCAGCGCTATCCCCGAATTGGGTTGATGGTTTGTACTCTCAGCTTTAGTTATATGTTGGTACTTACCAATGCAATCATGCCGCTATTTTCTGATGATATTTCGCGGCGTTTTATGATCGAACGCTTTGGACACTTCACCGATCAGGAAGAAGCGACTACCTTAGAAATAATTTGGGCAATTATTAGCCAACCGGGGAAATTGATAGTACAGTTATTTTCCCCTTTTGCAACTAAAGTAAAATATTTACTCGGTCACTGGCTACCTTTAGCTTTTATTCCAGCAATTTCTGGCGCAGCTTGGCTAGTTGCGGGGTTTCCTTTATTGCAAATATTCTTGCAGCAAGGCGAATCGAGGTTAGCAATTACAATTCGCTATGCTTTAACCGTAGTACCAGGATTATTCTACGGTGCGATCCTTTGGTTAGCCCGTCACCCCAAGCAATTTAAGCCATCGTTTCAGCGCTTTTGGTATGCTTGCATTTGTTTGTCTTTAATATTTACGCTGACATCCAACCCTAGTAGAACTTTTTATTTTATTATTCCCGATTCAATTGAACCATTGGTATACGTGTCTTTGCCTCAGCAGTGGCATCATACTACCAACTTGCGGAAGCTATTAAAGCAGATTCCCAATAATGCTAGTGTATCGGCAACTACTTACCTTGTGCCTCACCTTTCCAGCCGTCGCGAAATTATTAGGTTTCCAGTATTGCAATTGCGTAACGATGCTAAAGAAGTAATTAGTACCGAATATGCGATCGCCGACTTGTGGCAATTGCAACAGTATCAAGCAGCATTTAAGGGCGATCGCCAATTACTTATAGATAGTGTTAAGGTTATTAACCAGTTACTAAGCGATCGCCAATACGGAATTATCGAACTTACCGATGGCGTAATCTTGCTCAAAAGAGGCGCTCCTACTTCCGCACCCGCTACAGCGAGTTGGCTTGCTTATCAAAATCAACTAAAGGCGATCGGGCAACCGTAATCGTCAGTATTAATTAGAGCGCCAAAAAAGTTCAGTAATTATACATACTTTATTTACTGTTCTTATAGCTTTAAATCAATATATATTTAGAAATATTTACAGGTTTGTGGTCGATGAAGATTTTGGTACTGACTTGGGAGTTTCCACCGCGAATTGTAGGCGGAATTGCCCGCCACGTAGCCGAGTTGTATCCAGAAATTGTTAAGCTAGGGCATGAAATTCACCTAATTACCGTAGAATTTGGCTCTGCGCCAAGGTATGAGGTAGTAGATGGAGTAAAGGTGCATCGCGTTAGCGTAGCTGCAAGTAATGACTTTTTCCACTGGATAGTCAATTTAAACGAAAGCATGGGCAGTCATGGCGCTAAATTGATGCTAGAAGAAGGCGCTTTCGATTTCATCCACGCTCACGATTGGCTGGTAGGAGATGCGGCGATTTCGCTCAAGCACAACTTTAAAGTACCGCTAATTGCCACAATTCACGCCACAGAATTTGGGCGCTATAATGGGCTTTACAATGACGACCATTATTACATTTGCGGCAAAGAAAGGTTACTTGCTTACAATGCTTGGCGGGTAATTGTTTGTACTGACTATATGCGCCGCGAGGTAGAAAGAGCGCTCCACAGTCCTTGGGATAAAGTAGATGTAATTTATAACGGCATTAGAGCCGAAAAAAAACAGCACCAAGTAGATTTTGACTATTGGAATTTTCGCCGCTACTTTGCTAACGATCGCGAAAGCATAGTTTACTACGTTGGGCGCATGACTTATGAAAAGGGCGTTTCAGTATTAATAAATGCTGCTCCCAAAGTCGCCGCCGAAATGGGCGGTTATGTCAAATTTGTAATTATCGGCGGTGGCAATACGGACAATTTAAAACGTCAAGCTTGGGATTTAGGAGTTTGGAACAAGTTTTATTTTACAGGTTTCATGTCTGACGAAGCTTTAGATAAATTTCAAACTGTTGCCGATTGCGCGGTTTTTCCGAGTTTGTACGAACCCTTTGGGATTGTAGCATTGGAAAGTTTTGCCGCTCGTGTCCCGGTAGTAGTCTCCGATACAGGAGGCTTACCCGAAGTCGTCCAGCATACAAAAACAGGTATAGTCACTTATACAGGCAATGCAGACTCTTTAGCTTGGGGAATTTTAGAAGTATTAAAAAACCCCGGTTACAAGCAGTGGTTGATTGATAATGCTTATCAAGACTTAGATAAGCGTTTTCGGTGGGACAAATTAGCGCAGCAAACTGTTAGCGTTTACGATCGCGTACTTCAAGAAAAAGCCCAAATTGTTTGGTAAAAACTAGACAGGGGAAGTTTGCCGTCGCAGACTAGCAATAGTATTAGTTACGTGTTGCGCTACTTGCTCGATTTCTGACTCTGTATTAAAACGCCCGATTCCAAATCTTACCGAGGCATAAGCTAGTTTTTCCGAGTGTCCCAGCGCCATCAAAACATGAGAGGGAGCAACCGTTGTACTAGAGCAAGCCGCCCCCGAAGAAACGGCTACAATCGGTTGCAATCCTAGGAGTAAAGCTGCTCCATCTACACCTTCTACACTAATATTTAGATTGCCTGGTAATCGTTGGGTAGGATGACCGTTAAGATGGATTCCTGGTAACTTATTAAGCTGTTGCCATAACTTCTGGCGTAAATTAGTTAAGCGTTTTGTCTCTGCTGCCATTTGGGCTAGAGCAATTTCTACAGCGCTTGCAAACCCAACAATCTGCGGCGGATACAACGTCCCCGATCGCCTACCACGCTCGTGTCCCCCTCCATGTAACTGTGCCGAAATTTGCACTCTAGGATTGCGGCGACGGACGTACAAAGCACCAATACCTTTAGCACCATAGATTTTATGCGCTGTCATTGATAGCAAGTCTATATTCATTTCCTCTACATTTAAAGGAATTTTAGCGATCGCTTGCGCTGCATCCGTATGAAACAAAACCCCCGCCGTGCGACAGATTGCGCCAATTTCTGCCAACGGTTGCAAAACGCCAATTTCGTTATTAGCTGCCATTACTGACACTAAAATTGTCTCTGGACGCAATGCTTGCTTCAAAACCTCCAGATCGATTAATCCGTCCGTCTGGACGGGCAAAATCGTAACTTCAAAACCAAGACTTTGCAAATAATTACAAGGATCGAGTACGGCGCTATGTTCGGTTTGTAAAGTAACAATGTGTCGCCCTTTACTAAAATAAGCTTCGGCAACACCTTTAATTGCTAAATTATTTGCTTCGGTTGCTCCACTTGTAAATACTATTTCTTCCGGCGATGCGTTAATGGCAGAAGCTAACGTACTTCTTGCTTGTTTAACTCCTGCTTCCGCTTCCCAACCGTAAATATGACCGCTACTGGATGGGTTGCCAAAATATTGAGTAAAATAAGGCAGCATTGCCGCTAATACCCGTTCGTCTACAGGTGTAGTGGCATGACAATCTAAATAAATAGGACGGTTATTCAATGTTTTTTCTTCATTTTAACAAAGTGAGTTACCCCTTACCCGCATTTATAAACTTTGTTTAAGTTTTACAACTTAAAGTACATAGTTTGAGCAGCCACGTTACTAAGTTATTCAACCAGAGGATAGATACGATTTATCCAACAGTAATTTAGACTATAAAAAAAATAAGTAATTAATCAATATTGATTTATCTGGATGTTAATGTTGTCTTGTCGCCCTAGTACATTGCGCGTTCTTGTAGTTGACGATCACGAACTAACTCGTTTTAGCTTGAAGCTTGCATTGAGCGGTCAAGAAAACATCGAGCTAGTAGGAGTTGCCAGCAACGGTCAAGAAGCGATCGAGATGGTAGAACGTTACCACCCTGATGTAATTGTCCTCGATCTGCAAATGCCTGTGATGGACGGCTGGAGCGCTTCAAGTCTTATAAAAACTATCGCTCCATCTACTCAAATTATTGCTTATTCGTCTTTAGAAAACCCAAAGTTTCAAGAAACAAGCAATATCAATTCTTTAGATGCTTTTTGTAAAAAAGATACGCCTACAGTAGAACTAATTAAGTTGGTTCGAGAGTTGGGTGAGAAAGTAGTTAGTCATTAAGTAAAGTGCAAACTCAAAAAAATTCACGCTAACAAGTTGGGTGCATCAACTACTAGCGTGAAATTTATTTTTTATAAATTAAGTTAATTCACTTCTTCCGCAAAGGTGCGCTTATATTCGTCAAACAAATCGTCCATTTCTTCTAAAGCTTGATTGACATCTATTCTCAAACTACCTAAATTTGGTTGTTCTAATAAAGTTAGCAATTCTTCGCGCTTAGTTTTCACTAGGGCAACTCTTTCTTTTAGTGTTTGGGTATCCATCAGGTTTATTTCCAGTAATTAATATTCTCATTTTAGAAGCTGTTAGCGGTTTTCTGCTTGGTTAGATGCCAAAATTAGCCAACTTGGATAAGCAAAAGAGTTTTTAGGTTCTAACGAAAAAGCATTGTAGTGTTGAAACACTTTATTAGCTACAACGTGCAAATTCTCGTCGGTAGATTCGCCAAAAGCTTCTAAAGCAATACTCCACCAATCATCGCCGCCAATATTAAGTTGAGTTAGTTCTACATTGCAGCCTCGATCGATTGTGGCAAAAAGATTTGCCTCTTGCACTAAATTTTGCTTCAAAACTTGATACTTACGCTGTTGTCGCACCTTAGAAATCTTCAGCCAATGGGATTTATCAACAACACTTTGGGGTTGAAAGTTCTCTGTTTTTGAGTCTTCGCAAGTCCACTTATCCCAACTTTCTAACTTACCTTTTACTTGTGGGGCGATACTTACTATACCAAATTCGGCTTTGCGCCATTTAATTTCTAATCGCCCTTGACGCAGTTTTATACCCATATAGTCGCCATCAGAAGCAATAACGAGGTAAATATCTTCGCGTTTTTCTGGTGGTTCTAAAACACTACCCAAAGATTGGCTACTAAACCAAGCACAAATAGCTTCCGGTAACTTACCAGGATAAAACCAACGTAATTCGGTACTTGATAACATAGATGTTTTTAGTTGGTAAATGCGATCGCAACTTTATCTATACTATTGAAGCGATAGCGCGTAAACTCAAAATAATATTCCTAATGTTAAAAAAAATTGCCGCTTTTTTGCTCGTAATATTCGTTACTTTTAATTTAACAAGTTGTGCTACCGCCGGGGCAGGACTCAAAAGCTATGTAGATGCAGTTAGCGGCTACGAGTTTTTGTATCCTAACGGTTGGTTGCCAGTCAAAGTTGCTAATGGTGCGGATGTCGTCTTCCACGATTTAATTGAAATTAGCGAAAATGTATCTGTAGTAGTAAGTCCCGTAGCCGAGGGTAAAACCTTAGCAGAACTAGGAACTCCGACAGAAGTAGGCTACAAATTAAGCAAAAGCGCGATCGCACCTCCTGATTCCGGGCGCGAGGCGGAACTTGTCAACGCGGCTTCGCGGGAGGTAAAAGGCAAAAAATATTACTTGTTAGAGTACGCTGTCAAACTTCCCAATCAACAAGAACGTCACAATTTAGCAAGTGTCGCCGTTAGTCGCGGCAAACTTTACACTTTTAATGCTTCCACTCCCGAAAGACGTTGGCAAAAAGTTAAAAACCAGTTTGAATCGATTGTTGATTCTTTCTTAGTTTATTAATATGCGTTTACCCCAATTTGTTCTTGCTTCCGCTTCTCCCGCCCGTCGCCGCTTGCTGCAAATGGCTGGAATTGAACCAGTGGTAAGTGTGAGTAATTTTGATGAGTCGCAAATTCAAAGAAGCGATCCGCGTCAATTAGTAGAAATTTTGGCTAAATGCAAAGCCGAAAGAGTCGCCACACAATTTGAATCGGCGTTAATTTTGGGTTGCGATTCGATGCTATTAGTAGACAATGAAATTCACGGGAAACCTGCAAACCCCACCGAAGCGATCGCCCGGTGGCAAAAAATGCGCGGTAAAGTCGGCGAACTCTATACAGGTCATGCTTTGATTGACTTGGTGCAAAATCGGGTTTTAAGTCGCCCGCAAATAACGCAAGTGTACTTTGCTCAAATTAGCGATCGCGTAATTGAAAGATACGTCGCTACGGGCGAACCACTTAAATGTGCCGGGGCGTTTGCTTTAGAAGGTTATGGCAGCTTATTTATCGAAAAAATTGTTGGCTGCCATACTAATGTCATTGGCTTGAGTATGCCCGTACTGCGACAAATGCTAGAACAACTAGGCTACGATGTGACGGATTTTTGGCAAGCTAGTTAGTAGGATAAAAATCACGGGCATCTAATACTGTTTCTCCATAATTGGGAATCCAAGCCGCCCACTTATCGTCGCCCAAATCGCATAGTAGTAATGCTTCGTCATAACTATATTCGCTGGGTAATTTTAGTAAGTTTACCCAGGTGTCGGGCGAGTGCGTTAAGTTGCAGCTAGTTTTGTTTGACCAGTCAAGTCCTACAGGTAAAATACAAAAGTTTGGCTGGTAGTAATTTACTTGCATCGTTTCTTCCTTGCACAACTAACTTATTAATTCTGTATTCTATGTTACCAATACTTAAAGCTGTAGCGTAATAAGTGTTGAATAACTTAACTTATTGTGGAAATTTTTTAAAACACCCATGCCATCATCTTCACTGCGATCGCAACAACACCCTTTAATTTGCCAATTAGCCAATGTAATTGAAGGCAGTTGGAACAAATACTTAGACTTGTCACCTTACCCCATGCCCGCCGAGTTAGGCTATGTAGAAGGCAAGTTAGAGGGGGAAAAGTTAGTAATTGAAAACCTTTGCTATCAAACTCCTCAGTTTCGCAAGCTGCACTTAGAACTTGCCAAAGTCGGGACAATGTTAGATATACTGCATTGCGTGATGTTTCCGCGCCCCGAATACGCCTTACCAATGTTTGGCTGCGACTTAGTAGGCGGCAGGGGACAAATTAGCGCCGCGATCGCCGATTTATCGCCCCTTAATGCCGAACGCTTGACTACTCCCGAATACAGCACTCAAATTAAAGCCTTACCTACCCTTGATTTTAGTAATAACCGCGAGTTGCCAGAGTGGGGAGATATTTTTTCCGAGTTTTGTATTTTCGTGCGCCCCGGATCTCCAGAAGAAGAACAGATGTTTTTGCAGCGAGTCGAGGCATTTTTAGCGATTCATTGCCAAAGGGCGATCGCGTCCACCCCCCAAAGCGGCGAAAAACGAGCCGAAATTGTTGCCGCGCAACACTACTACTGTACTAAACAGCAACAAAACGACAAAACCCGCAGAGTATTAGAAAAAGCTTTTGGTAATGATTGGGCAGAACATTATATGACAACAGTTTTATTTGATTTGCCAGAATGTTAGAAAGAGCGATCAAATTATTTATATCTTGTACAGGGTGCAATAATAAATTGCAGCAATAGTATCTTTGATACAATTGCCTTAAAGATTTACAAGGTAAACTCGTGCAAATTGTATTAACAAAGGTATTTCAGAAATTTCCAGAGGGTTATATCGGCTTTGTTGAAGAATTGCCTGGAGTTAACACGCAAGGAGATTCTCTTGAAGAAGTCAGAATAAATCTAGAGGAAGCTATTGGGCTAGTTTTAGAGGCAAATCGCATACTTGCTGAAGAACAGATCCAAGGACAAGATGCGATTAAAGAGTCTATTTTTCTGTCCGTTGCATGAAGCGTCTAG
>QQTW01001429.1_pt1 | contig 16699 bp, 18 predicted proteins | sample 1904831 | NCBI WGS metagenome assembly QQTW01 (sample SAMN09435610, study PRJNA476489) | Subsurface metagenome, whole genome shotgun sequencing project. | reverse complement strand
GTCCCTCACCCTATTACTGTTAATCCAAGCAGGTAAGGAAAGTGAATTAAAAATCCCAACTGACGGAGCCGATTATTGTAAAGGGTTCACCACTTTGCAGAAATATCCGGCCATTATCGGCATTGCTGATATAGTCTATATTAAATAGATTACGGATATTAATCGCAGCATTAAAATCATTTATACGGTAGTAAATAGCCGCATCAGTACGTAAGTAATCAGGCACTGTAAACTTGTTGAAAGTCTATCCTCTAGAAAGCCAGCTTTAACACTTACTTCATATTGGGTTCCTTTCGACGGCTCAAAAGCATCACCATCAACGTCAAATCCAGAAGTAGGGTTAAAGGATCTGCTATAGCTGGCATAGAGAGAAACAGATTGGCTGGTTTGATACACCAGTCCAAATCGGGGGCTAAAGGCAGTATCATTTTGTTCTGGTGCTTCGACCCCTCTAAATGAACTATTTTGTGAGGTAAAATCAATGCGCCCACCAATCAAGAGTTTCAGATTATCTAGAAGGCTAATTTGGTCTTGAAGGTAAATTCCGTAGGTTTGAACAGATTGTTTGGCAGTAAGGAAAAAATCATTTACGGCTTCTGGAACATCATAATTTGGGTTGAGAATATCTAGAAAAGGAAGAGTATTGTCTTGACGAAAATCAGTATCTACAACAAAGCGGTTGAAATCAAAGCCCACTAATAGTTGGTGTAAGACCGCTCCTGTATTAAACTTCCCAAGCAAATCAATTTGACCATAATAATTATCTTCCGTAACATCACGATCAACAGCTGATAATCTTATAAATCGATCATCTATCAGCTCTCGCACCGCAGTAAACTGTTCATCGCGGTCGAGATCAGCCACAGAGAAAATGTTGCGAATCTGCCTGAGATGGGGGGGTATGCTGAGCGGCTTTGTTCCAAAGGTCGTCTTGTTCCTGCTCGGTCAGGGTGATAGTCATTGCGGATGGAGTTGGAAAATTATTGATAATTATTATTATTAATTCTTAATAATACTCCCTCGCTACCCTGTTTACCGCTTCACCTATCTGAGCGTTTGTTACTTCCACCACACTCCTCTTCCTCATCTGTCATTTTGTACTTATTTTGTAACAAGAGGAATTTAGTGCTGATTGTGACAAGCATTAAAACCAAAAGCTGGAATTGCCAAGGTGCTAAGACCAGACTCAAAATTAGGCTGACAAATATAACCAAACCCGTGAGTTCCGCCATTTCGTCAGCAGAATTTTTAAAGACATAGCCAGCTGTCAGACAAATAGTCAGTGGGATGAGGAAAAATAATTGCATGAAAGGTTACCTCTGGGTTAGAAGTAAAAGTGTTTTTATAAACACGTTTCGGCTGTTTGTGGTCGTGGTGGACGTTTACCCAAAGTTCAATTAAGCTGAATTTCCATACCTGGTCTCTCAAGTTTCACCATCATATTCAAGTTTTCAGTAAAATACAACGCTCTCGCGACCACATAATCTTACCTTCCTGTTTAAACCGATTCAGCAATCGCGTTACTGTCACTCGTGTTGTCCCAATGTGTTGGGCAATTGCCTGATGAGTCAAGGGCAAATCGATCAACTTCCCCTGAGTGACTTCACGACCAAACCTGCGAGCTAACCAGTCTAAAAATTGCAGCAGGCGGCATTCTACGTATTTACAGTGCATAATCCTAAGTAGTTCCTCCGTTTGTTGAATGTGATGAAGCATTGTCTCATGAGAATGCCAACAATCAGCGGGCAATATCCAAGCTTCTACAGCGGTTAGACACTCAATTTGATAAGGGTTAATTTGAGATAGTGGTTGACCGACAATATCTCCCGGACCCCAAAACCCTAGGGTGACTATTGCCCCCTCATCATCCCAGGTCAAAGTGCGAACCACCCCAATGTCAATCTGCCACAACAGACTCTTTCCTAATGGCATTAAGTCTCGGCGCTTGAATGTATGCTGTCTCAAATGAGGCAATTGGACTAAAGCTGAATTGGAACTCACCATAAACCCTGTAGTTACAATTTTTCTATTGCGAATTTACTCTCAAGTAAGACCTCTTGACGCTCTTATTACAACCTACGTCCTTTCTAGAGATAGACCACCCTGATTGCTTACAACGTTTCGAGCAGGCTGTGGCACGATAGTTAGCCGGTTCATAGTCAAAGCAGTTGATCGCCTCCTCTGTTAATGCCTTTGTAGGATGTACAGTGCATTTGAGGCGATAATCTCCAGTGAAAAAAGTGCAGCGAGAGCATGGAATTTGATGTAGCCGATGTAGCCGAGCTACACCATCTTTACCTGCTTTCCAAATACTCCAAACAAACAAACCTACGAATGTCAATTCACAAAAGCAATAGAGAGGAAACGCTAGAGGTTTGAGCATTCCACTCAGAAACAGTTGCAGCATTATCTTCTTCAGCTCAAAGTTATTGGTAATTTAAGGCAAGATTTTTTTAAAGCTTTAGGCTTGAACAAAGTGAATCCGGCTGACGTAAAGATTTCCAGAAGTTGAAAATCTGTTGTCCTACTTGCTGGGCTGGAAAAAGTGAAAGAAATGCCGTTCTTCTAGACATGACCATAAGCGATCGCTCTCCTTTAACCAAGGTTGCCATCCTTGCAGTGCATCGGGTTCTATAATAATGTCGTCCCTGCTGCCACAGACCATCAAGGGTACTGGGGTTCCACCTCGGCAAACATTCAGCAGTTGAAACACAGAGTGAGGAGTGAGAGAGCAATCTAAATCTTCCTCCAAAATTCTCACTAGTCTCGTGAGGATGTGTCGCTCCTGATCGCCAAACAAGTTATAAGCCATGTTACTCAAAACTCCTTGGCGACTACAGGGTAAGATCTGATTATGGAAATGGAGATAGTAGTGGGCTTGCCAGTCAACAGCTGCATCAACACCCACAGCTAATAGAGTTAAAGACTTTACTTTTTCTGGATATTGACGAGCATAGAGTAACCCTAGCAATCCTCCAGTGCTATGACCAACCAAATCCACAGGTTGATTACAGCATTTGAGATAGTCATGTAGCAGCAATACTGCGATATCCAGCGAACTAGCTTCATCCTGACTTTGGCAATATTCCCACTGTTCAATTGTTACTTGCCTACAGCGTCATAGCTCCAGCCCAGAGAACAATGAGACCGGTATGAGTCACATGAGCGCCGAGCAATTTCCCCGATAAATTGGTCAGACGAAAGTTTCCAGCCCACCAAGGAACGTCGGCGGCGTCTTGCTCTACTGATAACGGACTCCTAAAAGCAGTTGTCACAACGTCATGCCTCCTGTAAAGCTTTGTTGAAAAATGTACTCAACTATGCGAAACAGCTTACACCATGACTCAGATTGTTGACAAGTATTTTCATTAATTATTTTAGAGTGTCCAAAATGCGGCTATCATGTTTCACAGCCGGTCGCCCTGACTCACCGCCTCTAGAATTGCCACAGATCGCTGCAGCAATAAGCTAAAGCTGTTCTTGAGGGATCAGAGCTTTTCTGTAGCATGATTGTAGAGAGCGAGTCAGTTTGAACACTGTTAGAGGTTTTATGAACAAGCCGTCTCTATTGGAAGCAAATCGTTCTTACACGTTTAGAAGCTATTTTGACTTGGGCTTTCCTGTAGATGAATTGCTGGCGGAGTTTGGTTACTCTTTAACCCGCATGTCTTTTGAATTGCCACAGTACCAGGGAGAACTCGATCAACTGAATGACTTGAGAAAACGGATCGAAAGGACGCTCCCTTACACCGATCTGGCGAATGAAGCAACCCGGCGGGAAGTTTTGATCGCTCCAGTTGTAATGGATCTCGTTTATTACACGCGTGCTCAATTGAGAATTGAGTATAACGTTACTGTATCTCAGCAGCTTCAGGGAACGCTCGATTATTACTTGAAGAATCAGAATCGTCTTTTGATCATTGAAGCAAAGCAGGCAGACATGAACCGCGGTTTTACTCAACTGGCAACTGAACTCATTGCCATTGACCAGTGGGCAGATTCAAAACAACCACAGCTTGTTGGAGCGGTTACCACAGGTAATGTTTGGCAGTTTGGCGTATTGGAACGAGCGGAATCGCAAGTTAAGCAAAGTCTTAACCTGTATCGAGTTCCAGAAGATCTGGAGGTACTTATGCGAATTCTGGTTGCTGTCTTGGAACTTAGTTAGAGAATAACATGCTGTTTCTCTCAAGAAGTAGCATCTAGAGATGAATGGTTCTACCTATGTCTTCCCTTCATACCAAGCTTGACCACCCAGAAGATCAGCTAGCCTAATAGTGATGGTTACAGGCAGTTCTTTAGCCGAATGATGATATGTCAAATCTAGTAACTTTTGTGCAGTGTTCATGATTTGATTCCGATCAATCCGCTCACTTAGTTGAACTGGAGTTAATTGACCATTTAACACTTCGACACTCGTAGGCGCGATCGCTGCCTCGAGCGCTTCTTCCAAAAACGGCAACCACTCCTCTGAGTTAATGTAATAAGACACTTTATTGTCTTTAAAATTTAGTTTCTTAATTCTCAAAATAGAGTCTGAAATTGAAGCCACCCAAGAATTTGTTAATCGTTCCTCCATCTGGTTTTTAATCAAATGCACCATCAGCCTGGTTAAAAACGATTCAATATTTCGCAAGATGGCTTGTTTACTCATCCCTTCTAGCTCATCCACCAGGTCCAGAGCATCTTCATAGCGCCCTTCCAAGATGCTCAGTCTCAAATCAATTAATTCTTGAGTCATCTCTTTTCCCTTTTCTTGTAAAAAAATTGTGCAAGCCACACCAGTAAGCGAGTTGCAATCTGAACATTCACTCCCGACTCTGGTGGCACAGCGATCAATTCCCCGTTGAATAACTCATATAAATTCTCTGTCCCATCCTCATAGGACAAATATTCTTCAAAGGTTAGAAATCGTGGATTGGCTTGAACCATCGCATTCCCCTGGTATGGGCGTAGCAGGTATCGTCCTACATCTCTGCTCGTGCTTAGTTTGCCCATTCTATCCTACACTCCGATGGAAAAGCGATCGCATGATAATCAGGAAGACTATGAGAGGAAGCTCATGAGCCGGGAAAACAATTAATTTTCGGAGAGAGAGAATGGAGATTTTTGTATAACACTGTCCCGCAACTGTAATGAGATTAAGAAAATCTCTTAGTCAGGATGCACTGGGTTGGCAAGGCAACCCTTCTTAGGCGAAAAGCAGAACGCAATCTCTAGTGAAGTTGCGTTCTGCTGGTAAGAGTAATTTGTGGTGTTAGATTTGCTTTCTTCGCTTCTCAAGTCGTTGCAGTTATATTTCCTGCTCTTGGCGGCTAGAGACGAGTAAACCTGCCGTCCATCAACCTAGAGCGATCTGAGAAATTTAATCAGGGTTGTGCGATCATCTTTTGACATCTTTCTAAACATTTCTTTCGAGGCTTCAGCTTCACCTGCATGCCAGAGAATGGCTTCTTCTAGGGTACGGGCACGACCGTCATGCATATAGCCAGAATACGGGAGTACCGTCTGGGTTAAGCCAATTCCCCACAGCGGTGAAGTTCGCCATTCGGTTCCAGAGGCACGAAAATCAGGTCTGCCGTCGGCTAGTCCTGCTCCCATGTCGTGCAGCAACAAGTCAGTATAGGGATAAATTGTTTGGTTGCTCAATGCCGCAAGTTCATGATTTCCAGTACGGAGGTTAGCCACATGACAGGCAGCACAGTTGGCTGTATTAAATATCCGCTCACCTTGTTGCACTTGAGGATCATTCAGCATCGTCCGGGCAGGAACCGCTAAGGTTTGCACGTAAATTGTTGCAGCCTTGAGGGTGTCTTCATCAATTTCGCTAGAGCCATCGGGTGCCGGGAACATGGGACTAGTGACCCCCATATCATTCACGTAGGCTGAAGCTGACTGCTGTATTAAGTCGGGGTTATTAGCTTTCCAACCAAAGCGACCCAGTACTTCTACCTGTTTCACAACATCCCACACAGAGTTTGGACGACCCGATATACCATCTTGATTGCGATCATCCGGATCAGCTAGACCGATAATAGTTTGCTCTGGGATAGCTTCTAACAGTCCTAGACCAAATACGGGTGAGGGAATCCGTAGGGATGTTTTAATTTCAGGCGGTAGAGGTTCACCGTTCATGCGGGTAATTTTGGCGCTCGGCGATCGCAGCTTGTAAGGCGTGCCATCGCCATACGCCCCCGTCTGCTCCTGCCACTGCATCTCGACTTGGGCTTCTGGAGGATGACCATAGACCCCCTGGTCTTGAATCTGAGTGCCAATTCCTGGCACCGGCGGAGCATTTCCTAGACTAACAGCCGCTTCAGGGTGATAGTTTTCGTCCAAGACTGGATCGTCGCCCTGTTCGTTTGGCAGGTCCTCACCTTTCTGGCGCGGATAACTGACCCGCACCAAAAGCTGTCCCTTTTCCGGCATACCTCGACCATCTTTGATGTGACAGCCTTGACACGAGGCGTTGTTGAACAAGGGACCTAGCCCTGGATTCACGTTTGCAGGTGGAGTGACAAAAACTGCATCAAAGGCGCGATCACCCTTCAAGTGCGACTCTAGCAATTCCTCACTCAAATTAGGCGCGGGTTGTCCATAGCCATGAGAGGTCCGATTGCGAACGGTCGTGTCTCCTCCAGATAGAGCGATTTGAGTTTGAGATAAGGCAGGATGATGGAAGACAAGAGATAAGGTGATGCCAGCGATCGCAGCCACCAAACCTATGAACAAAAATTGGAGGCTCTTTCTGCCTGACCGTGATAGCGATAATCTCATCAGCATCATCGTGACATTTACGTTTAATATCGCTACATTTAAAGACTCTATTCTTGTACCAAAGGTAGAACTCGTTTTGCAATGGTTGTGTGAAGCGCTAAGATAGCGTCCTTTGCCGCCTCTATCTTTTTCCCGGCCTGGGAGTCACACAACGTACGCTCAATGGGTCCTGGCACAGCTGCAAGCGTGGCAATCACTGATTGCATTTGCTGTCGAACTTCGGTATCCAAAGCCGAATCAACCGAAGCCACGAATTCACTGAGGCTCTTTCCTCTAGTTTTGGCGTCTGGCAACTGTCCGAGATAAGCAATTTGGGCGCTGCGAAGATTCGCTTGAAAGTCGCGTAGCGAACTGTTGCTAAAACGGCTTTCTAGCAGAAACGGATTCTGCTCTTCCAATGCTTCACCAATCTTCGTGCTGCCCACCTCGTCCAAGATGCCTAATATTCCCTGCACAATTTCTTCAGCAGCGGCTTGTACAGTCGGATAAGCTGTACTGTCATTGCCTGCTTTGACAAACGTATCTCGGTAAGGTGGATTACCGTTCACCCCTTCTGTCCAGCTAGTTAGCAGTTGGTTAGCCGTTCTCTCAAACGCAGTTGTCGCTGCCTGTAAATACTGTAAGTCCCGCTGTGTGAAGTTTTGCAGTTGCTTGTTATTGTCAACTCCAAACAGTAAAAACTCAATGGCATGAAACCCTTTCTGGCTAGTTTGCAGCTTGCTCACATAATCAGCTGTCAAAGCGTTTTGACTATTGAGAACCTTATTCAGGTCTACTTCATTGATTGGCCAATCGTCTAAGTCTGCATCGTAACCAAGGGATGCCGCAGGTCCAAACGCAAATGCCTCGCTTTGTTCCCAGGGTGTGCGCGTTGCCAGCCAAGCTTGTCGGGCAGCGTTTAGAGTTGATGAATTCGGTCTGCTGACAAAGGCATTTACTGCTGTAGATAGTTGTCCTGATTTCCCTACCAACGCTTGATAGGTTGGGATGACCAGCTGATCGGTAAAATCGTTTAGGAGCTGGCGATCATCAAATTTCACTGATGCCCTAGCGTTATTACCCACAGCAGGTTGGCTAGAGCGAGGCTTAAAGATTGTTGTTCCACCCGACGCTCCGGTGCTACCTTCACCACCTTCGCCACCTTCACCACCTTCACCACCTTCACCACCTCCGGTTGGTTGCGTGGAAGGTGTGGGAGCACCTTCGCCACCTTCACCACCTCCGGTTGGTTGCGTGGAAGGTGTGGGAGTACCTTCGCCACCTTCGCCACCTTCGCCACCACTGGTTGGAGTAGCACTTTCTTCCTCGCCTTCACCACCGCCGCTCACAGCAACTGCCTTACAATTTTTGCCTGAACTGCCTTCACCACCCTGGCTAATCAGAACATTAGACTCATCAGCGGCCAAAAGAGACATATCAGCTCTGGCAACGTCTGTAGTTGAAAGCGCTATCGCCCCAACATTTGCCAAAAAGTAAGTTCCTACACCACTCCAGATTTTAAGCTTGTTTTTCACATTACCTCCGTACGCCATTACCTTTAGTTACGTTTATCTAAGTAGTCGTCAAGTGTTTTTAAACACATGTAATTTACAAAGTTTGTATCTTTCCTAACATGCTACTAACTGGCTAATCATTACTAAGTACAATTGAAACAATTTAGTATTAAAGATCTTGGTCAATCAAGGGCATATTATTGCTCAATGGTTGAATTCATGACTAAGCTGACATCTTGCACCTCACTCTCGACGATAGGGAGGTAGAGCCTCAAATCTTCGTTACCAGGCTGAGCTTGGTAACGAGAATAGCAATGCTGAGCCTAGTAACGAGAATAGCAAGGCTCTGCCTTGATTCGATACTGGCGCAAGCTCTGGGCTGAGCAAAAGTGTGATCAACTTAAATGAATCTCGATAGTACCTTAGAAATTAAATCAGTTATAAAAATATTTGTCAATAATACGGTTTTTGTCTATTGTTGTTCTGAGGCACAAACTAGAAAATCAGTCGGATTAAGGTTTCCAACCAAATTCTGTTCCATCTCCTCATTTCTCTCGTCTAGAAAACGCCCGCAACTTCTTCGCTACGATCTTCACATACACTCGTGTCCCCAAGGATAGTGCAGTTTCTATGGGAGTGCGGGCGATAAGTTCTTGTCCAGAGGAGGTTTGAAGACTATAGCGATATTCCCGACCCAGGAACTGGCGATCGCCGATCACAATCGCACTGGTCTCATCTGGCTTGAGCATAAGCTCATCTTGACGCACCATTAGTTCTGCTGCATCAAAAGTTTTCCCATTCGAGAGGTTGGCGGTTTGAGCGATTGGGAATGCACCAATTTCAGTTTGCCAAAATTCGCCCTGCCGTTGGGCAGGTAAAAGGTTGGCTTGCGTGACGAACTCAGCTACAAAGCGAGAGGCGGGTTCTTGGTAAAGTTGTTCAGGAGAACCTACTTGCTCAAGATGGCCCCTACACATGACGGCGATTTGATCAGCAATAGATAGAGCCTCTTCCTGATCATGGGTAACCAAAATCGCTGAAGCTCCAGCGGCTTTGAGAATAGCTCGCAGTTCTTGACGTAATTGGAGCCGGACTTGGGCATCCAAATTGCTTAGTGGTTCGTCCAACAAAATCAGGAATGGATTTGGAGCCAGCGCGCGGGCAAGCGCTACGCGTTGTTGTTGTCCACCAGAAAGTTGGTGGGGGTAGCGGTCTTCCATACCCTCAAGTCGAACAAGGGCAACTGCCTCTTGCACTCGTTGCTTGATCAGTGCTGGTTTCTGGTGAACGATTAGACCAAACTCAACGTTCTGACGAACCGTAAGGTGGGGAAACAAGCCATAGTCTTGAAACACCATCCCCACTCCCCGCTGCTCTGGTGGCACCCAGCATCCGGCTCCAGCAACCCGCTGCTGAGCAATTTCAATCGTGCCATTCTGTGGCTGCTCAAATCCTGCAATCAACCGCAACAACGTCGTTTTGCCACAGCCAGATGGTCCCAACAGTGCTAGCAAGTCTCCTTGACAGAGGGACAAGGAGACTGAAGAGACAGCAGGCGGTGTATGGCGGGAAAACTGTCGAGTTATTTGCTCCAAGCGCAGAATCAAGGGGGGTGCAGGGGAAGTGGGCATTGGGATAAGGAGAATGAAGGATCAAGAGTAAATAGGCTTATTAGGAATTTTAGTTAAGAATTTTATCTGCTTCTTGATATCTAATACGACAAATTTGCTGTAACTTGAGAGATACCCATGATGCAGCAATCCTATGCCTATATCTGTAGTTTAAAGTTTGCCAATGAAAATTCATCTCATCAAGGAAACAATAACAATGTTGGTAGCGACTTAGCAACGATTGTATTTACAGCAGTTCTCCAACAAACAGCATTTCACGCTGGCGCGAGAAGCGCTCTTATTCCTCCCCCATCTCTCTATTCCATTTACCTATGACCTCTACCAGATCTCCTGTCCACCGCAACTTGAGTTTTAACGGGTGGACCATCGCTGTCGCAGCGATCGCCTTGCTAATCATGATCCCAATTCTGGTTGTCCTCAGTAGCGTATTTACCAACACGAGCCAGGTTTGGGGACACTTAGCAGCAACGGTTTTACCCGATTATCTGGTGAGTTCCTTAGGGCTGATAGTGGGTGTAGGGCTATGTACCACCGGCTTAGGTGTGGCAACCGCGTGGCTTGTGACAATGTGTCAGTTTCCCGGTAGTCAGCTGTTTACATGGGCGTTACTGTTACCGCTGGCGGCTCCGGCCTACATCCTGGCGTATGTTTATACTGAGTTGCTGGAGTTCTACGGTCCTGTCCAGTCTGCTCTGCGGGAGTTGTTCGGTTGGAGCAGTGTAGGAGATTATTGGTTTCCCTCGATCCGTTCTATGGGTGGGGCGATCGCCATTATTAGTCTTGTCCTTTATCCCTATATTTATCTGCTAACACGCGTTGCATTTATCGAACAATCTGTCTGTACTTTAGAGGCGAGTCGTTCGTTAGGCTGCAATCCGTGGCGCAGTTTTTTCAAAGTGGCGCTTCCCCTAGCTAGACCTGCCATCATTGCCGGGTTAGCTCTAGTGTTGATGGAAGCACTCAATGACTTTGGCACTGTGCAATATTTCTCAGTCAACACCTTTAGCGTTGGCATTTACCGCACCTGGTTTGGCATGGGCGAACGTATCGCAGCATGCCAGCTTTCAGCCTTACTATTGGGGTTTATTTTATTGCTGTTGCTGCTGGAACAATGGTCACGGCAACAAAGACGGTATTACCAAAGCACCAGTCGTTACCAGCGGCTCTCACCCTATATGTTGCGAGGATGGCGAGCAGTCACAGCTTGTATTGCCTGTTTCCTGCCGATCGCCCTGGGATTTCTCATCCCAGCGAACCGACTCCTGCAACTGGCAACCACCAATATCACGCAAAATTTCAGCCAACGCTTTTGGCAACTGGCAAGTCATAGCCTCACGCTTGCCCTGATTGCGGCATCTATTGCAGTTATATTGGCGTTGATCATGGCGTACGGATTGCGGTTATGCCCGAATTGGGGAATGTCACTCGCCGTCCGAACTGCTGCCATAGGATATGCCATCCCTGGTGCTGTGATTGCGGTCGGCGTTCTGTTTCCGATCGGCACGTTGGATAATGCAATTGATGCCTGGACGCGCTCAACCTTCAACATTTCCACCGGACTGTTACTGAGTGGGACCATAACCGCCCTCATCTTTGCCTATCTAGTGAGATTTCTGGCAGTCTCCTACAACAGTGTTGAATCTAGTCTTAGTCGCGTTAAGCCGAGCCTTGATGATGCAGCTCGTTCTCTTGGTCACGGTGCGAGTAGCACTCTGCTGCGGATTCATGCACCTCTGATGAGTGGTGGGTTGCTCACGGCTATTATCTTGGTTTTTGTCGATGTGATGAAAGAACTCCCTGCTACGCTGATCGTTCGTCCTTTTAACTTTGATACGCTTGCCGTTGAGGTCTACCGCCTTGCCGCTGATGAGCGCCTTGCCGAAGCTGCTGCCCCTGCTCTGGCGATCGTTGCTGTCGGCATCATTCCGGTTATGTTATTGAGTTGGCAAATCGCTGGAGTTCGTCCACATCAAGGGAGCGTAGCTCAGGACGGAGGAAAGATGATCAAGGTTTTAAGTTTAAAGCAGGGATGAGAGATTTTGGAATTTGCGAATCACGAATCATGAAAAAGTCTTGCACTTTTGTTGTTCTCGTCGTCAGTCTCTGCTGCATATTGTCTAGTTGCGCGAAGCCTGAACCTCGACAGCAGCTACTGAAAGAGAAAAAGTGCTTGCAATGTGACTTGAAAGGAGCTGATCTGAGCCAGGCGGACTTACAAAGAGCGCAGTTAAACGGATCAGACTTGAGCAATGCAAATTTGAGTCGCGCCAACTTGAATGGGAGCTTCCTGGATAGTGTGAACCTAAGTAATGCGCAATTGAATCAAGCAACTTTGCAACAGGCAGGCTTGAGCGCGGCGAACTTGAATGGTGCAGATTTGCAAGAGGCAAACTTGCAAGGGGCTTATTTGAGGAATGCTAATTTAAGTAAGGCAAACTTAAGGAATGCCAATCTGAGCAATGCTGATTTGAGTGGTGCAAAATTGGAGCAAGCAAATTTGCAGGGAGCAAATTTGCAAGGGGCGTTAATGCCAGATAACGCAGTCAAATAAGTAGTTCTGAGTCATTTAACCCTACTTCCACCCTGCCCGGTCCATAAGCTGAAGTGCGGTTTTCCCATTACGGCCATAGACTGAAGGGTTCAGTGTATCCTCTTTGAACTGACCGTAGCTAGCAAGAACCGGATCGAGTTGTACCCCTTTGACAACTGGGTATTCATTATTACTCTTAGCAAAGATCTCCTGGGCACGGGTGCTAACCAAAAACTCCAAAAATTTAATGGCAGCTTCTTTATTAGGCGAAGTTTTGACTAATCCACCACCGCTGATGTTCACATGAGTGCCACGATTGCGCTGATTTGGGAAGAATACGCCAATTCTCTGAGCGGCTGCCTTTTCTTGAGAATTATTTGATTTGGCAAGCCGAACTAGATAATAGGTATTGGCGATCGCTAAACTCCCGACTCCTGATGCACAAGCTAGAATTTGACCCACATCATTGCCTTGAGCCGGACGGGCAAAGTTGGTAACTACGCCTCTTACCCATGCCTCAGTTTGCCGGTCACCGTTTGCTGTCAAAACGGAACCCACAAGTGACTGATTATAGACATTTGTCGAGGAACGCACCAAAATTTGTCCTCGCCACCGGGAATTTGTTAGATCTTCATAAGTCGATAACTCAGCTGGATTAACCTTAGTTTTGTCATACATAATCACCCGTGCCCGCTTCGAGAAGCCGAACCAAAGGTTTTTTGGATGACGTAAGTTCCCTGGCACTGCTCGCTGCAAAACACTAGAGTTAACTGCCTGAAACACACCTGCCTGCTCTGCCCGCCATAGACGACCTGCATCCACTGTAATTAGGACATCTGCGGGACTATTCGCCCCCTCGCTCTTGATCCGCTCAATCAAGGCATCTGCTTCCGCTTCGATCAAATTAATCTGGATGCCCGTCACATCAGCAAAGCTTTGGTAGATCTGGTTATCTGAATCGTAGTGACGCGCAGAATAAAGATTAACTACTTTACTACCTCTAGGTGATGATTGGGCGTTTGCCCTAATTTGATCCAACTGCGCGACAGCCACTGCTGTACCTGCTACACCTGCAATAAAGGTGCGCCGAGTCATCTTGCTCATAACGTTGTCCATGCATTACCAAAATCAAAAATAGGAGCTAATTACTTTTGCATCAACACCCAATCAGATTATACGACTACTGCTATTCTTTCTCACTAAAACTTGTTTCTTTTAAAGTTCAACCCATTTCCGCAGTAAATTGGCATGAGTTTTGGAAATCAGGTCAAATTCTGCTGTTTTACCATATTTCTCAAAGCTGATCTGACGCGCTGTATCAAGATCAAACAGAATCTCTCGCTCTTCGGGATTAGGAATTAAACTTTGAATCCAAGTCACAGCTGCCAATCGCACCCCTTGTGTAACGGGTTCAACCCGATGCAGCGTTGAGGAGGGATATATAATCATCGACCCTGCCTCTAATTTGAAGGACTGCTCAGCTTGAGTACTTTCGATAACTAGCTCCCCACCATCATAGGTAGAGGGATTGCTAAGAAAGAGTGTCATTGAAACATCTGATCGCATCTGCGGCTGACTCATCAGCGCATTATCAATATGAGTACCATAAGACATGCCGATCTCATAACGGCTAATAGTCATTGGACGAATGATTTTAGGACGCACCGCCATTTGGAACAGTGCATTCCGGTTAAGAGCAGTGTTCAGTAAATCTCGCACCGCTTCTAGAGCAGGCGAACTTTTGGGAAGTTGGGTGTTGTGTTTGACCAAACGGGCATGCCAGCCTGCGGTTGCTTTACCGTCTATAAACTCGGCAGTATCCAGCTTAGACACGATAAATTCTAGTTCTTCTGAAGTGAGAACCTCGCCGATACAAAGAAGCATACTTAATTTAGATGTGGCTCACTCATTATGATGTAGGACAGTTACTTGAAAAGAGGCTGAAAGTTCTGATGTTTCAAGTTTCTCTTAATTCTTGACCTATGCAGCTTGGTCTGATTCCATCGGTAAACCGATTTGAGGTTTGCAATCTGTAAAAGTTAGTGAATCGGAATCCAAAAAGTCTGCCAATGCCATTTCTAGCACCAGTTCGATGCTGTAGCCGATCTATTTGGCATGATTCAAGTAGGCGTCACGGATGTGATCCGGCAACACAGCGAGGAGCATCAATGCTGCATCGTGGCTTAAATGCTTCTTATCCGTCTGTGGAAGAGTTTGCATGATCACGTCCTCTAGTCTCTATTAGGATACTGTGCATTATACGGTGGGTGTGTGGCATGAATGAGAATGCCTTCTAGCTCATCTCCTAATTTTAGAACATCTACCATCTGGAGCGGTACGAACGAGATAACTACATCCCGATGATCGTAATTATCTAACCAAGACCAAGTGCATGCTTTGTGTCCCCCTCTAAAGCGTTCTCGTAACTTTTTGGCTTTACCCAGATATAGCAATCCATGCTCTCGGTGCATCACTGCATATAAACCAGGCGTCTGCGGGGGCACTGGTTCTTTGATTTGTGATGGGTAGAATTAAGGCAGTGATTAAGGTCTAGCCATGCAATGTCCATTCTGTCAAAGCCAGTCGGTGGTCAAAAATGGGAAATACTCGCTGCGAGATGGTAAGGAGATTCAGCATCACCTCTGCAAAGCTTGTGGCAAGCGAGAAGAGCGAGAAAACCAGCACGCCGATGGCACGCTTGCGAACCTCGCCTGAGATTGTGGCAATGGCACTGAGAATGCGAGGCGAGGGCATGGGAGTGAGAGCAAGTAGCCGGGTGCTGGACAAATCGCACTCGACGCTCTTGCGCTGGGAAGAGCGGATGGCAAGGCAAGCTAGTCAGTGGTCGCCACCCGCACCCGCAGGCAAGGAAGTGACGTTAGAGAGGGATCAACTATACACTCGCTAGGCTGTGAACCTTCCCTAGAACTCTGAGTCGCGAGGGTGGACGCTGACTAGCATTGAACGCGACAGCCGATACTGGGTCACTGCCCAAGTCGGTCGAAAAGATGATGAGTTGTTTGCCCAAGGGGTCAAGATGAGTTGGCAATGGGCAGAACCAAGCCAGTTTATCCGCTGGTTTAGTGACGGGGAACGACGCTACGGCAAAGCCCTCTGGGCTCTGGCGAGTGGATGGTTGACTAAAGAAGCAGTGTCTCGTCAGGATGGGCATCTCAAGGTAGCAGCGCGAGGGACTCGAAGTGGCAATCAAGATCAAAGGCTCCCAAGGCAATCGACGGGTCGAGTGGCTCAAGGTTGAGCATCCCTTGACAGCGATCAGTCCTGCCTGTGAAGTCCACCAAACACCACAACGAAGCTCTCAATAGTTGCATTCGCAGGCGATGTAGCGCTTATCGTCGCAGACAAAACCACTATGCCAAAACAGTTGAGGGACTACAACGAGCGCTCAGCGTGCAGCAGTTAATACATAACTGGATGAGACCGCACGACAGTTTGGGCAACAACACGACACCAGCAATGGCAATCGGATTTTGTGTCCGTCCAGTAACCATGCTGGAATTTTTAACCAGTCGAGGCTTTTCAGCTATCACAAACTAAGAGACCAGTGCCATTACCTCATGACACTCTCAGTCAAGTTGCGCGGCATACTCCCTTTCCTCGCCCCCGCGAAGTTAACTCCTCTGTTTTACCAGCATTGGAGGATTTCATCCTACGTTGTCTAGTTTTGCATCCAGAAAAGCGATGGGATTCAGTAGAGGAGATGGCAGTTACGTTTGGGCGCGTTCGTCGCCTCCAGTTAGATTACAACCCTCTTCGTCTCCTACCACCCAAGAAGCGCTCCTCAGAGGATTGGTCTTCTCAAGCTGTTCGTTTAATTGAGGAAGGAGACTATCGACAGGCAGAATATATTGCTGCTATGGAGTTCGAGAGAAACGGTGATCTCCATGCCTTCCTCCTGATGCTTAAGTCTGCATACAAAGATAGCCGTTACTTCGATTGCCTTAATATCCTGGAATCACACACAGAAATTCTACTCGACGAGTCTCTGCTGGCAAGGGATTTGCGCCGCATCGCTCTGGCTACATACATTGAAACACGGCAAATTCAACGAGCTGATGAGGTGCTTGAGAAGTGCTTAATAGACGACAGCAACTCGCCTGAATTACTAATGATAAAAGCTTCTCTTCTGGGTCTTCAAGCAAAATACGAGGAATCATCGAAGATCCTACTGGCGCTGAATCGTCAATATTCTGGGAAGCCTAGTATTTTAAAAATCTTCAATCAGCATTTTTGCAGTAGTGCTAAAG
>QQTW01001428.1_pt1 | contig 16699 bp, 16 predicted proteins | sample 1904831 | NCBI WGS metagenome assembly QQTW01 (sample SAMN09435610, study PRJNA476489) | Subsurface metagenome, whole genome shotgun sequencing project. | reverse complement strand
ATAAGACAGATATCTCCCAGGGTACCAACGAACCTTATGCAGGACGTCAATCAGGTCCGCAATGGGCCTATCTGCGCGGTATCTGACTTTGTTCCATGAAAAGCTCTGGAGGTATTGGTCAACGGGCTCTAAAGGATATAAGATTTACTGATTAGCTTGAGGCAACTCGACGGAGTCTACGACTAGCTTCCTCGTCATGAGAGTACCCAGGATAAGCTTACGTACTATCGTTAACCGTCTTTTGTTGGGCTATCTTGCCCTCGTCTCCTTCCAGTAAACCTCGCAACGAGTCTCCGACTTTGGCCACGACGCCCTCACACCCCGAGTCCAGCTTTCCGAGCTCGTCCGCTTGCTGTACTAGGGCGTCTAAGGTTCCAATCTTGAAAGCCGGGATTGGGAATGGGCAAGTCGTCCCATTGTCCGTGGTTACAGTGGAGCGCAGAGCTGTCAATGCGTCGTCGCTGTTGTTAGAGGGAGTAATAGAGGTAGGCAGTGATACCAAAAGGTATCTTGTGCCTTTGGACATTTCAACGAAGTGTGAAGAAGTAGTCGAGGAGAGGCGTTGGCCAACTGTATATTCGTCAGGTGCTCCATTGGAGATCTCAACTCCAGGGCTTGGCAAAAGGAGTTCCGACTCCCGAGGTCCACGCTAGCTTCAAGCCGCCCTCTCCGCTGTCGCTCAATGGGACCGTCCACCTCCGACATCACCTCTATCTTCTGATACCTGAATCTCTGATGCACCGTGGCAGTTATGACAACCACCCGCGGCATCAAGGCCGTCATGCCGATGCTCGACCGCGCAGTTTGGACCAAGACCTGTTCGAAATGGCCGCAAGACCCGTATGCTTGTGTGCTTCCTCGTGCAATGACTACTGCTGTCGCCATCACCATACGACCTGGAGGTCCGGCGAAGAAGCTTCAGAAGCTTCAGAAGCTGCCTACAGTCCGTTATGCGTCTACGCAGTCCGCATACGCTCTCCAAAAGACACCGTTGTACGACTTCCATGTCAAGCACGGTGCGAAAATGGTCCCATTTGCTGGGTTCTCTATGCCCGTTCAATATGGCGACCTTGCCATTAGCGAATCGCATTTATGGACGCGCGAAAAGGCCAGTCTCTTTGACGTCAGCCATATGTGCGATTCCCAGATGCTTTCACATATGTGCATCTCAAATAAATTGCCATTGACCGCTTCAGGGTTCAGTACGAAGTCTCCGGTCCCGGTGCCGCGGGGTTCTTATCTCGGATTACGCCTACAGCAATAGACGCCTTGCAGCCATACCATTCAACCTTGTCATGCTTTCTGCACCGCCCCACAGGCGGCATCGTTGACGACACTGTCATCACCCGCCTCGGTGCCGACAAGTTCTACTTCGTAGCCAACGCAGCATGCCGGGATAAAGACTTTAGATATTTCCAGACCGAGCTGAAGCAATGGACAGAAGCGGAAAAGCAGCCTTCGGTGGAGATTGTGCAGCTATCAACCCGCGGCCTCATAGCGCTCCAAGGCCCGCTGTCGGCCGCTATTCTTGCGTCTTGTCTTACACAGAACGAGTCGACTGATCTGGCTTCTCTCTATTTTGGTCAATGCACTTACCTTACGATTCGGCTTCCATCTGGTAAAGACTCAGATCCTGTTCTCGCCTCTCGGGGCGGCTACACCGGTGAGGACGGCTTCGAGCTGTCAACATCCACTCCCGAGCAGACCGTGATAGTCACGGAGGCAATCTTGGCTGCTGGCGGATCTGACCGGCTGAGACTGGCCGGTCTTGGCGCGCGCGACAGTCTGAGGCTTGAGGCCGGCATGTGTCTGTATGGCCACGACTTGGATGACAGTACCACTCCGGTCGAAGGAGGTCTGTCCTGGGTGATCAGTAAAGACAGGCGTGTCCGAAGCAGTAACGCGGGGCCATTCAACGGTCAGGATGTCATCTTGCGACAGCTGAAGCCGAAGAAAGAGGGCGGTGGCGTGACCCGGCGCCGAGTGGGCTTAGTTGTGTCTTCTGCGCCGGCTCGTGAAGGAGCTCGAGTCGTTGACTCCGAAGGAAACGATGTGGGATCGATTACCTCAGGCTGCCCTAGCCCATCATTGAAGCGAAATATTGCGATGGGGTACGTTAGGGACGGCTTACACAAAGCAGGCACGGAGCTAGGAGTCATCGTTCGTGGCAAAACGCGAAGCGCAACAGTCACAAAGATGCCTTTCCTACCAACAAATTTTCATAGGCCGCCCACCGGGAAAGACTGAAGACATTCAGAGGTCATAACTATCACCCAGATACACCTATTCCGATCAACTCAACGAAGCCGCTCTGCTGCTCTCAACGTAGGCGAACAGATCGTTTGCCATGGTCGATTATGTCTTGCCAAATGGCACTCGTCTAAGATCAAAAGTCGCGATTGACACCGATACGATGCATGTAGTAATACTTTATTGGGCGACGCCTTCGACCGAAGGTCGACTCCCTGACAGCGTCCTGGCCTTCTGCATCAGAATCTGGTTGTTTCCGGAAAGATGATGTTTGTCAACTCATCCAGCATCGTGAAAACAAGATGTATGCTGTTAGCCATTAGCCGTCATGTAAGTGCCGAGTAAATCGAAACGGACAGTCCAAAGTAAATATGATCATGTCTTACTTTAGTCTTCGATTGTTCAAAGTGGCCAAGATGCGCCTGCTGGCCGCTTGTGCATTTGCGCGACCTACAACACTGCCGACAATGTCTGGTATCAGTGTTTCCAGCAATAGACCGGCTTCCTTTTTGCTTTTCGCTTTCTCTGCTGCGCTTCTTATCATGGGCTGCCTCAACTTCCCCTCTGGCCACAGCATTTCACGGACAGAGTCCAAGATTTTGACTACGCTTTCTTCTGAAAGCAGGAGCTTGACACTTTCTCTGACCTTACGCTCCACAGTGCCACCCAACAGCTGATGCAGCACGACAACCACTGCCCGGCCACGTAGCCAGTTGTTGGCCCGGTTCAGTTCGAAAACTTCCAGAAAAGCGTCGCAGATCGGCTTGACAAACGGCTCCAGCTCCTTGGACTCAAACGCTTGGAGTTCCGCCTCCGCCTCCGCGGCTGCGGACGGGTCCTCGGTCATGTCAGCAGACATCTCAGAGGGGAGCGAATTCAAGTGCGAGGTCGCTGCCGATATCAGGTTTTGCCCTGCGACAGAGAGCTGATCCAAAACCGAAACGTTCCCGAGAAACTCCTCCATTCCATCCGTGACAGAGTTATAAATCCGGGTAACAAAGTCGCGGGTATCGGTGCTACTGGATGTCCCGCTTTGCGCCATTGGTGCGATGGTTCGCTCTGAGAGGAACGCGCGCAATTCGCGGCTGTGACAAACCGCAGGGATTTGAAGGAGTGACCGAAGGTAGCTTTCCAGCAATTGACGCCGTTTCTGCAATATTTCCTTCTGCAGTTTGAAGACAACCTGCCGGCGCGGAAACTCCAAGCTGCGCACCGCGGCATACCTTGCGCGCAGCTTTTTATTCAGTTCGTGAAACTCGCTGTATCTTCGAGCCACAGCCCAAGCAGCTGCTGGCATCTGATCGCCTGCTCGCCGCCTCACTTCAATGACATCTTGGCCTATCAGCTTTGCGTTCTATGACCTACACGTTGTCAACTTACAAAGAGCGTATTCTCGCCCGTCCTCGTCAGTGCCGACCATGACAGATTGAATTGACACCGTAGCGCGACCATATAAACTGTTATCACTCTCTTGAACGATATACTGTTGACGTTGGAGTTCCTTGCGGTTAATCTCTCTTCGCAGGCTCGTCTTGGATTTTCGTAATATCCGCAATTCTGCCGCATTGTTCGTCAATTCCGCTTTGTTGGTGAGCGAGTCGATGATGGATTCTTGAGCGACCAGCTTTTCAATCTGCGCGCTCAGCTCGTCTATTGCCTCAGTGAGTCCAAGGTCGCCAGGTGCTGCTTCGTGAATTTCTTCCTCTTCCGTCTTCTCGTTCACATCCGAATCTTCCCGCTCATCCTCGATGAACTTTTCTTCGTCAGCGAATAAATCATCAGAGAAAACCGTGCCCTTTGATGGTGCGCCAACGAGTCCGAGCGACGATATGCTCGGCCTTGTTCTCTCTTTCTCAGGTCCAGTTGGTTGATGGCGCGGTGCGTGGAAAGGATCGGGTAATGAGGTATTGTCCGCCGGCGTCTTCAGACCCGACTCCAAAACAAGAGATTCCCCATCCGGTTCATGATCCATTATGTCATTGAGAGCAGCCTGCATTGCATCGACGACGCCAGCATCGTTTTCGATGGTCCGTGAGTGATCCATCTCAGAATCCAAGCTCTGGATCGAACCTGCCAACGGATCGCTTTCGTACTCGTCATCGAACAACGAGGCTCGCCGACCCGAGTCATCCAAAGACCGTCGCGACGGAGCAGAATCAATCCCAACGCTCCCGCCAGCATTTCTCAGGTCCGACGAAGATACCACAGTTCGCCTCAGATCGGGCGGCTTAGATGCAATGTGGGCTGATGGCCTGGCCATCTTTGCATGCCTTCCCGGCGTACCAGTGTTCTCATGAAAGGTGAGGTGTGTGTTCGTCTTCACTTCCGCAACCCGCGTAGAGGCTTCCTTTGCAGCTAGCCACTTGTAAAAAAGGTCAGACTTCCGGAAGCGCGGAAAGTATCGCTCTTGCATTTCATCATATACCCACGACTGAGCCGCCAGAACCGCGCGTTGAGCTGATTGATATTGCGGCGATGTAGCACTTGAGCCTGATCGAATAAAGTCCTTGACGGGGTTGAGAAGCTCATCCGGAACTCTGAGCTCCGATTTCGCCATGTAGTTCTCATAGAGTTGCACGATATCTGTTCTATCAGCTTCAGTCCAGGGATACACTGAGGACCCAGATGATCCATCGTGGTCTTCCGTCAATGGGTTTCGAAAGCCGTCCACGACAAGATAGAACTGAACGAGGCGCATCAACCCCAACCGATCCATGTATTCCATCAGGTAAGAGAGGCCAGTAGCGTCGTAAAGCACATCTCTAAGGGTGGCTTTTTCCGACGTGGAGTTGGTACTTGCGGTGGCCGAAGCAGACATGGTCGAACTCGTGGATCTACCAGCGCCGAGATGGGAGATTCTTTGGTCCAATATGCGTTTTCCCGCCTCCAGACGACGCATATATTTGGTGTCCTGGTTCTCTACCACAGATTCTCGCTTCAACTGGCTGGCAATCTCACTTCTAAACCGGCGAGCATCGGACAGGTTCTTACATTGTCGGATGGCGCGAATGAATCTTTCGAATTGGCGTTCACTGTCGCCAGAAGATATCTTAGGAAAAGTTGACGCTTTATGTGACTTGGGCGACGCGGGTGCGTGCTCGTCCAGGGCAGCTCGGAGCTTACGAACGGTCTTCCTGTCATGAAGAATCGTTCGACCCTGGCAGGCTTCAGCAGGAGGCATGCCATGTCACTGGGCTACCTACATATGCATCCAAGAGCTGGTTCCACGTATCAGGGTCGGCCAGGAGCTGCGAAAGTGGGAAGAACACTGCACACGCGACGAGCTCCTTGATAATCACGCACACTGCAGGGCTCGTCATTGCGCTTGGAGGTAGGAGCCACGGCAGTATCTTCACCGTCATGCTGCGCAGATGTTGCTGCTGGACGGGTTTCGTATCTGAGTATGCCAAAGACGCCGCAGCATGTAGCTTGCCATCCCGATATCTTCCTGCAATAGCCATATCCAATTCCTCCGACTCGGTAACAACGCGGTTGAGATTTTGTCCTCTGACAGCACGCTCCGCATCGTACGCATCCTTCATATGCGCCGTCAGCACAGGGACCAGCCGAGAAACGATGACCTCCACGACATCCAACGTAAGAAGCCTCTCGCGGATGTTGCCCAGTGCAGCCCGAACTAGAGCGTCAACCTCGTTAGTGAACGTGGGATTGCTGCTGATCCTTCCATACCAGCTCCTGACAAAATCCCTCAAGAGTAGGTCGAGTAGGCTGTCGAGTCTGTCTGAGATGGAGCGCGAGCTGGGGAACAATGATTCCCTCTTGTATGCTGCCCTGGCTCCCATGGCTGCTTTCTCCGCTGACCAGACATCGTGTGCCGCAAAGGCAGCCGTCCTAGGCCTGCGCGTCTCGCTGTTGAGTCGCCCATTTCGTAATGAACGGCTGGTTGATAACACGATCCATGCTAAGCCAGTCACGGTAGCTGCAACCCCGGTCATGAACGCGTACAGGATGAAGCGGAGAGCCGGTAGCCAAGAGCTGGCAACGCCCCAGGAGATACAGGCAAGGACGGCAGCAATGATCACATTTCTGCGACTGATGGCCATAATACGTACGAGGCCAGTTGGGATTATCCTGTACCCGGCCTCGCATGCTCGCAGGTATGCATGTACATACGAAGAGCTGTAAGGTCACACGCGTGGCAGGTGCATATCTTGTCACCTACCCAGGTAAATATCTCAGAAGGAACAATCACCCTAGGAATTCAGGAATTCCGGATACGACAACTACGGCCTGGAAGCGCATCCGCCTAAAGACACTATTTCGTATCTCTGTGCCAACATATCACGAGCGAGTCATTCTCCGCAAGCGCGCCTACTCTTACGGATGCGCCAGTTTTGGTGGTCACTGCCCATCTGAAGGCAGCGACTTTCGCTCTTGCTCGCAAAGAGCTAGGTTGTTCCTTCCTCGTCTCAGGCATGGCAGTGATACATGGCTTATGGCCATTTCTTTCGTTTATCATTTCTTTCTTTGCTTTCAGTGCCCATAAAATTGAACTCCTCTTCTGCTTCTCTCGGTTCAACTTTTCTTCTCAGAAGCCTTGCCAGACATACGCCCATCGTGATTGTCCTAGATATCATTGAAGACACTCACGGACTCATCTTACACGAGCATCACGAACCTGGCCCAATGGCACCAAAGAGGACCGCCTTGTTGTTACTTCTTCCCCTCAGTGCTACTCTTTCCACGCTCTTCAGCCGCGTGGAATGCAAGATACCTCCTCCAGACACCTCGAACCAGCACCGCGCAGTGAAAGCTGTCGCAACGGTGCCGGAAATCGCTAAGAGCCAAATCTCTGGGTCCAACCCGGTTGAGGATCGAATCGGGGAAGCAGAACAGGCTTCTATCTCTCTAGGTATGAGGATTTCTGGTCAATCAAATTCTGGAATCCGTGGTTGCTGACCGACCATTGAATTGCAGACAGCCGCGAGAAAATATCGTATCAAGTGATTCCGACTCCGATCGAGAACCGCGTTCATCGTCGGGCGGAAGATGCTGTCAGGCTCATTGTTACGGACGTGCGAAGGATAACAAATCACGTGGCCACGATGACCACCGCTGTGAATCCAGCGACCACAAGCCGCTCGGGTGAACCAAACACATCGAAATGTCTCGAACAGTACACTACGCCAGTCAACCTCACAATTATGGGAGTGTTCGAGACATCGCCAGAACCGTTTGTGTTTCACACGACAATATTGGATGTCACAACACATTGGGGGGTGCCTGGACCAAGTCCCGTTCTTTCTGTCATTGCGTGGAAGTCCACAGCTTGCCCACCGAAGTCGTGGGATCGATTCGAGGTATTCGATTGGAAACCGAGCCCAGCGGTTGCGGGCGAAAATCCGCCATTGTCCTTTTGTTCTACGATGGTTTCTGCCCCGGCGTGCACCGACCGCGTATCTTGTGTCGAGAGTTGCAAGATCACGGATCCACCGCATCACTCCAGATTCAAGAAATGGTGGCTGGCCCTCATCATCCCTGCAGTTGTATTGACCCTCCTCGCACTCATTTGGGCTGTGACCAAGTGTTGCCGCCGCAGGAGAAAGGGAGGCCCTCGCCCGACCGAGAAGAAGGAAGAGCATGCCCCTAAGCTAGTTACGATCGTCACCCCAGCGCCAACGGACGGGACCTTGGATCTCGATGGAGCTGCAGGTGTGGGTGGCCAGACTCCGCGCGATTCCGGCTCTTGCTGTAGCCCAGCATCCCGTGCTCACCTCCTCTCGAAGAATGGGGATGTTGGTCAATCAGAGAAGAAATATGGTGCCAACGATGGCTCTCAGGGATTCCTAGCGCGCTTTGGACTCGGTAGAGGACGTATGTCGAAGCAGGATGCCGAAGCTGATCCAGGAAGACGCGCATATCAGACAGGAAGCGACTTTGGTTGTGAGCATGAAAATGGACTCGTCATGCGCACCCGCCCCAGCGCCGTTTAAACGGATCGCATCGAAACTTTTTGCTTCCCGTTGATCGCATCGGTTGTTGCCGTACAATCGTCTTTCAGTTGCGCATTCCATTATTATCCATGGTCGTCCTGTCGGCCGCTGTTGTGCAGGCAGTTGCATGTTTTTGAGCTTCAGTCCTCCTTCGTCTCAGTGGCATTGCCCTCACAACCTTATGCTTCTTTAAAAGTTTCTAGCTTAACTCTCAATTGACTTTTGTATGCAAGCCTCAAAGTATCACTGAAATGACTGCTTGTGTGTACAGAAGCCATTGGTCAGATCGTTGAGCTCATGCTCAGGCTGGCACTCATAATAGCCGAGCTTCGCATGACCTTGAACATCTCGCTGATGCTGTGCTATTCGTCGAGTCAATTGCGCAACGATTCCTGACACCTTTTGCCCGTTTGCACAAGACGCAGCGGAAAATTGTACGTTGAATCGGCCAATACACAGGATCCTGGGTGAACCAATCCTGTGATGCAAGATTCCCCGATGATTCAGAAGAATCGGATGAAGCATGTTTCAAGGCCTAGGCCGTATATCATTCGGTGATGATTACTGCTGTTGCAAAAGAGTCACAGTAGGCTTTCGTATTTGTCAAGACCCTGCTTCGAGCCAGCCACATTCGATACATTCGCTTGACCAACGTGACCTGCGCCGGCTCTATGACTCTGGGTTGACTGAAGAGAAGTATTTTGTGTAGGCGGTGGCGGCGGACGAGCAATACTGAATGCCGAATACGTAGACGAAGCATTCGGTGGAGGGAGTGATAAAGACGGATGTGATGACGTAGAATGTGATCCAGAAGTGAGAGGAGACTTTTGAGAGAAGGCGTTTGACGATTGTTTTGTTGACCCCGGTATTGGCGTTGACCAAAGACTGGACGTACTCGTATTCTGTGCAAACCCCGGCGGTCCACTGCTACTTGGCTGAAGAGGTTGCGACAGAAACGACTGCGACATGACGTTAGATGGTTGGAGTGCAGCAAAGCTACTGAGCGTCTGATCAGGTGTTATCGTGCGGGAGCCTGTCGTGCCAGACGTGGTGCCTTGCCGGGGCTTGGGTAAAGATTCAGAGGAGGGCTGCGTCGACCAGGAGAATGTGGGCATATTAGAGGCTTTCTGGGAATAGCCGCTTTGCGACTCGAGAGTCCTCAGAGGGGGTGAAATGCTTGAGTCCCAACCATGGTTTAGGGTTTCTGATGACTGTGCCTTTTCTCTCCGACCTAGAACAAGACCTTCAAAGTCAATATCGTCTCCAAAGCCAGGGCCACCACCACCGTTTAGGTCGCTGATACCTCCTTGCGACAGAAGATCATCGGCGCGAACGTTGACCGCTGTATTGCTCGCGGAGAGTTCTTGCAGCTTTCGAGTCTGTTCCCGTTCGATCTGAGTAGAGAGCGTTTTGATCAGGCTCATATGCGCTTGAAACTGCTCCACATTGAGCAGAGGCCCGAGACTAAAAGCCCACAAGACTGGCAGAACCTCCAGTGCTAGGAAGTCTGCATCAGCAATCTTGCCTACTTGTTTGAACACTTCAAGAGCCCCCATCTGTGATTGTTAGTGACAACACCAAAAGTTCTTTCGATTGAAGACTTACCATAACGGCGGGTTCTTTCGTCTTAATGCCCTTTAAGAGTGGCACAACCTTCTCCTGAACGGTATACTTGTCTAAAGCTGCACTAGCGCTCTGGCTTTGCTTTGACCGTTCTGCATCGGGGAAGCTTTCTATGGCGTCACCCGAGGCCATGCCAGAGCCCGAAATGCCACCGCATAGTACTTTCAGAGAGTCGAGCCCACGTATCTTGATACCCATGCTGTTCGTCTTGCTGAAAACTGTAGCTACGACTGGAAAGAGTTCATTCTTGATGGTAGAGTAGTCAAGGGCCGGAACAATGACTCCCACGGCTTTCAAAGAAGCATCAACCAGAGCATGGGTTGATGACTCCAATCCGATATAGACAATCGGTAGGATGTCTGCAATGCATTAGCTTTTCTTCACGAATACTTGTTCGTTCTTACCGTCCTTGAACTCCTTGCCACTAGAGTTGTCTTTGATGATCTGCATATTGTCAAGCAACACCATAATGCCTGCTTCTTTCCAGCTGTCTCGCTCCTGAGTAGAAGCTTTTCCGGAGCCGTTGCCAATAAAGATCTCTCGTAAACTCGGGATGACCTTCTCCGAGAACGGGCGCTTTCCAGAGGGCATCAATTGGATTATCTTGAAGACATTTTGCAGAACCACAGACAAAAGTTCGCGGTCTTTCATTTCGTCCAAGAGCCCTGGGAGCACCTTCTTTTCCAACACTGTCCTGGGGAATTGGCCCAATATACGAGGTAAGCCCCGCATGAATTGTAGCTTTTCATTTGGAGTTTTTGCTGGCAAAGACTCCAAGAAGCGGATGGTAGAGACTAGAATGTTGTCAAAATACTGCGCCTGCTGAAACTCTCGAGCTGTGAAGCGCTGTGCAGGCCTTCTAGTAATAAGGCGCGGGAGCACGCCTGACGCAATCTCCTTAGGCAATGGCTGCGATGAGAGAAATTTATTGTTCTGCGAAGGTATAGCAGTGTTCGATGCGAACAGCTTCTTGTAGGTTGAGACGCTCCCATTGGTCTCCAAAGGACTTTTGTGAGGAGAGTTGTACAGAGCTATGATGAGAAGACCAAGAGAGAACATGTCCGCAGAGGTGGTGACGTTAGTATCAAGTACGAAATCCGGGGATGCGAAGTCCAAATTGAGTTGGACCGATCGCGGCAGACGTGCGTCATAGTCGAGGACTTCAGAAAGAGCTATTGGAGCGACCGACGTGGCGATGTTAGAATTTTCTGCGGGCCCCGAGAACGCAAGGCCTGATACTTTCCAATCTGACTGTCCCATAATGTCAGCCATCAGAGTCCGCAAGGTGCCAGATCAGACGCACCTTCGCGTTGACAAATATAGCCTCTGGGTTGAGATTGCCATGTACGAGTCCCGCACTTTCATGGAGGAACTCCAAGCCCTTGCCAATCTGCAAAAGACCTTTTTGGATCTCGAGCTCGTCAATTTCCAGTTCTCTCCTCCTCCTCCCTTTGCCGTCAGCTTCCTCGACAACGTAGCGGCTCCTCCTACCACCAACGCCGCCTGCCTTTTCTTGATTGTCCTTGTCAAGGAGAAGACCCGCAAGAGACGCCGTGACCGGCTCGGTCGCGAACATAAGCCCGCCATTCCGCGTCTCCTCGACTGGCTCAACCAGCTCCAAGATGCTCGGATGTCTTAACCTGGCCAGGGAACTAGCCTCCTTCTTCAATCTCTCCACCACTTCATCCTGAGCTCTTTTGAGTGACGCAGCATTTGATCGTACACCAAATCCGCCCCCTTGGGAATCCAACGATTTCTTCTCAAATACAAAAACCGAGGCCGGTTTCCCTGTAGATTTTTTCTTTGCATCGAATATTTTCCAAGCTCCTGAAACCGTCGCCGGATTCGGCGAGACAGTGTAATTGGAGGAGATATTAGACGTGAAGGACTTTAGGGCTGATGAGAACATGATCGTGCACGAACTCTCAGAGGTAGGTGATGATGTGCGTTCGTACAATACTCGGACTGTATCATGCTATTTATGGTTTCGACTCACCAGCACAAATACGCCGGCAACTCTACACGTGCGGCTTCAGAGGAAATCTGAGACGCGTAAACACCTATATCGTTGATAACTTGCCAGCTACGCCAGCCAAGAGTGAAATCCATCAACCCGCATCGGCACATCCCTTTTTTGATCAGCTACACAGACCTCGGGATACTTAGTCGCTCGGTATCTCATCAGGCTTAGTACGTGTACAGATACCTACTTATCCTGCATGTAGCTACGATAAGCCTTGGCCGATCGCGGTTATCATAAATCCAGTTACCGTGCAACGCCACTTGTCTACGAAAACCTCGCTCAACTGTTATCGTATGCCAACTTCTGAGCTTCTCAAGGTCAATAACCCTAATTTGGATGATACTTTAACTCCCCTACTAAATGCGTAAAAAGCAAGCTGTCTGAATCGTATGGCAGCTTGACGGTTATGTCTTGAACATCAACAACCCCTCCGCAACGGAACCGGCAGACATGGTGCAGCAGCCATACGGGGAAACACCGAAGAAGATGGAGAAGGAGTATTTGGAAACAAGCGAGAGGTGGAAATTATGTAGCGGTTACGAGTCACCGAAACGCAAGCCTCCCAGAACAGGGCCAGGAAGGAAGCTCTAGAAAAAGCGTTGGAAGAGGCGATTGCGGTGGCAAAGAACGCTACGGCGGAGATGCACTCCGCAACGGCTGCGTCCGTGGCAGCAGCAAGAGCGGCCGCCAAAAAGGAGGTCGAAACATCCTGGCACCCAGAGACAGCAACCTGGAGGCGATGAGGTCAGAACTCAACTTGGTGAAGGCGGACCATCAGCGGCTCCTATCCCAGCAAGGCCTCTTCCACAACGGCCTCCTCATAGTACGGCAAGCTGTGCTAACAGATAGGTGCTCGGGGGCGCATTGAACCGGCCAACGGGCCTCAGTGCCCAGCGTAACGCAATAGCGCATGGTGGGAATGTGACGGCGGACGCGGAGCTAATCCCCCGAGAGAAACTGAGGAGCAGCTCATCCTTGTCGAGCTACTCGGCGGCTTTCAAAAGTCACTACAAGATCACCCCCGCCAAGGCTCAGGAGTTGCTCGGGAAAGACCCGCCCAAAGGGTTAGTGGGAGCGCTCAACTTACGGGTGGGCATAGAGGAGTTAAACTACTGGAAGGAAGGGAGGCGGCAGCTGGCCAGAGGAGAGGCGGAGGTTGTGCGACCGGATTATAGCGCTGTGTGAGGCCTCACCAAAGGAGGCAATCGATGCAATGCTCCAAGCATCAGGGAGCCAGAGTGGATTGCTGGGCAACAACGGGGCTAGCGACGCCGGCGCCGAGGCGGAAGGTGACGTCGACGGATTACAGGTCAGTGAGAAGACAGGGCTGGTCCGCGGAAGAGCAAAGATCTGTTTCTTCAGAAACTTGCTCCTCACCCCATAGGACATCGCCTTCCCATTCACTGCTCAGGAAGAGACCGATTCCTGGACGGCGGAAGGCAGGTGGGGCTTCGATCTTGCCGGGCAAGTGCTCGGTTCTTTACCCGGAAGCATGGACGCGGATGGGGTATGGCAGGAGCTGGTTTGAAGACAATACTTCACAGGCATCTACATACAGGCTTGCCGTGCGACTTGGCGCCACCGGACCAGGCCCCCGCCCTGGATGAACACCGGTTGAAGGACGTCCTGCAGATTCACAGTGAGGTACGCGCGGTGTCGACATGTTTTTCCCGTGTAGGCCAGGGACAGACGAGGTCAACTGTGTGCCGGCGGCGGCCGGGGAAAACAGAGAAATGAGGATCCCTCTTCTGGAAGAATTGGCATCCTCCACTGGTCTGTGAGCGCGTGTAGAAGAGCCTCAGAGGCAAGGCTCTCGCGAGAGCCCAGCTGGGGCCATCAGCACTGGAATAGATCTTCACAAATAGCTGAGCAATCCCTGATGTGCGAAATTTGGAGGCTATTGATTGCAACATGCGAGTGTAAGTACATGAGCAAAGCAGCCTGTAATAAAACGAATTGCTGGAGAATAAGCAGCATGAGCAGCACAGGTAGAAGCACATCGCCCCACATGGTAAGCTGAAAGCGTCTGAAAAGCTAATCTCTCGAGCAACATAGATAGCAGCACATCGCCCCACATGGTAAGCTGAAAGCATCTATAAAGCCAACCTCACGAGCAACAAAGATAGCAGCACGTCGCTCCACATTGTAAGCTGAGAGTGTCTGTAAAGCAAACCTCGAACAACATAGATAGCAGCACATCGCCCCACATTGCAAGCTGAAAGCGTTCGTAAATCAAATGTCAAGCAGCACAGCACCGGGTTCACTCCACCATCGACGCTGACCTTTTTCGCCCCTTCGTGTTAGGAATGTACACGTCTTTAGCTTCCTTGGTGTGCAGGCCATTCACGGTGCCCAAGTGCGCTCGATATTGTTTAATGAGATTGAAGACGTGTTTGGACTTGCATGCCGGGAATCGGCATGTTGTCGGTTCATATCCAGAGTGCTCGTTTCAATTGTGCGTGTCCAGTGCCGAAGAGGACGAGTAGAGAATGGTCGGGTCACAGCCTTCCCGTGTGCAAGGCTTTGACTCGAGTGCGTGGACCCGCTTGACGTACACCTGGAGGTCACGGGCAGTGCGATAAGTCGTGTCGCAGTTGTCATTCTCACACACATATGGCCTCGTACGAGTCACAATGAAGGCGGCCTCGGCGGATACAAATTTGCAGGTTGCCTCGTGCTTGCGAAGCTTAGCAGTGTTCCCATTCGTGACTGGACAACCGAACGCGGAGGGCGGTCCTCCTGATTCAGCAGGCATGCAAGGTGCATGGGTGTTGGTATATATACGATGCCAGGCGTTTGCAGCGTGCGTGCGCTGAATATTGTGATCTGTTGGTCCAGCGGATGAGTGTGCGAGCCTGGCACTGCAGCTCACAATTTGAGAGTTTGGAGCGCACTATCCACCGAATGCCGCCTTTCAGCCAGCTCATATGCTGGCACAGCATGGATCTTTGATTTTACCCGTCCGAAGATAGCACCCAGAAATCTTTCTATATCCTGTCCAGTAGGCGCTCTCATAGTACTATAATCACAGAAACACGTCAGCCTGTTGCTCTCATCAGAAGCGAGGTCCTCCCATCAGACCAGCCAGTACGTACTCAACTTCAGAGAGTCCTCCAGAAGATGAGAGGCCTCTGTTGCCATGTGGCGGTGCTAAACTGGGTACTGCCAGCTCCACGAACGGCTTGCATGTGCTTGAGGGCTTTCTTGGACGAGAGCCTATCTTCCATTGCATGCTCGATGATAAGGGCGATACTCTCCTTGACAGCTCGGTAGAAGGGATTCTCGGGCGCTCCTCGTCGTCCTCGATGTCGGACAAGCTAAAGTCCTGTGCCATTGTAGGGAGTAGGACGTTCGTTTCACATCAGAAGAAGAAAACTTGGAGCGTTTCAAGCCTAGATGTGCAGGTTATATAGATCCTACCGTGTCCAGGTGGCTTGAACTGTTACCTTGCGCAGACAGAGTCTTGATTATCTAGGGGAAGCGAGGTGGGGTCGAAGGTGGGGGTAAGAGAGTGGAATATGTGTTCATGCAAGTAAAGATGACCCCTGATATCATGAAGTATGGAAGAGAACGAATGTGATATTTACGATTCGAAATCTAATACTTATTTAGGTTCCTCAGGTCCATTATATGGTTCAGTAGCTCTACTAGTAGATTAACACCGCCGCCATCTCTCGAACTGGATCTCTTGAGAGGATGATACCTTAAAAGCTTATTATGATATCTCGTCATGGTGACTTACCTGATTGTGGAAAGGTAAGGGTTTCTTGCGCCTTAAGGTACAGCTACCGACAAGACCTGTGAACCTTTAACATCCGGGTGAGCGGACGCAACAGACGTGATCAAGTTGGATATCACGTGGCCGGTGGATGGTGTTAGCTCAAAATAGGTAAGGAGCCGACTCCCGAGGTCCCGACCCTTTTTCCAGTCAACATTCGTCACATCTTCTGACGACCGCACGACAGTGGCTCGAAGGAAAATCGGCGACTATGCATCCAGTCACGCAGACGAGAATCAAAGAGGAAGGGGCTTGCGATGCCACGTTTTTGCAAGACCAAGCTCAGATTGCCTTTACGTCCAAGTATGCGGCATAAATCCGTCGTTGCTTGCTCGCTAGAGCAGAAATCCGCCCCTTACCAGCAGCTACAGGCTGTAGTTCACTCGAGTGTTGATCACTTTCGCGATGCTTTCGTCAAGCCTGAAGTCCCGGCATTTCTTCCTAAGGATTCGTTTCCATTCAAAGCGCTTCCGGGGTTGAAGAGATGGTTTCTGGACTCCGACGATGGCCTTTCTCAACGTCTCAATCTCGATTACCTGAGCCCTCACGGCGAAGCTATTGTGCCTCTCGAATTGACGCGTTTTAACACGCGTAATAACGATTCAGAAGGAAGCTTTGAGCGATTTCATGCCCCAATGTCGTTATTCCTCAGATGGGCTGAACAATATGCAGCGGACAGCAGAGACAGCAGAGCCATGACGGAGCGCTTGTATCTTGCTCAAGCTAGCCTATCAGATCTGCCTCAGCAACTTCAGGCAGACTTTCCTACCCCTAAACTTGTTAAGGAGGCTGGGCGTGGCGACATATACAACGTGAACTTGTGGATTGGCCTTGCGCCCACCTATACGCCACTTCATTGCGATCCGAACCCCAATCTTTTCGTGCAGTTAGCTGGCAAAAAGGTCGTACGTCTGGTTCCGCCTTCTATAGGTGCCAACCTCTATGACAACGCTCGAATGCAACTTTGCGGGAGTATCGGCGCACATCAAATTCGTGGTGAAGAGATGATGCAAGGGAAAGAGAAGAGACTTCTGTATGAAGAGGTTTGGAATGAAAAGGCTGTTACGGATA